>Ga0209229_10000359_pt1 | contig 18402 bp, 28 predicted proteins | sample SanBayMetagenome_FD_187466 | JGI IMG/M metagenome (GOLD analysis project Ga0209229, IMG submission 187466) | Freshwater and sediment microbial communities from dead zone in Sandusky Bay, Ohio, USA (SPAdes) (version 2) | ecosystem: Environmental > Aquatic > Freshwater > Lentic > Sediment... | reverse complement strand
GTGTATTAACTTTCCATTCTTTAACCGTTCTGGTATCCATTTCGTGAAGTCCAAATGGACGCACATCGGATATTTTAGCAACATGGCCAGTCTCAAATTCAATGTGCCATGCCACCTTTTCAACGCCATCAAATTCGTCACCTGATTCTGTTGAGAATGTTGGTTGTCCAAATGCTTTGAGTAAATGTCTAAACTGACATTCCATAACGCCAACTTGTGGTGCAAGTCTGACCACAATATCTTTTCCTAATCTGTGTTTAGGATAATTCATAATTTCACCTTCTGTGTTTGTAATCTGTTTCGTAGAAACCTTGAACTTTAAGAATAGGTTTACTACTTGAAAATGTTTGTAATTTGTTTAATTTGGACTTCTTTCCACATACACATTTTTCTGGTAAAGAATTTGGCAATGGAACAAAATACTCGTCTATCTTACCGCATTTATCACATTCAAAATCATAGACTGGCATGAAACAATCCTCCATGAAATAAAAAGTTAATAAACATTTGTATAAAGTAAATTCCTATGGCAATAGGCAGACCTAAAAGAAATGTAAATAAAATCGCAACAACTGCATAAACTAAATAGGCGAATGGGGTAACTATACCCATGGATAAAAACTCAAAGAATTTTTGCATAATAAAACCTTTTTATATTAAAACTTTGAAACCTCATTTACAAGGTAATCGTAATCAACATTGTTAATGTTTATGGTTCCCTTCAAAACAGATAAACCCATTCCGGTTAATCCTCTCTTAAAAAACTTTTTTAGACTATCTTTTATTAAAGGCGATATAGCATCTGAAAACTTATTCGCATTTAACATATCATGTTTTTCGCTAAACAAATGCTCTTGAAATATAATTTCAAATATCTCATCTTTCAGTTCATCATTTAATTCTATGATGTCCATAACAGTTCTTGTATCAAAATTCATAGTGTGAATTATTCCCATTAGAAAAATCAAAAAAGTTATCGGATGTTAGATATGAATATGAAATAGATTTTATTTCATCCATCGTTAATCCGTTTTCTTCATAGTTTTCCAAATCTTCTTTTGTAATATAAAGATAATTCCCTTTCGATGAATATAGTCTCCAACCATCTACAAAAATAAAATTCATTTAATTTGCCTTATATCATTTCCATTTCATCTTCATCATCGAAGTCTTCTTCTTCATCAAAGTCATCGAAATCATCAAAGTCTTCATATGATTCATCATCACCATATTCGTCTTCATCTTCATCATCGAAGTCTTCTTCTTCTACATCATCCCACTCTTGATCGTCAGTCTGATTTTCCATTTCATCTTCCATTTCATATTCCATGTTATCATCCATATCTTGACCTCCAATAAAGTATTTCATATAACCATGAATAGCATCAATATAATTTTCTGCAATAGACAACTTGTATTGAACCCAATCCTCTAATTGCATTTCTCTATTCATCATTTTATACAATTGATTTGCCTTTTCCATGATTGCGAGTAATTGTGCCTTTGCCATTTCGGTTTCATCGTTGGATTGATTATGGGATTCTTTCAATTTATTTCTATAATCGAATAACCTTGACTCTGCAATACGAACTATTTTATTTGCAACCATTTTCTTTTTTGAGTTGCCCTTTAATTTATGTGAAGTTTTTACAGCTTCGTGTAAATCCTTTCTCAAAGTGTTAATCTTCTTTTTGTTCTTTACTTCTCTCAAAGCATTAACAGTTTCTTCAATTATCATTTTCTTTATAGGGTTCATTAGAATCTCCAATACCATTTAGGCGTATACAAATATACAAAAATTATTCTATATTACAAAGCAAATTATTCTTCATCTATAATGTCATCCATTCCGCCAAAGAGATAATCCAATTCATCATCTTCTTCATCGTGAGAAATGAAATCATGTTGGCCAACTCTCGTATCTAAATCAACAAATGAATCAAGGAAAGCATCTTTATCTGGAGATATGTATGATTTTCTTTTCATAAGTGGTTCAACCATTGCAACAAACATTTCTTTTTCAGCATCAGTTGTTGGCTGTGATAATTTATTTTTCAAACGAATCGTATCTTTCGGAGAATACTGTGTAACACGATGTCCGAATACATCTTCTTTCATCATGTCCATTATGTAATTTGATTCTTCTATTTCTTTATACATATTCTTTCTCTTTTTTTTTCCGGCACAATGAGCTTTCTGACTAAATCCTTTTGGTCTTGAACAATTTATAGACCGTTTATATTTAGTAGACCATTTTTCAAATATGTTTTCTATTTCAGTTTTCATACTAATAAATATCAAACTCTTTGTATTGCATCATAAATTTGTGAAGATATTGGTTGGGGTATATTATCTTTTGTAAACCAATTCACATCTTCGTGTTCCCAATCTATCTTAACAAAGAAACGTTTTTTAACTTTGTATAGGAATAGAAAATACATTCTATTATCTGAAAAGTAACGATCTATACAAGTTAGTTTTGCATCCGATGGTATCTGGTGAGTTGTTTCCTCGAAGAACTCTCTACGGGCACAATCCTCCATAGACTCCAACCTATTAACCTCTACTTCACCGGATGGAACAGACCAGTGTCCACCTAAATAATGTGCTTTAGAGTTTCTTTTGGTTAAAAGAAATTCGCCAGAAGCAGTCATGGTAAGAATACCAGCTGCTCCCGGTTTCATTATTTTTGAAAGTTCTTCTGGTGATATATGATTTATATTAGGCATTCATATTCAATGTATGTGGATATTTACCATTCTTTATTCTATTGTAAATCATAATGAGTTCTACCTCTGACATATCATCAAGATGTTTTTTACCTATAACATCTTGACACCATGACATAAAATTCTTATCACCATCCCATTCGATGCCCATTTTGTCTGCAATCTTATGTATGTCTTTGGTTATCATCTGTTGTATGGAAACATATCATTTAATTTTTGGCGTCTTTTATTACAACCACAATCTTCTTTACCCACAGTTTTAGCAATAGATTCCGCAACTTTGTCCAAACCAACAGCATTTGTAATTTTTGCAATAGTGTCACCAAGACCCTTTGATTCTTGATTTTCTTTTAGTTGTGTTTGTTCACTCATAGTAACCACCTTTTAATTTGTTTTACTTTAATGTAATTAAATAACGAAGTTTATTAAATTCTGCTAACATTTCGTCACGAATGTTTAGCAAGTCTGTATCTGTTTGTCCATTCAGAACATTGTCCAAATTCAAAAGATAAGATGCAGTTTCATCTATAAAAGACATAATATCCTTTTCATTTCTGTTGTATAGTTTGAATGGCATTGCAGGAACTCTACCATATTTACCCATTAAAACCTCAACAAAATTATCAATCAAACCATCCATTGCACTGTATGTTCCCCCATATGCCTGATGACGTGCATATGATTTAGTCTGCCAATGAAAGAAACGAAGTTGTGTTTGAATAGCGACCAGTGTGCTTGCTATTTCATGCATGTAATTCTCCAAAAAATAAAATGTTGATTCCAGATATAAATATATGTTTAATTCTGTTTATCTGTATTTTTCCAGAAAGAATATATCCCTTTATCCAATTCATAGTTTTCCCAAATGAATTGGTCCCGCATAGGTTGAGACTTTGCCCACTCCCACATTTGTTTCAAACCTTCATCCAGAAGTGTTTTATCTTGATAATCTAATAGTCTAATAGACTTATTCCATGTTGGGTGTGCATACTTTACCTCATGTCTTGGTTCAAGATAAACAGTATTGTGGTATCCGGTAACTGAAGACAACACCTGATTTGCGAAGTTGATACTCTGTTCATGTGTTCCACCGAGATTTATTATCTCTTTGGATGCCCTATTATCCACAGCTGCCTTCCAGAGTGGTTCAAGACAATCATCTATGTAACTGAATGAACGAACTTGATTACCGTCACCGTATATCGTCATTGGTTTGTTGTTAAGTGCCTGATACATCCATATACCCAACACATTTCTATACTTATCCCAAATGTTTTGTTTTACACCATAAACATTATGAGGTCTTATTATACACCAATCCAATCCGTGTTGTTCACCTGCGATTTGTATATCTTGTTCACATGCAAACTTAGCAACACCATACGGATCTATTGGAACTGGTTGATGGTCTTCATCAAACGGTGGTGTTCCGTGACCATATACTGCCATAGTTGATGTAAATACCAATCGCTTTATATCATGTTTAATACAGTTGTTTACAATGTTAGCGGTTGCTAATAGATTATTCTCATAGTTGAAACACCGAATGAACGGAGATAGCCCTTCTGCTGCGTAAGCTGCCATATGATATACATAAGTTGGTTTATGTTTATCAAATATATTGTCTATACCATTCATATCAACACAATCTACTTCATAGAAGGTTACATCCTTATTTACATTTTCGATATAACCACCAGACAGATTATCAACAACAACAACATGATAGTCTGGTTTGTTTTCTTTTATCCAATCTGCAAGTCTTGAACCAATTAAACCTGCACCACCAGTAATTAAAACAGTTTCTTTATTCATACCGTATTCCTTTAATTGTATTTCCTTTTGGTGAATGTGAATTTTCTGCAGTTCGGAATGGATTGAAACCCCACTTGTATACAAATGTTTCAGACGCATCCCTCTCACTTTCTTTGAAACGTTCTCCTTCTGATCCATTCTTTGTTGCCATGCTTCCAAAGTGATAGAAGTTTAGTTTTCTGCTTCTTAAAAAGTTACATCCAATGAGTTCTAATTTCAAGAAGAAATCCCAATCACAAATGAAAGGTGATCCATATATGGTATCAAATCCACCAACTGCCATGTAGTATTTCTTTTGCATTACAAATGGAAATATCTCACCATCATTTGTTAGTGTATTCTCTCTATGAGTTTGTTCTTCATCGGTGTATCGTTTGAAATCAAAATCATCTACACCACCAAAATTAAGAGTAACAAAATTAAATATACTTGGAGTTCTTTCAATTTGATTTGGTGTTATGATTAACTTATCATCAAAATCTTTTTCAAGAATAGTGTCCCAATCTTTCGGAAAAACATTGTCATCATTTACAATCAACACCCATTCATTTGTTGAATTATACACACCAAGATTAAGAGCATATTGCATACCAGAGTTTTGCTCCAATGGTATAAAAGAAACTCTGTTACTATATTCATCAATGATGTGTTGTGTTTCTTCAACGAAACCATCTATCACAACTATTATTTCATTATCATAAGTTTGATTTTCCAATGCAGACTTCAAACAAATATTCAAACACTTCGGATTTCTGTATGACGGTATTATTACTGAAATCATTTTTTTACCTTTGTTAATGCAATACACGCTTCAAATTCATACAAATCTACCAATTCCAATTCTTCACACTCATTTATTATTGTTTCAATATAAGAGTGTGATGGGTGTCTGACATCATCGAAGACAATATATTTAGGATTTAATCTTAAACTATTTTTCAAATCACGAACAACTGCATCGTGAGAATGATCACCATCAATAAAAATTAAGTCAAATTCATTTTCCCATTGATCAATAATATCTGGTTCTGATAAAGTTTTACTATCGGCATTCACAAAGAAAAATCTATCACCAAATCTGTCTCTTAAATAATTGACACTCTCTTCTGGATAGTAAACATCAAGACCAATAACCTTTGTATCATCGGAAGACAATAGCCAAGACAAACAACTATGTCCTGCATTAAAACCAATTTCTAATATATTCTTAACATCTGTTCTTTTGATAATATCTTTCAATATAGGAAAGTGAACATCACGCAAACAACCCATTATGGGCGAACTCATGTTTGGTGTAATAGAAGAATGTAACTTAACATCGTCATCACTTGCAATTATCAATCTTTGTATTTCATCATAAATCATATTTTACTCCAATCTGTTAATGGTGATAACCAAGCAGTTTCACCGTGAGTTGAATAACCTGGAACCGAAGTTACTAATATACGATTTTTTTCTCTCAATTCCAAGAACATTTTATAGTCATCGGGATAGTGACCTCTGTTTGTCCACTTTCTCAAAACTTCTTCATCTTCTTTTAATACCCTAACAGTAGATGCAAATGTCATTGTTGTGCTGTTGGTTATTTTCCAATGACATGATTTTGATAAAAATAGTTTTGTATATTCGCCACCATCATCATCTATCTGTGGATTTCCACCACGACTTGCTGGAATGTATTTATCCGGATGGTCATACAAACTCAAATACTCTGCACCCAAATCAATACCCTCAACCAGGATGTTTTCTGAACCTGGTCTATGTAAATAATCATTTTCCAAAAAGTATATTATATCATTTTCATTTTGTTTCAATGCCCAATCTAGTGCAAGATTGAATGTCCCCGCACCATGACCAACGGAAACTTTTTGAATATCATCAACATATTTCAGTATCATTTGTTCTGTGGTATCTGAAACATTATCCGCAATAATATGAAAGTTATCTCTACCAAATACTTGAACTGCATTTCTTAAACAGTTTTCATTTGTTATGTATTCCGGTTTAACCTTGTTGTAACCTGCATCTGATATTCTATAAACTATTTTTATGTTATTCATTTTATACCCACTAAATCTTTAATACCATTTTCCCAAAGCATATCACCAAGACTTATGTATTTCTTTGCTTCCTCAAAGTTGTGTTTTATTGCATCCATTTTACTATTGTAAAATTCTTCGGTGAACATACCACTCAAAAGTTTATCAAACAAATCATCGGAATCCTTGAAGAAAACAATTCCATCCTTATCAAACATATCAAGATATGATGTATCTTTATTTGTCCAATAGATAGGAATACATCCACACAACATCGAATCCAATATCTTTTCTGAAAAGAAAATATCATCTTCATTTTCTATCACTATTTCAAATCTATAATCTTTCAATCCTAAAAACTTACTGTAAAATTCAGGATTGATATATTCAATAACTGGTTCTAATAAACTAGAATGTCTGTTCCGTATGTCATGGCGAAGATTATGTCCAGGCATATAATTTTTATTAGACATTATACAAGTTATATTATTTGTTTTAGGATAGATATTCCATTCTTCTGGACGAATTAAAGTTCTTGCTCCACCAGGAAAATACTTAAACTTATCCGGATTAGGCGAATCCAATCCAAAATCTTTATATGTGCTGAATATCAAATCAAAGTATTCTTGATTCTCCAAAACAAATTGATAATGCCATGGTGCCAACAATATAGGTTCAACCAAGACGGCAATCTTATATTTTATATCATTACGTTTTATATCTTGTATACATGGTGATTCCCAACAATCAATCCATATTGCAATGTCTTGCATTTCATTTGGTGTCCATTCCAAATACTTGCTAGGAAAACACGGCCACTCTCCAATAACTTCTTTATCCCCAAAGTTTCCAGGATTACACATAAAGGCCTTTAATCTATTCATTGTTTGCCCTCCAGTAAAGACATCCAATGATATATCATTTCATCCATTGTTCCGTTGAAAGTATATTCTGGTTTCCATCCAAGTATATTTCTTATACGAGAGGAGTCACCTTTTAAGTATGGTAGTTCTTCCGGTCTTAAAAACTTTTCATCTTGAATAACATAATCACGATAATCCAATTCAAGTTTATTGAAAACATACTCACACATTTCTCTAACAGAACGAGTTTCGCCTGTTGCAACGACCCAATCATCTGGAGTATCTTGTTGTAATATAAGATGCATAGCCCTAACATAATCTTTTGAATGCCCCCAATCTCTATATGAATCCAGATTACCTAGCACCAATTTGTTTTCAAAACCTAATTTTATTCTAACGGCAGTTTTTACAACCTTGTTGGTTACAAAATTAGATCCTCGTCTTGGTGATTCGTGATTGAAAAGAATACCATTACTTGCATGTAAACTATATGCGTTTCTGTAATTACGAACAATGTTGTATGCAAAAACCTTTGAACATCCGTATGGAGAAACCGGCTTCATCAATGTTGTTTCTCTTTGAAACCCGTCATCATCAACGGAACTGCCAAACATTTCAGATGAAGATGCTTGGTAAAATTTTGCATTAGGACATATCCTTCTATACGCATCCAGTATATTTAATACACCAACTGCATTAGTCTGAACGGTGAATTGTGGAATATCGTAACTAACTCTGACGTGAGACTGAGCAGCAAGATTGTATATTTCGTCTGGCATTATTTCAGAGAGCAATCTTTCCAAACTTGTTTGATCCAATAAATCACCATAGAAAACTTTTATATTTTCAGTTCCACCCGATAGACGACTTTGTTGATGTTCAGGAACAGAGTTTCTTCTGATCATACCATATACATCATACCCCAATCCATCAAGATATTCCGCAAGATATGAACCGTCTTGCCCACCTATGCCTGTTATGAATGCCTTTTTCTTACTCATGTTATTTTCCTATATTATTTTTTGAATACTTCCATTTCGGTTAAATCTGGCCAATCCGATACAACCCATTGTCTCGGTTGTGTTTCTATTGCATTTAGTAACTTATCCAATCCAAGTTTTGCAGTTTCAGGTGTCATATAATAATGATAACCAATCGTTGATATATTTTGTTCTCGCCAAGGAATAACAGGTAGTCTACCATCATAAGACATCTTCTTTATTTCAATAGCATCATCTTCATTGTCAAGTAAAAGAATACCACCTCTACCTAGCGATAAATGTTTTTGATATTGAAAACTAATACCCATCATTGTATTTGGTATGTAACTATTTTGTTTCCATAATACAGCAGCATCTACAACTTTATCGGTTACATAATAATAATCTAACCAATCTTCATCACGCCATTCCAATTCTATATTTAGTTTACTTGCAAGAAACGGAATAGAAATATATGTTCGTTTCGGAACTGAAATTTTATTTGCATTTGTATAACGAAGAGCAAGTTCAATACCATGTGTGCAACTATCAACTGCGATTGCAAATGGTGCATTAAAAAACCTAGCAACTTCTTTTTCAAACTCTTGAACTATTTGAAACATACTACACCTTATTGTAATTTTGATTTTTCATTTAGATATGTTTTTATATTATTAGTATCATTACACCATTTTGTTGCATACTTTGCTTTAGTCTTTTCACTAAACATTGGATGATAGTATTGTTCGCATCCACCAAAGAAATAATGAATGGCCTGAGTTAATCGTGTCTTATTCAAATCAGTAACACCTTCGGTGTTTGAACCACCGTGTAACATATTAGCAGCCCATATAAGTGCCTGACCTTTTTTTAGTTTTACAACATAAGGATCAATTCCATTATTTTGAACCAATGACTCTATAAAAGTTTCGTATTCTTTATATGTAACTGCTTCGCCATTTTCTATTGTATCTGGATGAGGCAATTTCAAATTATTATATTCATACACCGGCCATTTATGACTACCAGGAACTATCTTCAATGAACCATTTGTTTCATCAACATCTTCGAGGGCAATCCAAACACCGCACATCCAAAGACTAGGAATTGTATGAAAGTGAACAACATCACTATGTAGTGGTTGATTACTCCCTTTAATAAAATTTATAGTTGAGAAAGGAAACGGCTCTTTACCATATAAAGTATTTAATGTATCAATTAGTTTGGGGTGTAAAGTTAAATTTGCAATATGTTCACTCTGTTTCCATCCTTCAAAAATACGTTTTGCATCTGTATATGTGAAATGATCTGCATGAAAAACGGTCGAATCATCATTTAAGGCATCATACATATCGTGTAGTATTGGTGATATGTCATCATCTTTCAAATTTAGATCAACAACAACATAACCATTTTCATAAAAGTCAGAACATAGTTTTTTTTGATCTTCTGTTAGATTTGAATGTTCTAATATAGAATAAAAAAACGGAGATTCAATCCAAGGAATATCAAGTGAATTTTTATCCGTGAAGTATTTGTTAATCATACTATTCTCCATAAAGTAATTTATTAGCGTTTTTAAGTATTATTTCTTTTTCTCTCATTTTTATGGGCACCGCTGGATTACCAACATACACGGTCCAAGGTTCTGTATTTTTAGTAACTACTGAATTGGATCCAACTACCGAACCCTCTGCTATTGTTATTCCGGGCATTACAACACAATTTACACCAACACATGAAAATTTTTCAAATGTAACTGTTGTTATTTTTGGTGAACGATATTCTATTGGAATTTGAGGGTTCATCATACCCTTTGTGAAATCATCACTTCCACATAGTATTTTTGAACCAGCACTTATTCCACTAAAATCATGCATTACTAAATTACTTTCTGGTCCACCAATTATACAAGCATAAGGTGCAATATGAACATAATCCCCTATATCAGCTGATGTTGATAAGTAAACTCCCATATCAATAGCAACATGATTACCAAAAGAAACCTTATCGGGATGTTTTATTCTACTTGTAACATCCACATATAAATCTGTTCCTATTTTCTTAAAAGTATATTCCACCATTGATTTTGATATTTGTTCCTGTGACATATTGAGTATCTATTAGATATTTTATAGTATTTGATAATTCAGTTAAAGTCCCTAATCTTTTTATTGGTATTTCATTTATTAAAATTTCTCTAAACTCTTGTGGTATTTTCCAAGTTAATCCTGCTTCAAAATAACCGAGTTGAAGACTATTGCATGTTATATTTTTATTGGCATTTTCTAAAGCAACAGTCTTTGTAAATGAATCTATAAACCCTTTACATCCAGAATAAACACTTGTGCTAACCACCGGTTTTTCAGCCAACACGGATGATGCCGTTATTATTCGTCCAAAATTATTTTCTCTCATGTTCGGTAAACAATTGCTAATAATGTTAATAGTCCCCTTTACATTTATGTCAATCTGCTTTTCAATTTTATCATAGTTATCAGGAGATATTTTATGCACGAAAGTATCGAAATTAAATCCGGATAAATTTATTACAACATCAAAAGATTTATTTATGAAAAATTTTTTTACATCTTCAAAATTTGTTATGTCTACATCTTTACTACCGATGGATGTAATTTCATAATTTTCAAATTTATTTAATAAAGTTGTTACTCCAGAACCAAGTCCACCTGTTCCACCAAATATAACTATCTTCATATTATTCTCCTATAAAGATTTTGTCCAATGTCTGCCCTTCGTATGGTCCAGTTTTGTATTCATATACAAATGTATCATCTTCAAGAATATAATAGTTGTGTCCACCTTCAAGTGTAAAACTTGCATCACCAGGATAAAGAATCGGCTCAGCTATAACTGAATCATCAATATCGTATAAAATACATTTGACACTACCACGAACAACTATCCAACTTTCTTGTGCAATAACATTTCGTGTTCTTTCTTTCCATATATGTTTATGTGGTTTGAAAGTTTTACCTTCTTCCATCTGTAATATAGAACATTGAATGAATTGATTTTCTTCAACTATGTCTTGTCTTCCTGGTTTGAAATCGTCTTTACGAACAATTATATGAAGCAGTTTTTCTGGCTCAATCTTTGAATAAATTTTTTGCATTTTAATTATCCTCCATTCTTTTCAAAATTATCATTGCATATTCTGTATCGAATCCTGTAACGAGTGACCAACTGTGATTATTCTGTAAGAACTCTATGATGGTGTCTTTTACATAGGTTGTATTTGCATTGCTGTTCTGTAATAAATCATCCTTCACATTCTGAATAAATTTATTATCGTTTATTACCATATACTTTCTAACTTTATTATTTAACGAATTTATTGTAGTAGATAAATCATAGAAAGTATTATCGGTATGTATGAATAACATATCCACTATATCATAAATTTCTAATTCTTTTGGCCGAACTATAACATCAAAAGAAATACCACAGTATTTTGAAATATCACTTGGGTAATATATCTTGGTGTTTACTTTATCCAACCAAACTGACTTGAAAGATTTGTTAGTTCCATTTATGTTTGATGTCAGACCATTCAACATACACCATGAAAAAGTTATTCTTTCCTTTGTTTGTATAGTTACCAATTCCATAATGGAATTACATTCTTTTGAAAACTTACTTAAAAGATTACAATATGGAAAATCATCCATGTCTGTTATGCAAACATTAAAAAAGTTTTCGGATATTATTTTTTTCGATATTACTTCTTTGGTGTCCATCTTTATACTATTAGTTTTTTTAGTTCATCAATAACTTCATCATCACTAATATAAGGATTTAGCGTGACATGGCCAAATTCTGGAAAATAAAATTTTGGTCCGAGTTTTGGTTCTTCGTTTTTCTCTATAACGCCATTCCAACCATATAACTGGTGAACAAAATCTCCTGTTATTATTGTTTTGACGCCAAGACCGGCAGCTATATTTGAAAGACCACCCTCAGCACCAATAAAATAATCACAATTTTTAATAACGGAAGTTGTTAATGTTAATTCACTAACTGCAGTTATTTCTGATGTTTTTTGATCAAAACCATTTGGTTTACCAACTGGTATAAGTAACATATTATCACTCTTGTTTAATTCTTCAAGTATGTGATTTATATTTCTTCGTTTACCACCATAACCCAAATTTGGAACATCAATTCCTATTTTGTATTCATCTTCTGTAAACAAGAAACTTTTTTCTTCCCAATTAGTTTGAACTGCAATTAGTTTATTTTTTCCATCTCTGTATGACGAAAAGGCATCCTTAACCAATTTATCGTTTGATTTATTTGTATAAACTTCATAGTTTGTATCAACATCTTCTATTCCACATTGAATTTGGAATTGTTCTATTGGGGTTGAGTTTCTATTTATTGGATGTAACTGGTGAATAACATTATACACCGATTCATCACACTCTGAAAAATAAACGTTGTCAATATATGGATTGTTAAACATGAGTTCAAACGGTGCAAGTATAGATATTTGAAAATCAACTTGGCAATCATTTCCATGTTTATCTTTTAACTTTTTTGCAACAGAACTTGCAAATATATTATCACCAATGAATCCAATAGTCTTTACTAAAATTTTCATAACTTAATCTCACTATAAACAAAATTATTTACTTTTAACCAACGAACATCACTACCAGCATCAAATTCTACACAATCTGCAGATAAACTGTCATATCCAAACAATACATTTTCTTTTATGTGATATAATAGTTTATGATTGTTTATGAAATCAATATCATCATCAGGTGGTTTACTATCTTCGTGATAAAGAGCATAAAACAATCCATCGTTTCTTTTCCACTCATAACCATTTAGTCTCAATCTTTCACGTGTATCATCATCTTCCTTTCCCCATCCACGATAATATGGATTCAAACCATTTACTTTTTCAAATAGATTTCTATGTAAAACAAAAACACCACCTGAATGATCACCAACGTTCATGTGAAAATTTCTATAACCAGCAGGTATATCTTCATGTTTCCTTTCTATATCATTCATATCCAAAAATTTTACTCTACCAACTGGATACAAAGGGGTTATTTCATCCGTATCATAATCAACTCCAGATGCAGGGTAATAATCTACATCGTGGAATACTAACAGTTCACCGTTTGCTCTTTTAGCGGCGATATTATACAAAGAGTTTTTCTGAAACTTATCATCATCATCTTGTTCAACAACAATTATTTCATACTCACCTTTCCTAAAAATATCATGCAATCTCGGCAAAAGTTTTATTAAATGACGTTCTCTATCTCGGTATGATATTATTATTGAGTATTTCATAATCTATCGTATTGGTGAACAATAAAGTATCTATCTATTGTATTCATATCAAATTGAACAAAACCTTTAGCAATAACATCAAGATGAACTGCAAAGTTATTTGTCAAATCGGTAAACATAACATCATCTTTATATGATGTTTGTATCAAATAATTAAATGATGTTTGATCAGCAACAAGTTTTTTACCAACAGACATAAGATAAATGTCTTTGCATATATTCTTTACATAGTGTCCACCTCCACCGAAAACACCAACATTGTAAACTTCTTTGTCCATCAATGTATCGGTTCCTATTCCACCCAAATTGACAAACAAGTGCCGTTTATTCCAATCTTCGTTTTCATATTTAACAACTTCACTCGAAGCAATTATTAAATTATGAGGAACATATACAAATGGATCCCTATTGAAATAAACATCACGGACATCTGTAATTAGAACTTTATCATATTCGCTTTCATTTAGTATTTGCCATATATGGAAAAATCTAATGTTGTGAACCAAATTGTATGAAGATTCCAAATCATTGTTTGCGGTATTCGTTTCAAATTTTGTTGTATATTGACCATACATATCAAACTCTGGAACAATAACATCTATGTTTTTTGATAATAGATAGTCTGATAGTTCTTGGTTTGTATTATTATACAATAATAGTATTCGTTCACAATTAAATCCGTTTGATGATTCTACCCACCTATCAACATCTTTTATACCATAGTTTCCACTTATAGCACCGATTAACAAATTACTCATAAATCATTTCCCATGTTTGCATAAAAACTATTTTGTGCCTCTTGTTTATGAATAGACTTCATGTGATACAGACAATATGCCTCATCATCTGGAAGATTTGTATAACTTTCATATCCAGTTATTCTTTCGTGAACCTTGTTTTCCCAAAAAATAGATTCTATATTTTTGTATATGCGAGTTTGATAGTCTGGCCAATTAACTCTTTCTTCATCATCAAATCTCCAACCCCATTTCTCAATATGATTTGGTGTTATATCAAAAACAGTATTCCATCTAGGAACTAAAAACATATCTACTTGTCCATTGCTTTCTAATACACTTTTCAAATTAGCAAGAAGAAACTGTGAAGGAACTTCATCTGCATCTATATTAAATATCCATTTCTTTGAACAGTATTTCTTTAAGTTGTTTTTGAACCTTGAGAAATCATTGCTGAGAGGAAACTCTATTACTATCATATTCTTTATGGTATCAAGATATTGATCAACAACTTGTTTTATTCCATCAGTCAATCTTTCACTATCAAGTTGTATTACCAATTCATCATCATCGGTAATATAAGTTGAAAGTGTATCTAACAATATGAGCAACTCTTTTTCTTCATTACATGCAGTTATAGTATATGAAATCATTTCGTTTCCTCTTTTTTAAGTTTTGTTAATTTTGGAAGTTGCTGTAATTGTGGAAGGTTTATCTTCATTCTCTCAGCAAATTTTGGAACACAAACATCCAACATAGAATTGAATTTATCATGCATTGCATCGAATGACCATTTATTTTTCATTTGTTGTATATTCTTTTTTGATGATAATGTCATCGTTCCATAATTTCTATAAATTTTATCCATCATCTTAGCAGCAAATTGATAATCAACTGTAAACCATTTTGAACCGGCATTTATTACACCATCCCAAACAGAAGAAGCATGAACATCTTTTAGTTCTCCTTTTAGTAATGTATTAAATTTTTCATCCACAAAATCTACCTGACCACTCCATCCTGAAACGAGGACAGGTTTACCAGTTGTCATAAATTCTGCAATAGGTCTTCCATATCCTTCACCTTTTGTAAAGGAAACAAATGCCTTTATCTTCGGGTGATTGTAAAGAGAGTTCATTTCCTTTTCATTCAAATCACCATGTAGAACATAAACATTTGGTAAATGTTTCTTTTTACTCATGTGTCTTATCAAATTAACTTTCTCAACAATTCTACTCCTATCGGTTACAGAAAATGTACCCGATGAAGTTTTCAAAACAAGTGCAGGTGGATTGGGTGAGTCTCCAAATGTTTCAAAGAATGTATGCACTAATCCTGAAACATCTTTTCTATCTTGTCCGAAATCGCCTTTCATCCAATGTCCAACAAATAAGAATGCAAAACTTTCTGTAATCTTATCAAGTTCTTCCTTTACGGATGTCTCCAACTCTACATCTTTATCATATATTTCTGTTCGGACACCTTCATGTAAAACTTCTATTGGAACAGTTACACGGATTTTTCCAACAACTTGATTTGTTTGTTTATCTCGTTTTTCATATTCTGTATTTTGAAATACCCACTTTGCATGATTGGATGGAACAATAACTGTATTCATACGGTTACACCCTTCTACAAATTCGGGAGAACATACATCGGTTTCTATTCCAGCTGTTACACCAATGTTATATTTACCAACGGGTTGAAATTCATTTGGAATTGTGCATTGGATCCAAACATCTGGTTGTGACTGCAATGGTCCAGGTATTATTAAATCTAAAATTTGTTTATGGTCTGGATCATTTTCATCCAATGCATTCATTGGTGTATGTCCCCAATTTATAGATAGAATTTTTATACTAAACTTATCCATTTTAATAAGTGACAATACTAAATCTCTAGCATGAGATCCATATCCACTAACAGTAGCAACCGGTCCACAAAAAACTAATTCTGGTTTGTAACTCATATTATCCTCACGCTAAATGTAATCCAAATCTTTTTCTTTTATTAAAATTATCAAATGTGGCATTTACATTATTGATTATTCTGTTTGCCATATTATCTACACTCATACCAACCTTTTCTTCCATAATAAATTCACGACCTTTCTTTCCGGCCTCAATTCTTTGTTCCTTTGGAGTTGTATACCATGCATACAAAGCATTCCCAATATCTCTGAAATCAGCACGGTCATCGAAGATATATGGTGTTGGGACAGAACCTTGTAACGATATATTTGATGGCCAAACAGGTTTAACCCATTCACCGTGTTTCAAATTACCCCAAACATCTTCTCTATGTAATGTATGGATTTTTATGTAATCATCTTCTGTGAAATAATCATTTGTTTCGGGATTTATGAATCCACATTGGTCTTGCATACCACCAGTTACATTAACAACAATAGGTGTTCCCGCAGCAAGTGCTTCTGCAGTTCCAAGCCCGAAACCTTCATTTGATGCCATGTTAATAACAACATCTGCACAGTTATACATCACGTTCAATTTTTCTGATGGTATTACTTTATCATCAAATAAAACTTTATATTCATTACACAGTTCTCCAATCAATGCAATCAGGTCTGTTCCATTTGGATCGATAGGTTGTGTGTGCATTAAAAGTAAACAATCTTCCGATGCATTACCACCATTTTTATCAACTAACTGGCAAAAGTGTTTGTATGCGAGTATAACATCTCCGGGATGTTTACGATGTATGTTTCTATTGTTCCACATAACAACAAACTTATTCGGATTATTACCACGTAATCTTAAATTTTCAAATTTAAGTGCCTCATGTAATTTATTTTTTTCATCAATGGGTGTAAATATATTCGTATTTATTCCGTGTGGAACATAAGTTATTCTATTTTCTGGAACATCTTCTCCAAATCTATTCAATACTCGGTGGTTGATACCATAAGTTTGTTTTGAAATTGCCATCAATAAATCACAACTCGCATACGCTTCTTTGTTCCACATTGGATCTGTTGCAGTTTCACCCACTAATCCTGCACCATCCCAAATGTTCAAATACATTAGTGGTATATTCTGGCGTATCTCATGTTCCATATCATACAACCATCCCCAAAATCTTGGATCAGTGAAGTGTAGAATGGCATCCGGCTTTTCATCTTCAATCAATTTACGAAGTAAAAACGGATCACCATACCCATCATTACAATATATTCTGACATAGGCATCGTTTATGCCGTGATTCAGTCTTAAATCTTCTGATAGGTCTAGGACTTTGCCTTTGTCTGGATGATTTATAGCGGCACCAACTTGAACCCAATCAAATTCCCTAGCAGTTCCCATAACTATATCCCGCGATACAGTTGCAATACCTGATGTGAGTCTCAAATCATCTGACAGTAATAATATCTTTTTCTTTGCCATGTGAAACCTTTATATGTTAAAAAACTTTTGTGTTGTGTTTGATGAAACACCGTTCATGTTAATAAGCATTTTACGGTATGGTTTGAATTTGTAACCCATTTTTTCTAACGAAGAATTAAACCAATCTTCCGAATAATAATCTTTATTTCTTTTACCATTTGAAACTATTTGGTTCATGTCACGAACAAAGTTATCGAGTTTATTCATGTCTCTGGTTAATCTTATCAATCTCAACCTTCGTCTGTTATATTCTTCTTCATCTTGTTCTAATCTTTGTATCTCTAATATAAGACTTTTTAACGAATTTTCCAAATCATTTATATCATAAGATAAAACTAATTCAGCAAATTCTGTTCCCTTAAACAAATCAATATATGTTTTATCATAAATTGGAATAGTCATTAAGTTCTTTTCTATTTGAGCATATTCAAATCTTGGTGTAATGAACATTCCGAAGAACGGCACTTTTGTATTTGTTGTTGATATACTAAATCTACAACCAGA
>Ga0209229_10000358_pt1 | contig 18415 bp, 21 predicted proteins | sample SanBayMetagenome_FD_187466 | JGI IMG/M metagenome (GOLD analysis project Ga0209229, IMG submission 187466) | Freshwater and sediment microbial communities from dead zone in Sandusky Bay, Ohio, USA (SPAdes) (version 2) | ecosystem: Environmental > Aquatic > Freshwater > Lentic > Sediment... | reverse complement strand
TTGAGCATTTCGATCTCCTTAAACCAAGAATTCGATCACCGAAGTGAATGGTGGCGCTTCTGAGAATGTCACATTACCGCCAGACACTGTGTAGGTGTTCTGGTTCTGGTAAACGCCATTGATGTAAATGGAAAAAGGTGTTGATGTCACCGGGAAAATGGTCTGCACACCGTTGCCGGTTGCGTTGGTTGAAATAGAGCCTGAGCCAGTTGAATTCCCATTCAGCGAGGTGTAGACCAGGCTGCCTTTGCTGTCCAGAACCTGGATGCTGTAATCGCTACCAGCGTAGAAGCGCGATGGCGTGCCCTGATAGACCGGATAGCCGTTGAGCGTGCGGATTGGCTGCGGTGCTGCAATGGTCAGAGCTGCATCCCAGTAAACCGCAATCTGGTTGGTTTGCGGGTTGAGGTTGACCGTGCCCACCCAAATGTAGCCGTTCTCCAGCGGCAGGCCGTCAGCGCCAGCAAATGCTGGGTATGGCGGTTGAATCGATAGTGCACTCATTGTTGGTTCTCCTGGTCGAATTGTCTATCAAGGCTGCACGGGTGGCAATGCGTTGAGTGCTTCATTGATTTTGGCCTTGGTGCGGCCTTCTTTCCTCATCTTGACGATCTGACGCAGACCTGTTGCCACCGGCAATGGAAGGCCTGTAAGAGCACCTGTAGCACCTGCCTCGGCAATGGCGGCCATGAGCGTTCCAGCAGTGCCTGAAGTGTTCACCAGAGTGCCAGGCGGCACCGTGGTGACGTAGCGAACTACATCGTCAAGGTCTCGCACAATCTGGGCATTCTGCTTGCCCAGCATGACATCAAGACGCCCATTTGCATCGAGCGCCTTCACGGTCTGGTGCAACTTGGCTGGAGAGATCAATGGCCTATCCTGCGAGTCCATGCCCATGCCCTTGGTGGCCTCATCGCGCAAGTGGCGCACGGTGGCACCTTGCAGCTCTTTCCAGGCCTGCTGGCCGTCTTGGCCACTTGTGAGCAGGACACGCTTGAGAAACGTGATCTCGTCAGGAGATGAGTTCAAGATGGACTTGCGGAAAACCTGGTCCGAGGCAACCTGTGGGTCTTCCATGCCTTTGCGGTTCTTGATGAGACGGGCAACAATGGCACGGTTCTCGTATTTCCTGGCCTGCTCGATTCGTGTTGCCCTGGCCTTCTTGTACAGGTCTCCGCCCATGCCTTCAGTCTCGGTATCAAAGACTCGGCGCAATGAACCACCATGAAACTGATCTGCTCCCTCAAATCCAGCACGCTGAAAAGTCTGGCGCAGGCTTTCGGCCTGCTTGAGTGTGACAGGCTGGGCAACCAGGTTGCCGTTTTCGTCTTGCACTGCTGCGCCGACTGCGATGGCTTTGGACCGTGCAGCCCTGAGAACAGGAGCCAAATCGCCCTCTGGTATGTTCTCGTTGATGTAGCCGATCACCGAATTGAGAGTGACGTTGTTTTCCAGTTCGCCAGCTTTCTCGGCTGCTTTGTAGGCTGCACGGGTTTTGTTCTTGGCTGCTGTAAGGCCTTCCGTCAGAGATTTGACGACAGCACCTCCAGTGCTGGACAAATCCATAAGCTGGGCATCTGTCATTTCAACCAGGTTGTCGAAGTTCTGCAAAAGCTGAAGATTGTTTTCTTCTGCACGCTGGCGCAGTGGGCCACCAAGATCACTCTTGATCTGCTCCTTCTCAAAGGCCAGTTGCTGGGCATCTCTGGTGGCTGCGCCTTTTGTGAGGGTAACAGGCACCGGCAATGCTTCGGCTGTGGTGGCTCGCCGCAATGCCTCTGGTGTGGCAGCAGCACCAACAGAACCACGCCCAGCAGCTACTGTGGTTGGGGTCTCCATGCCAAACGTCTCGCGCACGGCAGTGGTGGCTGTCTGAACAGGCCTAGACAAAACTTGCCCAGTTGCCCTGGCTGCCTGTTGCGCTGCAGTAGCTCCACGCCGAGCTGTAGCTTGCACAACAGGTACAGACGTTCTTGCAGTTTGCACCAACTGCCCTGGGGCTGCGACCACTGGCAAAACAGGAGGCAAGGCTGTTGACAAGAATTGGCCAGCAGACTGCGCCATTTCCTGGCCGGTCTCTGTGCGTGGCTGGTAGGTCAAAGCCTGGCCACCTGCTGCCGCTGCCTGCTCGACTGCCTTCATGGCCTCCTGTGTTCCAAACTGACCAGACAGAATTTGTTGCGACAGGCCTTGCAATGCCCCAGCAATCGTGCCAAGCGTGCCACCAGTGGCCGCTGTTCCAAGGGTCAATGCAGTCTCACCAGCACCGACGAGTCGTTGGCCTAGCGTTGGTGTAGTTGGCGCCGGCGCAATCTGCTGCTGTGTTACTGCCGTAGTCTCTTGAGACTTTGCGAACTGATATGCCTGGGCAACAGTGTCAAACTCAGGTGTTCCACGTTTATCAGCATTTTTGACGATCCAGGCTGCATACTCTTGTGCGGTTGCCATTTAGCGACCTCCGCGAAGAATTGCATCTGCTTGCGACATGACGCTTGCTGCCGTGGCCGCTGGTGCCGCCGCTGGTGGTGTAGGCGTTCTGTTGGTTGGTATTTGGCTAATCGCCTGCTGACGCCTTTCTTCTGCAATCTGTGCTGGTGAACGATATTTTTGCGACACATCACCGACGATGCGCTGGGCAAAGTCGTTAAATGTTTCACCAGCATTTACTGCATAGTCACCCGCAATGAAGGTTCCTTTAGCACGGGTCAACAGGCCATTGTTTTGCGATAGCCAGTCGGTCTTGGCGTTGTTGATGGACGAGTCAATGTCCTGCATTTTTGCCATGCCGCGCAGGAAAGACGCAAGCGTTGCCGCATTTGCGTTCTCAGGCGGGATACCTTTCAGAGCCAGCTCAATGTCTTTGTCTGTTGCAACGCCAGGTGGCAGCGCTTTAATTGCAACCGTGTTACGAACTCGGGTGTATTCGTTCCTGATCTGGGTCCACTCATCTTGCCTACCAGTGGCCTTGGCAAGCCACTCGGTTGCAGATGTAAATGCACCCTTACCGCCTTCTGCAGCCTCAATTCGCTTGGCCAGATCGTTAAACTGGACCGCAGCCTGTTTGGAAGTGGATGCCAAGGCAGCAGATTCATTAATTAGCTTTCTCGACTCTGCTGGAATTTCAGTCAGTCGAGATTTAATGCTCGACATTTTGTCGGCAACATCTGCCGCTGTTTTTTGAGTGTCAAGATTCAGACGTGCAGAACGGTCTCTGATCTGGTCACGAAGATTTTTAATATCCCAGTTGGTTTTATCCAGTCCTGCGATTTCAACACGTTCTGCATACTTTGCTTGCACCCTGGCCCTTTCAGCCTGTGCCCTTGCAAGATCGGCATTTGCTTTTGCTGTTTCTGCCGCGTTAGCCGCTATGGCCTGTGCTGTCTTTGCGTCTGCATAGGCCTTGTCGGCATCGGCAACCAGTCGCCTAAGTGCTTCTGGGGCTTGCGCTGCTGCCCTGGCCTCACCACCAACGCTTGCCGCAGCTAATGCATCTTCTTTATTTTTTTGAGCAATTCGTAAATTTTGTTCTGCTTCCAGACGCTCTGGTGTCCCTGCTGCTTCAAGAACTTTTCTTCGTGCCTCAGCCTCCGCAGCTTCTGCATCGGCCACCGCTTTCTGAAGTACCGCTGGCGCTTGCTCAACTGCCCTAGCCTCGGCACCTCTGCTTGCTTCAGCTAATGCCCTTTCTTTATTTTCTTGAGCAATTCGTAAATTTTGCTCTGCTTCCAAGCGCGATGGTGTGTCTTTTGCTTCAAGACGTTTTCTCTCCGCTTCGGCCACCGCAGCATCAGCGTCAGCCACAGCTTTCTTAAGTGCCGCAGGCTGCAGAGCAGCAGTTCTGCGCTCGTTTCTTACAGCCGTAATACCCTTGTACCAGTCTTCGCCAAACGTGCCAGCCCCAAGCGACTCCACAAGCCTAGCAGCTTGGTTAACATCTTGATTGGCAATCGTCAGAATATCTTGGAAATCGCGTTTTTGGCTAGGGTCTGTCTCTGCGTCAATACGTTCTTGAAGGATCGTCTTTGCTGTTTCTGGGTTTGACTCAAAGGCCAGCAGCACCTGCGATGTAAATTTTTTCGATGAGTCGAGCTTTTCTTTGCCCATGTTCTCACCGATCAACTTCAGAGCATCAAACTGCTGTTTGTTTGCCCCAATCAATAGGGGCTGCAATTCCTCAATCCTGCGATCAGCAGGAGGCTTTGCGAAGAAGGCATTCAGGCTAGTTTGATACTGTTGCTGCTGCGCTCTGGCAGCTTGTAACTGCTGCATATCAAATGCACGCTTCTGCCTCGCGGCCTCAATTTCTTCTAGACCAGCGCCAATTTTAAAACCGCCGAGTGCGGCCTCAAACGGGCTTTGCACATCGACTGCGTAGTTAATCGGGGCTTGGAATGGATTGATTGCCATGTTCTATTCCTTAAAACCCGAAGCCCATGCCACCCTTGCCGCCTGCGCCGTATTGGAACCCAAGCACCTGAGCGGGCAGGTTAAATAGGCCACTGAATGCCTTGGCCTCGCCAAGTTCTCCACCGGCTCGCGCTGCTCCCTGCTGGGCAAGCAAGTTGGCTACATTGGTGCCTGTCTCCATGCCAGCAGCGCCGACACCGGCAGCAGAACGCTGGCCCAACTGCGTCATGCCACCGAGCCGTCCGTATTGCTGTTCGATGGCTTGGTTAAGCAAAGCCGGTCGGAACTGTGCAAGTGCGCCTTGAATGTTGCCACCTCGCAGGCCACCAGTGGCCGAGGCACGCTGAAGCAGAGCCTCTTCGCCCTGTTGTGCCAATGCCTGGAAGGTCTCGCCACCTCGAATGCGCTCAATTGCGGCTTGCTCTGCTTCTGGGCCTTGTAGGCCTAGCAAGGCCTGCTGTTGTTGGAGTGCAGGCAGGCCTGCCTCGGTGTAAGGCTTGAGTAGGGCTTGCAGTGCATCAAACTGCCTGCGCTGCTCTGCTACGCCAGCCTCTGCTGCGCCTGCTTGAATGCCTGCGGCCTCGCTTGCTGCATCGGCCTGCATCATGCCGCCGACGAGTTGAGAGCCTCCGACGATTAAGCCAGTGACTGGATCAGGCATGGCTAAACTCCTTCATATAGTCTTCAAATTTTTCGCCATACAACTCCATGACCTGCTGCGCTTTTTCTGTGGCTTGTTGTGTGCCGTGGCACAGTGCCACAGTCATCAGCACAAGGTCATAGTAGCCAGCACGCCAGCCAAATGACTTTGCATCGGCTTTACCTGCTCGCTCGGCCTGGTCGGAGGCCTGCCATTTCAGGATCATGGTGGCGACGAGTGGCGCAAGATTTTGGGAATTTGCGATCCAAAATGTATTCTGGTTCATGCCCACAAGGGTATTCCAGATTGCTGCATTTAGGTCTTCGCGCTCGACTGGATCGCCGTCTGCGACATCATCAAAGACCTGGATGGCGCCATAGAGCATAAGCAGCCATTCAACGGCTGGCGTTGGGAGAGCAAAAACCCGTTGTAGGTTTAGTCTCAACCAATCAGACATGCGCAGCTCCTGTTCAGGGTGAGCTGCTGGCGGCTCGATAGGCTCAGCGGCTGCATTTTCCCACATTTCGGCATCCCGTCAATATTCTTCTTCTTCTTCCCGGTCTTCCCAGGCCTGGCAGACGCGCATGTCGTTACAGATGAAATTCAGCTTTTCACAATGGCCGCGAAAACCCGCGCCTTTGTCGTAGGCTGCCATCGGTATGCGCTCGATCTTGACTTGGGCCATAAAACTGTTGTCGTAATACTCGCAGTTTGAGCAGTGCTTGCGCCGTGCGTCCTTTTCGGTGCATTGCATCGCCTCGGCCAGCCCTGCGTAGAACTCCTTGTTTGCGCCTGGCTCATTGGTTGGCATCTCTGGGCCGTAATTCCAGTCCTGCACCGCAACGGAGTAGTTTTTCTTGTTTTCTGCTGTGGTAATAAATTCTTCACCCATCGGCAGGCCCATAAAGCCCTTTGGCATCATCATAAATTTGTCCATGCTGTTCTCCTTAGGATGTGATTTCACGGCCAGATGCGCGGATGGTCAGCGACGAAGCTGCGCTGGCAATGGTGGAGATAAACCCCCCAGACTCAAGCGCTTGGCCGACCAGCTCTGGAAAGGTATAGGTCTCATCCGGTACGATGCTGCGGGTATCCACGATCAAGTTGTTCGTGCCTGCGCTGCCGCCACTGGTCACCAGATTGACGCTGATGGTCACATTGCCTGCGCTTGTGTTGGTGGCAGTGAACTTGTCGATGATGGCCTTGCAGTTGGTGGCCGTGTACTGAGTGGTCTGGCTGTTCTCGGCCTGCTTGACAGGAATCAGCACTTTGATGATGACGGTCATTGGATACCCTCGATGTTGTTTGAGACAGTGAGAATAATAGATGGGATTCCGGGGTGCGGTGCAACTGCGCCAGCGGCAAGCAATTGAATACCGAGGTTGCTTACGCTGAACATCAACTCGACGTAATCGCCAGCCTTCAGATTGAAGAAGTAGTTCAGTGCGACAAAGACCTCCGCATTGTTTCCCTGTACCCTAACTTGACTTGCAGAATTCGTTACGTCCACGCCATTCAAGCGAAACCAAAGGTAAAACTCCTCTGCTGTGGCAACCGTGCTGTCCAATTGAATACTGGTCTGGAAGTTGTAGATGCCACCAGTATCAACATAGACACGCGAGGTGGGAGAACCAAGATAAACCCCATTGCTCAGGTCTGTCGTGTTGAACGTAATAGCCGTCGCAGTATTGATGACCGTTGCCGATTGCGTGGTGGTGTCGTAGAACGATCCGTAGCGGCTGCGCTTAAACTCCCTTGGCGGTGGGGTCATTTGCAAACCCTCAACGGCTGCGGTCAGTTTATTTATCAGCGCCAATGCTTGATTGGCTTTGTTCTCGGCTGACGCAATGCTGACAGAGGTTTCTTGTGCCAATGCACTGATCTGCGCCAGCGCCTCGTTTGCTGTGGCCGCTGCCGTGTCGGCCTGGTACTCGAAGTCCGTGCCGACAATAACCTGAATCTGATCGACCGTAGAAAACAGTAGCTCAAACTGCCTGATCTGTTGCTGGTCGGTCAGAAACTCCGCGAGCTGGTCACGGGTCAGGTTCAACTTGCGGGAGACGGGTGCGGTTGCCATCAGTATGCCAGCGCCTCGATCTGAGCCTCAAGGCGTGCAAACGACACATGGGCATCGCTGTCGCCCCGGAAACGCTGGATGCGCCAGTTGCGCATGTGGCCTTGCTGAAACCAAGCAAGTCGTTTTGCGGTGCTGCCAATCGTACCAACAGCAATGCTGCGGTCTTGACTCCATGCGAGGCCGTTCACGCTGTAGCTGGTGCTGATCTGCGGGTTCTTGCCCAGCGTGACGCTGCCGGTCAGTGCAACCAGCTCAAGGCGGTTAAAGACCGCGCCATTGCCTTCGTTGTAGACGATAACCGTGCCAAACTCCCAGCGCACCTGCTGGCCCCAGTGATGGCCGGTGTCCTGAACGAGATAGCCGATTGAGCTGGACTGCGGATCGCCAACAAGCCACTTGTCGTATATCCAGACCATATTGCGTGCCCGGTACTGGCTGAAACCCACAATGGTTGTGGTCAGAGTAAACCAGACGGGCTGCTCCAGAGCCTCAGATGCGGAGGCGTCATAAACCACCGTGCGGTCTGGCAAATGAACGTAGAGGTGCTGGTGGTTCTTGTCGTTGCGTGCTTCGAGTTGAACCTTGACCAGTTGCGCTTCGGTGTACGTCAGGAGCAGATTGTCGATTTCTTGGGTGCTGATTTTCTGGGTAGTAGCCGCTGCGCCAAGGTAGATGCCTGGGGCTTCATTGCGGCCACCGCCCAAGAAGGCAATGCGTTCCAAGTAGATGCAGCAGGCGTGCGTGCCAATAGCGCCCTTCTGGACTTGTGCGCCATCAATGCGTGCAAATGGGAACAACTCGCCGCCCACGTTGTCGAAGACCTCCATCGTGTTGCTGTTGATGGCATAGACCTCGTTGCGCAGCTTGATGAGTGCCACAACAGGATCAGGGTCAACTTCTGAGCTGCCATATTTCAGGGGGTTGACACTCATGGGATCTAACAGCTCGGTGACGACCAAGTTTGCCCCATCTGTGGTCATGAAGAATCCATCAACCCACACCACATCTAGAACCACACCAAGGTCTGGATCAGTGACTTGTCGCAGGATGGGGGCTGTAGGGTTCCATACGCTTGTTGCCGTAGTATTGACCGGAATCCAGTAATACAACCTTCCACCGGATGCGATGGCCAGCACATCAAAGCTGTAGTCCATTGTCACCAGCTCGGTGGTAGGCCCACCAACATCGCCCAGCACGGTCACAGCGCCATTGCTGTCCACCGACACCAGCTTGGTGCCCATCACGCGATAGCAGACGCCATTCCAGTTGATGCCGCCACGGTCAACGCCTGGGCCTGTGCCGTTGGCCACAATGCCATCGCCAGGACGCAAAAAGCCATTGCTGATGCCTGACGCCTTTGGCACCGGCACCATGTTCACAGGGTATGCGGTGCGCAGCTCTGGTGTGCTGTCAGTGTAGATGCCGCTAAGTATGGGGATTTGCATGGCTTACCACTTGACCTTGTTTGCCCAATACGCTGCGCTCATTTTGCCCTTGGCGATGTTGCTCGCGTGCCTAGCCTTGAATGCTTCATTGCGCTTGCTGCCATCTGGTGAACCCGAAACCCCTTGCTGGCCGAAGCGAATGGTTTTTACTTGGTCACCAGACTTCGCCACCACAACGTGACTTTTGGTCGGATGCGATGGCGTTCGCTTGGGCTTGTTGTAGCCCTCGACGCCGACGCGCGACAGTCTGGCGTCTTTGGTAGCCATTACGCAGCAACGCCTTTGATAACCGCAAAGTTAAAAACAGGCTGCTCGGTTGTCGTGCCGCCCGTGGTGCGGAATGTGATGTTGAAACTTCCCGCGCCAACTGCTGTGACCATCAAGTCATAAAGGTCTGTGCCGGATTTCTGGCTTAGAACAATAACATCAGTTGCTGCAACGGTGCTGTTGGTCACGGTAAAGGTCGTAGCCGTGGCCGAACCTGCTGCACTGAATAATGTGATCTCCCCAGATGTCTTGTTAATCGTCACGCCTGTGGTGCGGCTTGACCCTTGGGTAACTGTGCCGCCTGCGCCTGTGGCATAGCCCACGCCAGCCGTGCCTGATGAAGTGACTGCACCAGTTACTGCCAGACTTGTGCCTGTGGCAGCGCCGATGTTTGGCGTCACCAATGTGGGGGTGTTTGCAAATACCGCCGCACCTGTTCCAGTTTCATCAGTCAACGCTGCTGCGAGGTTTGCCGATGTGAATGAACCCAGCGAAGTTGCATTCCCAACTGACGTAACCGCGCCAGTGAGGTTTGCATTGGTGGTTACGTTGCCTGCGGTCAGGCCAGCAGCCGTGCCCGTGATGTTGGTTCCGACAAGAGCAGAGGGGGTGCCAAGATTAGGGGTTACAAGAGTCGGGCTTGTGGCAAATACTAGTGACCCTGTGCCGGTCTCGTCTGTAACTGCGGCTCGAAGATTGGCGCTTGTCGGGTTAGCCAGCCAAGTTTGCACCCCAGCCGCATAAACCGTTTCGGCATTAATCTGATACCACGAATTGGTTGGCTGATAGAACCTAACTGCTGTTGCCGTGCCAGCGGCCAGCGAAGTCGCGCCACCAAAAATTGCCGATGCGCCATTGAGCGCAATAGTCAGCGAGGTGATCTCTTGCGTGGTCGTAATCAGCACCGTGGTGCCATCAGGCACGCCAGTGTTCAATGGCAGGGTGATCGTGCCAGTGGCCAGTGTGCCGGCTGGTTGCAGCAGCATCCACTGGTCATTGCTGACGGGTGTTGGCACGGTAATGTTAAAGCCCGTGCCTGGGACGTACAGATTGGTCGCTAGGGTCGGAGATGCAAACGTCTGCTGAAAATATTGCAGAAGTTGCGTTACCGATACCCTGCGTGCATCACCATTGTTGGGCACATAGATCGGGAGCTGATCGCCACCGGATACTTGAGAAAGGGGCGATAGTTGATTGATCGTTGGCATGCTGTTCCTCAGTAGTATTCGATGGGGCCATCGCCACCTGCCAAGACTGGGTTGGCTGGGGGGCGAATGAATGGATTGTCGTAGACGCGCCAGGGCTTATTGCCTGCGCCCGCTGGCATGGTGCTGGGCAGTTGCTGCTCCATTGGCATCGCTGCGCGTGACAGGAGCGTGTTGTACGATTCTTTAGCCGTGGCTTTGGTGTCAGGCATCACCTGTTTGCCGTAGCTCGGGGCTAGTTTGATGGCTAGATTGGTGTAAATAGCCTCGTTTGAGCTGTCTGGCACGTTAGTCTGCTCGTCCAGATCGCTATCTTGGGGGCTGGATGGGAGAGGGTACGCCAGACGGATGCCCAAGGCATTCCAGGCGGCCAGCATAGTATCAAGCCTTCGCAGAGCAGATTGCATTTGCTCTGGGCCAAGATCGAATGCATAGGAGGCCAAGCCGATCTCGTCGAAGGCTTGCTCGATGAATTGGCGCTTCGTCCATCCCATGTCATTCCCCTAGTTTGTCTTGGATCAATTGTCCCAGCTTTTTGTCCTTTGTGCGACCATCAAATTTAATGCCAAGCTCTGTGGCCTTGGCCTCCAACTCCTCACGGGTTGGGGGTGCATCGTCTTGCGGTACAGCTTGCACCTCAATGATTGGGGCATCAATGGGTGATGGGTAGTATTGCTTAATCGCTTTGCGCTCAAGTGCCGCAGTCTTTTTAGACTTGCGCTTTTGCAGCCGCAACTCTTTCCAAGCCGGGAGAGTTTTGTCTTTGATGATTGCGGCTGACCTAATCATTTCTTAGCTTTCTTCGCTGTTTTGGCAGACGCCACAAAGTCAGCCTTTGTAGGTGCGCCTTTGGTGCCAGGCTTACGCATTTTCTCTTTGCTACCGGCTTCAATACGAGCACGTTTAGCTGCAATATTGGCATAAAGTCCAGGTTTCATTTCATGGCCTTTTTAGGTGCTTTGCTTGGCTTGCCAGCTTTCATTGCGGCCTTGCGTGCAGTGGACAGTGCCACGGCTACGGCTTGTTTCTGCGGCATACCAGACTTCATTTCCTTGGAAATGTTTTTGCTGATGGATTTCTGCGAGTACCCTTTGGTCATTGGCATATCAATCTCCATAGAAAACAGGCCGACATCTCTGCCGGCCTGTCTTAGTTTAGCCGCCGATGCGGTAGACGACGAAGGTATCTGCATCAGTCTTACGGCAACGGAAGCGTGCAGAAGCACCAGCCGTAGCCGCAGTTGCAGCAGAGCCAACGATGGTTACATTGGTATTGACCGTCAGGGTCAAAGCAAATGCAGCCAAGGTGATGACGCTAAAGTCAAACGAATCGCCGATTGCCCACTCAGTTGCCAGGTCAAGGTTTGCACCAGTTGGCAACTGGATGTCACGGCTTGCCGTAGGCGTTGCAGTGATGATGCCGGTCAGCACGTTGGCAGCGGTTGCCACCATCGAGCCGCCATCAGCAATGTTGGCTGGCGCGCCCTGGGGCTGCCAGTTGCCGTTGTTGCTGATGTCAGGTGCAACGCCCACCGAGTAGTAAGCGCCCGATGCACCGGCCTGAATGGTCACGATGGTGGCATTCGTGAATGCGCCTGACACATAAGTGGTGTTCTCGACAACAGTCAGCAGGTCTTGCGAATCAGGGAAATTGGGGAACCCAACTTCCTGAAACACGCTTGCCGGTGAGAAAGCCTGAACGGCGATTTTCTCGCCAGCGGGCACAGTGACAACGGCCGTGCCTTGGGTGAAGATTACTTGATAGCTCATGATTTAACTCCTTATGCCTGACCGAACAGCAAGATACCAGACATTTCCGGCTGCTTATTGACAACACCGAAAAGTGTATCAAGACGATACTTGGTTTTCATGGTGTTGACATCGTATTGCTTCTGCATGACCAGCTCGATGCCTTGGTCGGTGCTTGCACGCATCACTGCGACACCAGCATCAGACGGGACAGCATAACGGCCAGGCAGAATCTCCAGCGCATCTTTCTGCCAGAAGCAGTTGATAGGCGCAGCGGCCACGTTCAGGCGCGTGATGGTGCGGCCAGCGGCTGGAGTAACGATGACGTTTTGATACTGCAACTCAGCGTCAGTGCCACCCTGGGCCGAGATGATCGGGGGAGTAATGACGCAGGTCGTAGCATTAATCACCTGAACAACGCGGAAGGTTTTGGAGAAACCCGTGCCTTGTTTGGTGATGTGATGCACAGCCTCAACGCCTTGGATCTGGATCGGCGTACCGGCAGGCAGGTCAGTGGTGCTAGAGACCGTAATGGTCTGGAAGCGATTGTCCACGTTCTGGGTTTCACCCGTTGCGGCGGTCTGGGTTGCTTGCGGAACATAGTAGTTACCAGCAGCAGCCAAGGTGCTCATCGTCGGGTCTGAACCAGTGCGAGCTGCAATGCGGTTTGCATAGTCCAGCTTGTAGGTCTCGAATCCTGCAACCATACCAACGAAAGAACGCTCGAAAGCGGTATTCGACTTGTTTCCAGAGAAACTGCGCGATGCACCACCACCAGTAGCGCCGCCAGCAATATTGCCAGCGATGCCGTTGTAGTCGCGCGACGACAGGGCCAGATAACGATCAAACGCTTGCACGCCCTGCTCGTTCATGATGCTGTCGCACAGTGCCACATCGTCGTAGTCACCAGCAGCGGTGTTCACGGTCACGACCAGCGAGCCTTGGGCTGCGGCCACGTTCATGATGGCGATGTTAATGTCGGAGGCCAGCTTTTGCTTTGCAGCATCACCCAGACGACCCTCTTGCAGCGCATCACGCAGCTCCAGTGCGTCCAAAATCCACGGCACTGACTTCTGAAAGCCAAGCGTGGCAGGGACGGTGAGCTGGGTATAGGCAGTAAAGTTGCCGGTTTGATCCATGCCGTCATAGCTTTGGGCGATGTAGGGCTGGGGACGATAAATCACGTTATTGGTGCGCTCCATCATCGTGCCGTCGGTGTTATAGACGGACACGTTGCGGGACAACACCAGAGCATCGTTAAAGCCTTCGAGGATGTCCTCGAACGCAACGCGCTCTTCTTTTGAAAAACTATTAGCCATTTTGATTTCCTTTCAGAAAATTACTTAGGTGCTGATCGTTTCTGCGACCGATACTGAATGACTTTCGTCATGTTGCCAGTACGGGCCGCTTCTTCTCTCAGCCGTTCGAGGGTTGAGTCCACCGCACCTGAAGATCGTCCAGTACCTGAAACGATACGCTCTGGTGCGGGTGCTGCTCTGCGATTGGTAACTTTCAATTCTTTCTCCAGTTTCGCGACCGCAAAAGCAAACTTTACGGGGTCTTTGATATCGGACAACTCCTTGGCCTTCTTCGGGTTCTTTCCAAGTGCGTAAACGACAAGCGCAGGGTTATCTGCACCTTGCAGCACGACGCCTTGCTGGGTAATACTGAAGAGTTCCTGAGCCACGGCCTCGGCATCCTCAAAATCTTTGACTCGCAGCTCGGCTTTCGCCTTGCCATAGCCATCCAGCTTGGCTTGCCAGGCCTTCTGCTGATTCATAACTTCAGCTTCTTGCCTAGCGTTGGCTTCGTCGGCTTTTCGCTTGCGCTCAAACCAATCTGCCAATGCTGCCTCGAATTTATCAGCGTCGTAATCGTGATCTTCCAGCTTTGGCTTTACTCCCAACACGACCGGCTTGGTCTCAGTCTGTGTGGTTTGCAGCTTATTCTGTAGCTCGCGGTTCTGACGTTGCAATTCTCGGTTCGTCTTACGCAGCTCGCGTACCCATTCAGGTGCTTGAGTCTGTTCCTCGGGAGGTGGCGCTTCCTCCCCAATACTGACAACAACTTCTTCGGGATCTTCCGGTTCAATCTCGTCAACGGGTTCGTTAACTACGATTTCCTCTTCTTCTATCTCGACTTCGTTGTCATCAATTTCTGCCTTTTGGTTCATCTCTAACCCCATTCAACTCACCCATTAAAAACGGCTGGGTGGATACCGTTAATTACATTTTCACCTGTTTTCAGTTATCTGACAACAGGCTGAATAATCTGTCCTTGCAATATTTCTTGCACGGCCTCTGCATTTGTAAGCGCCATATTCTGGGCGGTTTCGTCAACTTTACCCAAGGTTTCCAGCGTTTTAGCCCTGCTCAATTCCGCATCGGCCACGGTTTTGACGGTATTCGCACGGGCTTGGGCCGCTTTGGCAGTAGCCTCTTCTGCTGCTGCTTGGAGATACATTGCATTGGGGTCTTGGGGCTTGCCCTGCATCTCGGCCATGAGTTCCTGGGCTTCGTCTTCTGTCGGTTTTACGACACCCATGCGGAGAAGTTTTTTACGGAAATAGGCGTTTGTGTCGGATAACCCCTCACCTTCCATGTTCATCATGGCCATTGCGGTGATTACCTGCTGAGTCTCTGGGTCTTGGGTAAGCTGGAGCATTCCTGTCAGCGCCCGGACAGTCGCTGCACGTTTACTGCTGCTGGACGGGCCAACCTCGGCAATCACATCAAAGGTGGCAGAGCTAAGATCGTTCTCCATGACCATCGCGCCTGTTTCTGTGTCAATTGCGGGTTTCATCAGCTCGACCACACTTGACTCGCCAGTTGGTGCAATAGCCTTCATCTTGCGCTTTTCCTCGACGTAGATGTCTCGCGCCATTGATAGCCAAATCTCGCCGCATCGCTTCATGCCCTTGGCAAAATTGCTCATGTAGATAAACGTCTGCATATCTACGCGGGTCTGAATCATCTCCACCGCTTTGCCAGATATGCCCGACACCATCTTGTCAGCGCCCTGGGGGTTGCCCAGGATGTCTTGCATATCCGTCTCTGTAATCTGCAAAAGCGCAGCCATTGCTGGGGGAATCTGTGGGCTTTTGGTGTAGGCAATCGGCCCGCTGATTTGCTGCTCGCCGTTTGGCCCTGTAATCGGGTTTACAAGCAAATACGGGTAGTCCTTCAGGTTGTCCTCGGCCCACATGACTTGATGGCCGGCAACCTGCTCTGGAACCAATATTGGCTTTTCCACGCTAGACAGTGCGCTGATCTCGCCCAGTTTGGAGAGCTGCATGTTCTTCAGGCGCTGGGCATCTTTTGCCAAACGCACAGCCCCCATGCAGCGCTCGATGTTGTCCACAAACCAGCGCTTGCCGTAAACGACGACGATGGGAATGCAGTTGCCAGCGATATATCCTGCGTCCTCAAGCACTTTGCCGCCAGACATGATGTACTTGCGAACCCGCTTGCGCTTGATCTTTTTCTGTCTCACCTCGAGGGTTCCGACTGCTGCCAGGGTTTCTTCTAATGTCTCGTCGGCCTCAAAGTCGGCAGAACTGTAACGCTCTTCAGTGCCGTCGATGGCTTGAAAGATACGGATGGTTTCGGTCTTTTCCTCTACTTTGAAGTATTCAGCCACAAACACGACATCAGGCGTTGCCCAATCAAACTCATATTGGTGGATGATCTTCGGCCAGTCAGTCGGGTCGTCGTTGTAGGTTTCTTTGTAGCTCTCGCGGGTCATGCTAGTGACCACAAAAGCATATTTGGCGTCAGACTTGTCCTGGCGCTTTGAGTTTAGGTCAAAGAATACGGAGCTGTCGGCATCGAATATAGGCTCCATGCGGATGCGCTGGCGGTCATCGTCGCCGTTTTCCTCATCCTCGTATACGGTGCGCAGCCTCCATGCACCAATGCCGCCGCCTACGGCTTCCTCGAAGGCGTTATCGTAGGCCTCGTCGGCTACCGATGCCTGCTCGTCAGCACGGTACAGCCCATCACAAACCTCGGCCAGTTTCTCGTTGTCTGTGCCGTCTTTGGACACATAGTCCACAGTAATGCGGTTGTTGCGGTATTCGTTGACGATACGAATAACCGCCAGCATGATCTTGTTGACCTCAAACTTGGGCTTGTTCTCATACTGATCCCACAGTGGGCCTTCCCACTGGCTCCCGCACAGGGAATAGAAGCGTCTGTCTTGCAGACACTGCAAACGCTCATCCCGCAGCGCCGTCTGAATGTCATTAAACTGGCGCAGGGCTTCGGCGTGAAGATTGGCGAGCCGCTGATCGTTTGAGATTCTGGCCATATTAGTTCCTTTCCCCGATTGTCTCACCACTTTTTCATGTTGGCGATGGGGGTGAAAGCGACGGGCTTTGCTGCACTGGATCGCCGCACGGCCTCGCAAGCATAACGCAAAGCGTCAATAACGTGATTTTTCTTGTCCTCCAGCACCGGTAATATCCTGCCCGTCAGCGGGTCTTGCTTGTAGCTGTAGAGGGTTAGTTCGTCGATTGTGTGGATGCAGCGCGGGTGAACAACAATATCGTAGTTCTTCAGAAACTCGATGCCTTCCTCGACTGACTTCGGGCCTTTGACTGCCGTCAGAATCTTGGGGAATCCGTTCTTCTTCATGTGGCTTATGGTTTCTGGCCTAGCCGAATCAGCGACGATGGGCCATTTTTCGGCCTCGGGCACGGTCATAAACAGTTCAGGAGTATTGACGATCTCGCAGCCGATCATGTAGGCCTCGTAGTCGATATAGAGCGTTCTGCCAATGATGTGACACCTGACCAAGACTGTCGGGTCTACTGCAAAGCCCCAATCAGCACCGAGGCGGTGAATGGCGTCTGGCGGTGCGTCAAAGTCCTCGATGCGCCAGTTTCTGAACACCCGGCTATTGCTGTTGGTCAGGTATTGACCCATCCAAACGTGGGAGTATTTGTCGGGGTCGCGCCGTTTGTCGTACTCCATTTCGTCCCGCAGAACGTCTGGAAACCACGGGTTATCCCCAAAGTTGACCTTGATGACGGTGGCATCCTTTGGCGGTTCTGGACCTCTCAGCAAGAAATCCACAGGATCGGATTGCTGGCGAGGGTTCCAGGTGAACCACAGCTCTGATTGTGGCTTGCGGATTGTTGGCCTGAGTAGGTCAAGGCTTGTCTGGCTTAGGCTTTGGGCTTCCTCTACCCAAGCGCAGTCATAGCCCTCCAGCGACTTGATAGAGTCGGCTGTGTGGTTCTGCATACCCTGGAAGATGATTGCGCCATCGCCCTTTTTGGACTTGATGACCGATTCCTGCACCTCGAAGTAAGCGCCCGCATTCATGGCCTCAATCTTGGTTTCGAGAAGGCGTTTGACGGATTGATTCAAGGATTTCTGAATCTCGCGGACGCAAACCGAGCGCCGCTTCTGATCCATGATGTGGGCCTCGATCATCAGCTCGGCAAACATGTGAGACTTGCCAGAACCTCGGCCACCCCATGCGCCTTTGTAGCGGCTGGCCTCCAGTAAGGGTAGTGCCCATTCTGGGGTCTGGAGCTGGAGAACGCTCATGTCTTGACGATCACGCGCTTGATTTCCCGGAACTCCAAAGGCGCACCATCAGCACCGGTCACCTCATGCTTCTGGGTCTCGGCCCAGCGCATCTGGGTTTTGCTCCACCAGATCGCCGCAGTGGTATCGCCTGCCATCACCTTTTGAAACAGCGTCTTGCCGACCTGCCCGTTGGCCTTGGCCTTGCCTGAGACCAGCTCCTGGGCAAAGTGGGCGCGGAGGGTGTCAACGTGAATGCCATCGCGCACCAGCACTGCGATCTGGTCGATGGGCAGACCGTAGCCACTTAGGGCTTCTACTTGTTTGCGCTCGGCTGCTGTGGGTTCAAATGCTGGTCGGCCAGCGCCTGGTTGCGCTCCACCACCGTTCGGATAGCGTGCGCCACCCTTCTTCCCTTTTGTTTGAGTTGGTTTTTCTTCAGTGGCTTGTTTCTTGCTTGTCATTTTTAACCTCCGCGAAAGGTTGGTTTTCTGCGTGTAATGGAGCGGGTGGATCGGTGTCGCGCCGTCGCTGTTCTGGCTGGTCGCCAGTCATCGCCTGCTTCACCCGCTTAGGATATGGCTTTGCAAGTGATGCAATCTTAACACTCATGTCTTTATCAAGTGGCAACAGGTATTTATGCTTACCTTTAGTCCTAAATTCTTGTGCATTTGGGTCTAAGCATCTGCGAACTTCTGCAATGCTTTGTTTTACGCCAAGGCTGTCAATTGATTTTCTGTGTGTTTTCTTGCCATTGATTATGAATGCACTGACTGAATCTTTGCCAAACAAGCCTTCATAAATCCAATTGGTTGCCTGGTAAATACCACCATGGTGATTTGAATCAAGGTCGGCATAAGAAACAACAAGACGAATCCCTGGATTTGATTTCTTTAAGAACTTGATGGCCCACATCATGATCTTGCTGACTGGTGTGACATGCCTTGTCAAAGCAACACGGACAAGTTCCACACATTCATCTTGACCAAGACCATATGGTTTTGGCATGTTCTTGTTTGCACCACGGCCAAACAAGACACAGCCAATGAACTTTTTAGTCTCCCAAACTCCAACTTTCACCAGCTTGCCAAC
>Ga0209229_10000356_pt1 | contig 18449 bp, 14 predicted proteins | sample SanBayMetagenome_FD_187466 | JGI IMG/M metagenome (GOLD analysis project Ga0209229, IMG submission 187466) | Freshwater and sediment microbial communities from dead zone in Sandusky Bay, Ohio, USA (SPAdes) (version 2) | ecosystem: Environmental > Aquatic > Freshwater > Lentic > Sediment... | reverse complement strand
CGGTGGTCGCCGCGGTCGCGGCGAACCGAGCCTTCACATCGGCAATGCGGAAGATGCTGATCGAGGAACTCGGTGACCGACGCCTCGTCGATCCTGCGAAGGTCCAGACGCCTGCTCCGAGCCCATCGCGCGAAGTGAGCAATGTCGATCAGATAGCTTGCAGTCGTGGTTAACGCGTACCTGCCGTCGACGAAGTGCTGCTTGATCGCATCGGCGTGCGGCGCAATTGGCCCAATGGTCAGCCAGTCGATGGCGGCGCAACGAGAGTGACGGACGATGCCCATGGCGGCCTCCTGAAGTGGAGCCACCAGTGGACTTGCGCGCCGAAACTATGACCAGCTCAAGGATCAACCTTGGCGCTGATCGCCCCGCCACCCAAAGCTTGTCGTGTTCCGTCCGCCGGTGCCTGCGCATAGTTCCTTCCTGCGCATAAGCAGCGGTTGGAGCCATTCGCAGACGGTGGGCGTACTCACGGTATTCGCCATCAAGCCGACGTTCGGTTCCGCCACCAACGCTGGCCCGAACGGCAGCTATACAAGGTACAGCTGAACTCGGGTTGCGGATGAGCGGGCTCGCTGCTCTGACGACTGCTTCCCCTGCCGCGCGAACTGGCGGTACCGACCTATTGACGACGTTCAGCCTCACGCCGTCAGGGGCTGATCCGTCGTCATCTGGGTTTCGCCGTGGAAGATGCATCCCCTGCTCCCACCTCAGCCCGCAGCCAGTTCCTCAGCGCCAGCAGCGGCTCGAGGCTCGCCTTGTTCTCCGGGTAGCAAACGAAGTAACCCTCCTGCGCCACGTGCGTGCCCGCTGCCCCAGCCAGCGGGGCGACGACCTCGCCGCGGGCTAGTTCGTCCTCTATCAGGCAGGTCGGGACGAGGCCGATCCCCAGGCCGGCGGTCACTGCGCGAATGATCGCGACGTACTGGTCGAGCTGGATGCCGCCGCGCGGGTTGAGGCCGCGGACCCCGTGGCCAGCGCACCACTGCGCCCAAGCATGCGGCACGGTGACGTGTTGCAGCAGGCGACGGGACACCACGTCTGCAGGCTGGCGCAGGGGTGGATCGCCACGGCGCGGCCGCGGGGCGATGAGCGTCATGTCGCGGCCGATCAGGTACTCAGCCTCGGCACCGGGCCACGCGCCGTCGCCGTAGCGGATCGCCGCGTCCAGGTCGGGCCGGGTGAAGTCGTAGCCCTGGAGGTAGGGCATGAACTGCAGTGCTACCTGAGGGTGCGCAGCCTGGAAGCGCGGCAGCCGCGGGATCAGCCACTTCGCGCCGAAGGAAGGCAGTACTGAAAGGTGCAGCACGCCACCGCTCGCAGGGTTGCTCATGATGTCCAGCGTCGCCACCTCGAGTTGCTGCAGCAACGGCTTGATGCGCAGCAGGTAGCGCTGCCCGGCAGCGGTCAGGCGCAGGCGCTTGCGCACCCGCTCGAAAAGCGGCAGGCCGAGCCACTGCTCGAGCTCCATCACCTGCTTGCTCACCGCCCCCGGAGTCAGATGCAAGGCGATGCAGGCGGTCGCGATGGTGCCAAGCTCCGCGGTGGTGACGAAGGCGCGCAGCAGATGCAGGGGAGGGTGCAAGCGGCGGTTCATGCCTGGATGGAACGAAGTATTGCCGCATTGTCGCTTTCCCGGTCGTGCCGGCTCACCGACGATTGCCCCCATCCCTCGCCCACTTCCACGGAGACTCTCGATGCGACGCCGTCACCTGATTGCCGCCAGCACCCTGTCGCTGATGTCCGCGACCCCTTTCGCCGTGCGATCGCAGACGACACAACCCATCCGGCTGATCGTTCCGTTTCCTCCCGGTGGTGCCACAGACATCACGGCGCGCGCCGTCGGTGAGCAGCTTGCCCGGGAGCTCGGCCAGCCGGTGATCGTCGAGAACAAGGCCGGCGCGGGGGGCTCCATCGGCATGGCCGAGGTCGCCCGATCCGCTCCGGACGGATTGACGCTCGGCGTGGCGACGCTGTCGACACACGGTGTCAATCCAGCGGTCTACACACGCCTGCCCTATGACGCCGACCGGAGCTTCGTGCCCGTGGCAGAACTGGTGAAGGCGCCCGGGGTGCTGGTCGTGAACACGCAGCTGGCTGTGAAGGACATGCCAGCCTTCCTGAAGCGGCTTCGCGACAACCCCGGCAAGCTGGTCTATGCCTCGCCAGGCAACGGCACCATCGGGCACCTGTGGGCCGAGATCTTCAAGAGTTCGACCCAGACCTTCATGGTCCACATTCCCTACCGGGGTGCCGCTCAGGCGGTGACGGACCTGATCGCCGGAACGGTGAATGCCTACTTCGATCAGGTTGCCTCGGCGCTGCCGCACATCAAGGCCGGCCGACTCGTGCCGCTGGCGGTATCGTGGCCCAAGCGCCTGGAGGTGCTGCCGGACGTGCCGACCTTCGCCGAGCTCGGGATGGCCGGCAACAACTTGCCCTCGTGGTTCGGTCTGGTCGCGCCGGCCGGGACGCCCGACGCCGCCGTGGTGCGACTGCATGCCGGGGTGCAGAGGGCCTTGCGTGCACCCGGCATGCAGGAACGCCTGGCCGCGCAGGGCCTGTACCCCTCCGAACTGCAGAGCCCGCAGCAGTTCGGCATGCAGATCCGAAAGGAAATCAACCGCATGCGCGAGGCGGCTCGCTTCGCGAAGATCCAGCTCGACTGACAGACCATGAAACTGACGACCAACCCGCTGGAGCCGTTGACGGTGCTGCCCGGCACCTCGGCGCTAGTGCTCGACTCGCCGCACAGCGGCACCCTGTACCCCGAGGACTTCGGCCACGCCGTGGCGCTGACGGCGCTGCGGGTGGCCGAGGACACCGGGGTCGAGGCGCTCTGGGGGTTTGCGCCTGACATCGGCGCGACGCTGGTGCACGCCAGCTTCCCGCGCAGCTACATCGACGCCAACAGAGCCCTCGAGGACATCGATCCCCTGCTGCTCGACGCACCCTGGACCGGCCCGCTGCATGACGGCCCCAAGGTGCGCCTGGGCAAGGGGCTGGTTTGGCGCCTGCTCGATGACGGCACTCCGATCTACCAACGCCGCCTGTCACCCTCTGAAGTGACACACCGTATCGACGCCTGCTGGCGGCCTTACCACGCCGCGCTGGAAGCCGCCATCGATGCGGCCGTGGCCCGGCATGGCTACGTCATCCACCTCAACTGCCACTCCATGCCAGCTGTGTCCGCGGCCTACTCGACCGATCATCCTGGCCTGAGGCACGCCGACTTCGTCATCGGCGATCGCGACGGCACAACTGCCGACCCGCGGCTCACGCGATTCGTCGAGCGCATTCTCCTCGGCCGCGGCTACACGGTGAGCGTCAACCACCCGTACAAGGGTGTCGAGATCGTGCGCAGGCACGGCCGGCCTGCCGAGCAGCGGCACTCGCTGCAGCTGGAGGTGAACAAGCGGCTGTACATGGACGAGCAGACGCTCGACCGGCACGCAGGCTTCGCGTTGGCGCAGGCTGCGCTGCGCGAGTTGGCCGAGGCGCTGAGTGGTCTTGATCCGCGCCGGCTGCAAGATCCCGGCTGAGGTCGCCAGAACATCCACGAGGGGCCGCGTGGTCTACCTAGTGAGTTTCAGTGTTCACGCTGACTGAAGTTTTACCTAGTGCAGACGGAGAAACGGCGGGGCCGAATGAGGCGAGATTGAAGTCGCGGAGTGGGTCTCTAAAGAGATACTGCCGCAGCTGACTGATCAGAAGTTCGGCATCGGCACGTGCTGCCTGTTCGGCAGCATCGGGATCTCCAGCGGCAATCGCATCAACGATGGCAACATGATCGTCTAGAAGTGCATCTGAGCGCCGGACTTCAGCGTCGCGCAGATAAAGACCCATCAGGCGCTGGCCCTGATCTAACACCGAGGATGTCCAAGCCGAGAAAAAAGAATTGCCCCCCGCTTCGGCAATTGCGACGTGAAAGTCACGATTGTTCGCGATCAGCGTGGCGCTGTCGTCACGCGACATCGCAGCACGGTGCGCTTCCAGCATGCCTCTTAGTGCATCGACTTGAGCAGATGTTCGGTTCGTAGCCGCCAACCGCGCAGTTAGACAGTACATCAGATGCATGGCGTTGAGGTGGCTATGGATCGTGGTGACATCAAATGGCGCCACGATGGAACTGCGGTTACGAAGGGTCTGGACCAGGCCCTCGCCCGCGAGGCGGATCAAAGCCTCTCGCACAGGAGACCGTGAAACCTTGAACCGGCTTGCCAACTCGGTTTCATCAAGCAAGGTCCCCGGCTCGAGGCGAAGTGAGAGGATGTCTCCGCGCAAGCCTTCATACACAAATGCGGCTCCGAATCCACGTCCGCGCTTGGCCGCAGATCGCTTGGTCACTGCCTTGCGAGCCACTGCCTTGCTCACTGTGGGCGCCTTGGCTGTTTTCTTTGCTGTGGTCATGTATTGACGTGAAGGGCTGCGGCAACAGAAACATTTCGGATCATCATATCGTTGGCATCATCAGCCGCGAGGAACTGGACACCTGGTGAAAGTGCCCAAAGGTTGGGGCTTCAGCGATGTCCCAGGGTCAAGCGGTGCGACCGGTCGGCGCAGTTTGCGGTAACGCAGCAGCGTCGGGTCTGTGGTCAGGCTTCCCGGCGTTTCACAATCGACGATAGTGCCCGCCAGCGATTCAAAGCCGCTTCGGAAGTGTGTGGTGGACTTCACGACGATGACGCGGCAAGCAGCCGGCTCAATGCCGTGTTCAGTGAAGACCCGAGGGTCGAACACTTGCTGACGTTCGGTATTGACAATGATGTCGACTCCGCCCACACGAAGCCGTGCGGTGCGGCCTAGTGACAGCCTGGGTTCCCCTTGGGCAAAGGCAGCTTGTCGCGCATCGTCCCGTAGCGTCACCACCTCTGCTTCTACGTCCAGAGGCTCGCCAGAACAAGGGCCGACTTTGCCGCCCAGTCGCATGGTCAAGCGTGCGCCGATACCAGCGCGATGGGCAAAGTCCACCGCCATCGGGTCCCACAGCATGCCGAAGGCGAGACCTTCACCAGCGCATTTGAGCAACTCGCGAAGCACAAAAGTGGAGTCTCCGGCCGCGCCACCGCCCGGGTTGTCGCAGCGGTCCGCCACCACGCTGGGGCGACCCGTTTGTGCCGCCAGTTCGAGCGCCCGCTGAATAGCAATCACTGGAGGCACCGCAGTTTGCGGCACTGTGGCTGTGGCGACCGCGAAGCGCTCTGCCAATTCCGTTGCAAGTGTGGTGGCGGTGGCAGCCTGGCCATCGGTCGTCACCAGTACCGTTGAACCAGCATCGGCCGTATCAGACAACCAGAAACCGTGGCAAACGGATGCAGCGAGTACACCCGGCTCGTTCTCCATTTCTCGCTCGCGGTTCACGAGGCTACGCATGGGTTCGAAAGTGGTGGGGTAGGCGCCCACAACAGGGATCCGCAGAGCCACCGTCATCGGGCGCAGGCCGCCCGCGACATGGCGTTCTAGTAAGCGGTAGGCTCGATCAGCTCGCCGCTCGTAGTCAGTGTGTGGGTACTCATGGCACGCAAGTACGTAATCGGACGCCTCGAGCATGCGTGGGCTGATGTTGGCGTGAAGATCGAGCACGACTGCGATGGGCACGTTCGGGCCAGCACGTTCTCGTATCGAAGTAAGCAATTCGCCTTCAACATCGTCCAAGCCCTGTGCGCACTGTGCGCCGTGCAGCATCAGGAAGATGCGGTCAATCTCTCCCGCGTGGATCAGGTCTTCAAGAAGCTCTTCGTGTAACGCGGTCCAGTCCCGATGACTCAATGGCGCGCTGGGCTGGCAAGTGGCGAAGAAGCTGGGGGCGATCGCCAACCCTTGGGCGTTTGCCGTACGCCAGAAGGCGCCATAGGCGAAGGTGTCGCGGGTGCTTGGCGGCTCGGTGGCACCTTGTGGGCGCCAGATCGAAAAGCTGTCGAGATTGGTGGGGACTGGCGAGAAGGCGTTGGTCTCGTGCATCAAGCCAGCGATAAAGGCCTTCTGGGGACGGTTGCTCATAGTGTTGGTGTTTGCGGGGTCGTAAGCCTTAGAGACTGAAGCGGGCAGGCGCGAAGTCGGTTGCATCGACGATGCAGGGTTTGCCTGTGATGTGGCAGGAGACCAATTCGCCGCTGGCAGCACCGACAGTCCATCCCAAGTGGCCGTGACCCGTGTTCAGGTACAAGCCTTTCATTCGGGTTGGCCCGATGAGCGGCTTACCGTCGACGCTCATCGGGCGTAATCCGGCCCAAGCGGTTGGCGACGAGGCAGCGGTTTGCACCAATTCGGGATATACCTGCGCCGCCAAGCCCCCGAGGTTCGCCGCTCGCTGGGGCTGGATTCGAAGGTCGTCGCCGCAGAACTCTGCCGTACCCGCAACTCGTAAGCGCCGGGATCCACCGTTGCCGAGCGGTGTGATGGCCACGTGCAACGAGCGGTCCACCACAGGTAGTCGAGGTGCATTCATCATGGACCGTCGTGTGCCAGAACGCTCCTCTCCAGCCTCATCGGCAAGGTCATACGTCAGCGAATAGCCCTTGGCCGGGCGCACCGGCAGTCTCAGCCCCAAACTTGCTGCGAGCTTTACGCTCTGCCAGCCCGCAGAGAGCACCACGGCGTCAGCCGTGAGCACTTCTCCGTTGGCAAGTCGAACGCCCTGGACCTTGCTGGAGGAACTGGCCAGTTCGGTCACGGTCTCGCCAAATCGCAGCGTGACTCCGGCGGCCTGTAATTGCGCAACCAGATCGACGCAAAAGCGGTGGCAATCTCCCGTCACATCGTCCAGGGTGTGGATGCCGCCGCGGAGCCGTTGTGCAATGGGTTGGAGTGCCGGTTCGAGAGCGATCAGGGCGTCAACTTCCAGGACCTTTTGCGTCACGCCTGCTCCGAGGAGGACTTCTCCCCATTCGATTGCGGCCTGCATGCTCGGCCGGTCGCGGAAGACCATGATCGAGCCTCCGGCTGAGCGGTCGAAGCTTGCATCGTCACGCCGAATGCGGTCCATGCAGCCACGACTGTGCATGGCGAGTCGAGTATTGGCCAGCGCGTTTTCGCGAAAGCGCTCAGGGGCAGACTCACGAATGAAGCGGACCCCCCAGGTGATCAGCCCGGGCAAGGCATGCAGACGCAGCAGGACCGAAGCATCCTCTCTTCCGAGGTGCCGTAGCAGATAGCTCAGGATACCCGGCGAGTTCCACGGTTCCACGGAGCTAGGGTGCATCAAGGCGCCATTGGCATAACTCGTTCCCATGCCCGCACCGCTCGCGCGGTCGACCACCGTGACGTCGCGCACACCCGACTCCAGCAGGAATCGAGCGCTGCACAGACCCACGATGCCCGCGCCAATGACCAACACCTTCATGCAGACCCAGTTTAGAGGTCAAGGCTGCGTCTGTGAGCCCTCATACGCCACTATTTATCTTTGTCGACATATTGGATACAAAACGCCACAAGACGTTGACACGCCAGTCATGCGCTGTTAACCTGAATGAATCAAGTCGACATTCTGTCGACGGAAGTAAAGAGCAACTTCTGTGTCCGTTTTCGCAAAGGATTGAAGGAGACCAACATGACGCGCTCATCCCGTTCAACGTCTCCCGACTGCACGGCGTCGCCCAGCCTCGTCGCCGGTGCGCGGCTGGTACAGGCTGCGTTTGGCTTGGCTGCCGTTTGTGTCCTGGCAGGCGCGCCGGCTGCTCGGGCTCAGACATCATCTACCGCTGCTGGAGCCTCTGATTCGAGCCAGACCATCACCGTTACGGGGACTACCGCGCGCAAGCGAAACGAACAGGCGCAGGATGTGCCGATCACGATGGATGTCATTGGCGGCCAGGACCTCCGAGACGCAGGCATCACCCGCGTTAAGGACCTGCAATCAGCGATACCGGGGCTGGTGATTGAGACGCGCGAGTCCAGCGGCAAGATCGCGATACGCGGTGTTGGCACCGGTGACGTCGGCCTGGGTACCGACCAGTCGGTCGCAGTGCATGTGGACGGTGTCTATCAGGCGCATGGAGCGATGGGCCTGTCCCGCATGTTCGATGTCGAGCGCGTCGAGGTGCTGCGCGGACCGCAGGGCACGCTGTATGGGCGTAACGCTACTGCCGGAGTGGTGAACTTAGTGTCGCGCGCGCCGCGAATGAAGTTCGGTGCCGAGGCTGACGTTTCATTCGGCAACTTCGGGTTGAAACAGGTGCAGGGCATGATCAATGTGCCACTTGGGGAGCAGACGGCTCTTCGGCTGGCGCTGATCGCGTCCGACAGTACTGGCTCCGCCACCAACGTTTTCGATGGCAGCAAGATTGGAGCCTCCGAAGATTTCCATGGTGTTCGCGGCAGATTACGCACGCAGTTGGGTGGCTTTGGTGTCGATCTGGCGATTCAATACATCAATGACCGCAGCACGGGTTTCATCGTGCCGCATCCTGAACTGGCCTCAGACCGCCTTGGTGCCACCACCAAGGCGTCGTATGACCTGTCGTACTACCCCGATGGGGCACCCAATCAGCGCAAGGAGAGTTTGTCATCCTCGCTGACGTTGACCAAGGACCTCGGCGATGTTCGTCTGACGTCCATCACCGGTTACGGCGACTTCAAAGGCGGACAAGGGTTTGCGCTGGCGCGGCCAGGCCAGCCGCCAGCGGGCCCGATCTCAGTAGTCATCAATGAGCCGGCAGACCAGTGGTCGCAGGAACTGCAACTGAGCGGCGCTAAAGACAAGATCGACTGGGTAGCTGGTCTGTACTACATCAGCTTCGATGGGGTGGACCAACGCAAGCTCCAGCGATATCGCATCGGGTTCACACCTTTTGATACCAACCAGCAAGCCGGAGGTCACGCCTCCGCCGTCTATGGCGACGTGAACTGGCGACTCAGCCCAAGCCTGAGGCTGAACCTCGGCTTGCGCTACACCCGCGACACTAAAGACGGCGTCTCATCTTCGACCAGTGACTTGCCTTTCTTCGTCGTGGACCCGCCGCAGACGGCCTCGCAATCGTGGAGTGCCATGACCGGACGCATCGGCCTGGACTGGAAGCTGTCGCCGCGCACCATGCTCTTCGGCAGCGTGTCCACCGGCTACAAGGCAGGCGGTGTGGTGCCGAACTATGAGACCGCCAAGCCCTTCGACATCTACAGGCCCGAGAAGATCACTGCCCTCGAAGTTGGGCAGAAGACTACCTTGGCTAACGACGGCGGGCTGTTCAACCTTTCGGCTTACCACTACGACTACAAAGACAAGGTTGAGATCTACGGCCCGACGCCCGCGACCTTCGGCTTCTTCAATGCTCCCAAGGCCCGAGTGGCCGGAGTCGACGGGTATCTTTCGCTGAAGCTGGCGCGCCACCTGCGCTGGGACCTGAACGCTGCATGGCTGGACGCGACCTTCAAGGACTTCCCTGCGACAGATGACTTGGGTGACCCCGTGAACTACGCCGGCAACCGCATCGCGCGTGCGCCGAAGCTCAGCGCCACGACGGGCATCACCTTCGACAGATTGCCGGTCGGCAGCGTCGGCCTGGGTCAATTACGGCTTGAGTACACCTACCGCGACGAAATCTACTTCGACTTCAAGAACGACCCTGTGGCGCGCACGCCGGCGATCCATTACGTCAACCTCTCTGCCCGTCTGGACTCAAGAAGCGGAAACTGGTACGCCTACCTCGCCGCGCGGAACCTGACCGACAAGCGCTGGATCGAAGGTCTGGCAGCCGTGCCGGGTGGCGCAGGCATCTTGTACTACACGCCCGTGAACCAGGGTCGCAGCTGGCAGCTGGGTGCGGGCTTCAAGTTCTGAGCGGCGCAATGAGACATGGTCAAGATCGTCTGGTTGCTCAAGCGCGCGCCGCACCTTTCGCAGGAGGAGTTCGTGCGTTGGTGGCTTGACCGCCATGTGCCGATCGCGCGCGCGGCTCCGCGACTTCGCCGCTACACCGTCAACTTGCCCAGCCGACCCGACCACCTGGCCGGAAAGCCGGCCGACGAGTGCGAATGGGACGGTGTGGCTGAGCAGTGGTTCGACAACCAGGATGACCTGAATCAGGCTTACTCCCGACCTGTCTCGGCGTCCATACGGGCCGACACATTGGCACACGTGGCCCGGCTGGAGCGGCTGATCGTGCGCGAGATCGAGATCCAGCCGACCGCGGCGAGCGGCCGCGATGAACACTGAAGGTCTTCCCGCGCCAGAGTTCGTCGATCTCGTCGTGCTGGGTTCCGGGGCGGCGGCGCTGGCCGCCGCGGCCACGGCCGCAGGCTGCGGGGCTCGCGTGCTAGTGCTGGAAAAGACCGGGTTGCTGGGGGGCACCAGCGCGCTGTCGGGCGGCGAGATCTGGGTCCCCTGCAGCGACGCGGCGCGCGAGGCCGGGCTCGATGACAGCCTGGAGGCCTGCGAGACCTACCTTCGCGCCCTGATCGGCCCGGATCTGGAGGTCGCGCGCGTTCGGGCCTATCTGCAGGCCGCGCCCCGCGCCTTGTCGTGGCTCGAGGCGAACACCGAACTGCGCTACGCGCTGATGCCGCGCTCGGCCGACTACCACTCCGAACTGCCGGGCGCATCGCCAGGGGGGCGCTCGCTGGCGGTGCAGCCCTACGAGGGCGCGCGGCTGGGCGACGACTTCCGCCGCCTGAGGCCGCCCTTGCGCAACGCTCTCATCTTCGGCGGCACCTCCGTGTGCACGCGCCTGGACCTGCCGCACCTGCTGGCCGCCGGCCGCCGCGGCGCCTCGGCCTGGCACGCCGCGCGGTTGATCGTCCGCGGCGGCTTCGATCGTCTCGCCGGCCATCCCCGCGGCACGCGGCTGACCAACGGCAACGCCCTGGTGGGCCGGCTGCTGGCCACCCTGCGCATGCAGCAGGTGCCGCTGCGCACGCAAGCGCAGGTGAGCAGGCTCCTTGTGGAGGACGGACGGGTGGCCGGCGTGGCGCTGGCCCCGGGTGAGGGTGGGGGCGAGACGCTGATCCGCGCCCGCTGCGGGGTCGTGCTGGCCACCGGCGGCTTCTCGGCCCACCCCGATTCGCGCAGGCAGCACTTCACGCACGTGGGCCGCGGCGCCGATCACCAGGCGCTGCCGCCGCCCGGCAACACTGGCGATGCGTTCTCGCTGGCCGCGCCGCTGGGGGTGGAGGCGGGCGCGAACGCGATGAGGCCGGCAGCGTGGACGCCGGTGTCCCTGGTGCCGACCCGCCACGGTGAGCCGGCGCCCTTTCCCCACTTCAGCGACCGGGGCCGGCCCGGCCTCGTGGCCGTGGGGCCGGACGGACGGCGCTTCGTCAACGAGTCGCTCTCGTATCACGAGTTCGTCAGCGCCATGATCGAGCGCGGCCTCGACCACGCCTGGCTGGTGGCCGACCACCGCGCGCTGCGCCGTTACGGCCTGGGCGCGGTGCGTCCCTTCCCGTCGCCGCTGGCGGAACATCTGCGCAGCGGCTACCTGCTGCGCGGCGGCGATTGGGCTGCGCTGGCTCGGGCCATGGCCGTGCCGGCTGACGCGCTGCGCCAGACCCTGGAACTCTTCAACCGCCACGCCGCGCACGGCAAAGACCCCGCCTTCCGGCGCGGAGGCAGCCTCTTCGAACGCCGCTGCGGTGACGCCGAACACAGCCCGAACCCGGCCCTCGGCCCGCTGGACACGCCGCCGTTCTACGCGGTGAAGGTGCTGCCGGGCGACATCGGCACCTTCGTCGGCCTGCCCACCGACGGGGCAGCTCGCGTGCTCGATGCCGAAGGTCGCGCCGTGCCGGGCCTGTACGCGGCGGGCAATGCGGCGCACAGCCTCTTTGCCGGCCACTACCCGTCGGCCGGCATCACGCTGGGTCCCGCCTTGACCTTCGGTTGGCTCTCTGCGCGCCACGCCCTCGGGTACGGTGCAGACTCGGTCAACCCTATCGACCTCGAAAGCGGTACTCGAGATGCTTGCACAACCACACTCAGCGCTTGATGGCCAAGTCGTCGTCGTCACCGGCGCGGGCAGAGGTAATGGACGCGCCATCGCCTGCGGCCTGGCATCACTGCGGGCAACCGTCGTCGTCGCAGACATCGACGATGCTGCTGCCAAGAGCACCGCGGCGATGCTGCGCCAATCAGGAGGGCAGGCTCGAGCAGTTCGCTGGGACATTGCCGACCGAGCGGCAGGCGAGAAGGTTCTCGAAGGTTTACGCCGCGACGGCCTGACCGTTTCCGTGCTGGTCAACAACGCCGGCATTGAGGCTCGCGGCAGTGCCGGTGAGCCAGGCTACGAGGAGGCTTGGCGTCGAGTGCTCGGCGTCAACCTTGATGGCACGATGCGCGCCACGGAGGCGCTTCTGCCCGATCTGCGCAAGACTCGCGGAGCCATCGTTAACGTGGTGTCGGTACAGGCGCTTGTGGGGCTGCAGCCCCATGCATCTGCGTATGCGGTTTCGAAGGCTGCAATCGCCCAGTACACCCGTTCACTTGCAATCGAGTTGGCGCCAGACGGCGTACGCGTTAACGCCATCGCTCCAGGTTGGTTCGAAACAGACATGACTGCCGGTACCCGTGCGGACCCGGCGCGATATGTTGCGGCAATGACGCGAGTGCCCATGGGTCGCTTCGGCGATCCCGCTGAACTGGTGGGACCGGTGGCATTTCTTGTCTCATCGATGTCCAGCTATGTCACGGGCATCGTCATGCCAGTAGATGGAGGTTTGCTGGCGTTATGAGCGACACCATCCGCGCTGGGACCCTTGCGCTCGGCCACGGGCATACGATGTATTACGAGGATTCGGGCCGACTGGATGGCGTGCCAGTGGTGTATCTGCATGGGGGTCCCGGAGCCGCCATGGAGCCGCACATGCGCGGGTTACACGATCTTCAGGCCACTCGGTTCATCATGTTTGACCAGCGAGGTTGTGGTCGATCTTCGCCACCGGGTGGGCTGGCTTTCAATGACACGGTCCACCTGGTGGAGGACATCGAACGCCTGCGACGTCACCTTGGAATCGAGCGTTGGATCGTTTCGGGCGGGTCTTGGGGCAGCACGTTGGCGTTGGTGTACGCGCAGGCGCATCCCCAGTGTTGCATGGCGCTCGTGTTACGCGGGGTCTTTCTCGGCACACAGGCTGAGATGGACTGGCTGGCTGAAGGTGCACCGAACTTCTTCCCCGAAGACTGGTTCCTGGCCACTGGCGTCGGGCCCGGCGAAGCCCCGCTCAAGCGGCTGAAGGAGCTGCAGCAGGCCGTACTGGCACCAGGTGATGACAAGGCTTCATTGCGAGCCGCGCAAGCGTTGGCACGATTTGAGTGGACCGCCTCGGCCATGCAAGCTGACCGATGCGCCATCGACGCCGAACTCACGCCTGGCTACACCTCTGCCTACCAGCGGGTTTGCTGCCATTACCTTCGAAACGGCTGCTTTGTCGACCCAAAAGCGCTCTTGACTGGCCTCGAGCGGATCCGGCATCTGCCCTGTTACATCGTGAACGGCCGTTACGACGTAGTGTGTCCGCCTGTGGCTGCTTGGCGCTTGAAGCAAGCCTGGCCGGAGGCTGAACTGGAGATTGTGCCCATGGCTGGACACACCTCCACCGAGCCAGCCATGGCAAACGCACTTCGTGCCCTCATGCGGCGCGTGACAGCGAGCGTGGTCAGTGTTCAAGGGACAGGGCTATGAACGAGCGCACCACATTTGATGCTGCGTTCGACGTCATCGTCGTTGGCGCGGGATCTTCGGGCTGTGCCGTAGCAGCGCGACTGAGCGAGGATGAGTCAATACGCGTTCTGCTGCTTGAAGCCGGAGGCCGTGACGGTACACCGTTGTTTTCCGTGCCAGGAGGCCAGGTATTCGTACGTAACTGGGATCGCTACGCCTGGCGATATGCCTGTACTCCCGATCCCTCTCGCCATGATCGTGTCGACGAATGGCGGCGCGGTCGCATCCTTGGCGGCAGCAGCACGATCAACGGCTTGATCTGGGCCGTGGGGCTGCCCTCAGACTACGACGCGTGGGCGCGCTCCGGTGTGCAGGGCTGGAGTTGGAGCGAAGTAGCACCCTGGTTTCGCCGCATCGAGCACTATGCCGAGGCCTCGGCGGTCGAGCGCGGGCGCGACGGCCCGGTAGCGGTGGAGCGCTTTCGCAGCCCGCACGCCTTGATGCCCGACCTTCTCTCGGCCTTTGCCTCAGAGGGCGTCCCAGTGGTCGATGACATTAATGCTGTGGAAGGTACTGCCGTGGGCCTCGTGCAGACCAACCAGCGGCGTGGGCTGCGCCAGAGTGCATCGGTGGCCTACCTAGACGGAGTGCGTAAACGACCGAATCTCCAGGTATGGACCGGCTGCCGCGTTGACCGTGTGCTGTTCGAGGGGCGTTGCGCAATAGGTGTAGCCGTACGCCGAGATGGCCACCATCTCAACCTTGCGGCTCGGCGCCAGGTCGTTTCGTGCGCCGGCGCGATTGCCTCGCCGTTGCTGCTAATGCGCTCGGGTATCGGGCCTGGTGGACTTTTGCAGTCGCTAGGGCTGCCGGTGCTAGTGGAGGCGCCCGAGGTGGGACGGAACCTACAAGAGCACCCTGAGTTGTACGTGGAATACGAGGTTGACGTGCCGACCTACACCCGTCACCGACAGTGGCTGCGGATGGCCGGCATCGGACTGCAATGGACACTGTCGCGCCGCGGGCCTGCCACCTCGCCCGGCTCGCACCTGCTGGGTTATGCGCACAGCGGCCGTGCCGTGGATGGACCACCCGATCTGCTGCTGTTTGCCGGACCCTGGGGTCGGCTGGAGGACTCGCACGCCTTCACTCGAGGCACACCAGTCTTCTCGCTGTCACCGTCCGTGGCCCGGCCGCGCTCGCGTGGTGTGATCCAGCCGACCGGGCCTTCGCCTGACGCCCCGCCGCACATCGAACCGAACCTGCTGGCCGATGAAGAGGATCTGAGAACGCTAATGGACGGCGTGCGCCTGGTCGATCGCATCGCCCGCGCAGCCCCTTTCGCGCGTCACGTGCGGCGCCGCCTGGCACCATTGATCAGCCTCGACGACGAGGTGGCTCTCGAGCGCTTCGTGCGCGAGGATGCGAGCATCTGTTACCACGCCTGTGGCACCTGCCGCATGGGAGCGGATGAAGGTGCGGTACTGGATGCAGAACTGCGCGTTCGCGGCGTACAGGGTCTGCGCGTAGCTGACACCTCGGTGATGCCAGCGATTCCGTCAGGCAACCTCAACGCGCCCGCGATCATGATCGGCGAGCGCGCGGCGGACTTCGTGCGCAGGGATTCTTGATGGGAACACTGACAAGGTCGCGCCGCCTGGAGGTCGAGCTGGAGCGCTGGCCGCTGCGCCAGCCGTTTGCCATCTCGCGCCACGTATTCATCGACAGCCTGGCGCTGACGGTGCATCTCCACGAGGCCGGTCACACCGGCCGTGGCGAGTGCGAGCCGCACGAGTTCGAACAGGTCGTCGGCCTCGAGGCGCAGACGGCGGTGCTGCACCAGGCGTCACAGCCTGGCTGGCTGGACGGGCTGAGCCGCTCGAACATCCTCGATCGCCTGCCTTGCACGCCCTGGCGCAACGCGCTGGACTGTGCGCTCTGGGATCTGGACGCAAAGTGCAGCGGGCGGCGAGCCTGGTCTCTTGAACCTGACCTGGCAGTGCGTGTGGGTGAGGCAGGGCCGGTGCAGACGATTTCCACTATCGCCTTGGATGACCCGCAAACCATGGCCGCGGCCACCGCGCGTTGCACCGAGGCGCCGTTGCTGAAGATCAAGCTCGGCGGAGCCGACGGGCTGGATGGCGAACGCCTGGAGGCGGTGTCGGCCGCCTGGAAAGGCCGCCCGCTGCTGGTCGACGTGAATGGCGGCTGGATGCCAATCGACCTGAAGCGCTGGCTGCCCTTGGCGCAGCGGCTGAACGTCGTCGTGATTGAGCAGCCGTTGCCGCCCGGTGCCGACCACGAGCAGCCCTCCCCGCCCGGAGATCTGCGGTTCTGCGCCGACGAAAGTTGCACTGACCGCCAGTCGTTGCCACGTGTAGCTTCTCATTACCAAATGATCAACGTGAAGCTCGACAAGACCGGCGGCTTGACCGAGGCGTTAGCGCTCATCGAGAACGCCACACGACTGGGCCTGCCCTGGATGGTGGGCTCCAACGGCGGTACGTCGCTTGCCATGGCACCGCTGTATCTGCTGGCCCACGGCGCGCTGTGCGTCGATGTCGGCGCCGATCACCTGACCCGCGACCGTGAGCCGGGACTGGACGTGCGCCAGGGCTGGTTGCACCCTCCGTCGCCCGCCCTTTGGGGCTGAACCCGACAGGACACGCAGTACCTTCGATGACTCTCATCCGATCCCTTGTCTGCGCAGGCTGGCTGGTTATGGCTGCGGGCCATGCCACTGCGCAGGCCCCGAAACCCGACCCAGGGCCTGGCGAGCTCTGCCGCGCGCCCGAGTACCGCCAACTCGACTACACCATCGGCCGCTTCCGCGTGGTGGCCGAGACCGGCGAGCGTGCGGGTGAGCTGCGCGTGGAGCCCATCCTCGGCGGCTGCGTGCTGCGCGGCCACTGGCGCGGCGCCATCGCCGGCAGCGGCGAGGCCACGACCTGGTTCGACCGGCACAGCAGCCAATGGCACCGCGTCTTCGTCAACGACGACGGCCACTCCTTGCGCCTGTCGGGCCGGGTCGAGGGGACGCGGCTCGTGCTGATCGGCCGCAACGCCTTCTTCGACGGCCGCGTCGGCCTGCACCGCATGACCTGGCAGCCGCAGGCCGACGGCTCGATCCGGCAGCGGTGGGAGTTGTCACAGGACGAGGGCCGCAGCTGGGAAACGCTGCTCGCCTCGATTGCCATCCCGGAGCGCTGACACCATGAACCCTGCCCAGACCCCCGCCACGTTCACCGTCCACATCCCGCTGCGTGACGGCGTCACACTCGCTGCCGACGTCTTCACGCCCAACCCGGCCGAGGCGCGCCCACTGGTGCTGGAGATCACGCCCTACAACCGCGGACCGCAGGGCTTGAGCTTCCGCAACGAAGTGCTGTTCTGGATGGCCCACGGTTACGCCATGGTCATCGCCGACTGCCGTGGCAAGGGCGACTCCGGCGGCACATTCGCCTTCATGGCCAACGAGGGCCGTGACACCCACGACGCCATCGAGTGGCTGGCCGTGCAGGCCTTCTGCAATGGCCGCGTGGCGATGCGCGGATCCTCGTACACCGGCACCAATCCCTGGTACGCGGCGCGCGAGCGACCGCCGCACCTGGTGGCGATGTCGCCCAGCGCCAGTGCGGCCGGGGGCAACCAGGACATCACCTGGCGCGGAGGCATCTTCTCGTTCGAGCATTCGCTGCACTGGGGTTCGCGCACGCGCGAGGGGCCGCCGCTGGTGGTCGGCCCCGAGGTTGACTGGCATGCGCTGCTGACCCACCGGCCGGTGATGACGGTTGACGAGGTGGTCACCGGCCAGGTGCTGCCGGTCTATCGCGACATGGCGAGCCACCGCCTGCGCGACCCGCACCTGGCGGCGCTGGAGTTCACCGACGCCGACTACGCACGCAGCGACGTCCCCTCGCTCGCCTTCAGTGGCTGGCAGGACGGTTGTCTGGGCGGCACGGTCAAGCACTTCCAGTCGATGCGCCGGGTCTCACCGGCACGGGACCGGCAGCACCTGGTGGTCGGGCCCTGGAACCACCACGGCGCGCCGGACGGTGGCCACGCCTGCGAGACCGAGCAGCCCATCAACCCGCTGGGTGACCTGCACCTGCCGCCGCACGGTTTCTTCGTCGCGCGCGAGGTGGTGCGTGCCTTCTTCGACCACCACCTCAAGGGCGAAGGCCGCTTCGAGCTGCCCCAGGCGCGCCTGTACCTGACGGGAGCCGACCGCTGGATCGACAGCATCGACTTCCCACCCGCGTTCGCACAGTCCCGCCGCCTGTACCTGCGCAGCGGCGGCCGTGCGCAAGGGCTGGGCGGTGACGGGCGCCTGTCGTTCGACGCCCCGGGCACGGAGCCGTTCGACGTGATCGTGCACGACCCGATGCACCCGGTGACCTCGCACCTCCCGGATGCCGACGGCGTGCCGCAGACCGTGCGCGAATGGCCGCGCGACCTGGCGCCGATGATCGACCGCCCGGACGTGCTGGTCTATCTGAGTGAGCCGCTGAGCGAACCGCTGGCCGTGCTGGGCGAGGCGGGCATCGTGCTACACGTGGCCACCGACGCCCTGGACGCCGACTTCTTCTGCCGCCTGGAAGACATCGGCCCCGACGGCCGGGGCATGCGGCTGGGCATGCACAGCGCAGCCCGCCTGCGACTGGCGGCCCGCAGCGGTATTGACCGTGACCAGCCGGTGGTGCCGGGTGAGCCGATGGAGATCCGGCTGGAGCTGGGTGCTCTGGGCCATGTCTTCCGGGCCGGTCATCGTCTGCGCCTGAGCGTGTGCTGCAGTTCGTTCCCCGAGACTTTTCCGAACCCGGGCACCGGTGAGCCGGTGACGACCAACACCGCCGCGCC
>Ga0209229_10000355_pt1 | contig 18463 bp, 17 predicted proteins | sample SanBayMetagenome_FD_187466 | JGI IMG/M metagenome (GOLD analysis project Ga0209229, IMG submission 187466) | Freshwater and sediment microbial communities from dead zone in Sandusky Bay, Ohio, USA (SPAdes) (version 2) | ecosystem: Environmental > Aquatic > Freshwater > Lentic > Sediment... | reverse complement strand
AACACCGGAATTTATGGCTCCTGAACAAATGAGAGGAACCGTTTATCCCGCTAGTGATTTATATAGTTTAGGGCTAACTTGTTTATATTTAATCACGGGAATTTCCCCTGGAAAATTATATGATGATCATGATGAAAAATGGAATTGGCGAAGTTATTTAATCCCGCAACAAATTATTAGCGATCGCTTAGAAACCGTTTTAAATAAATTAATTGTGATCGCCATTAATCAACGTTATAAATCCGCCGAAGAAGTCTTAACAGCAATTCAATCTTCTGAAACGCCTGTAAATATAGCAGTTAAACCGGTTATTCCGATTAAAAAAACATCTGCAAAAGTCGTCCAAACTCCAGCTAAAACGCCTAATTTATTAGAGAGAATTAAACAAAACTTAGGCTATCAGCCCTTAAATGATCCTTTAAAATCCGCCGTGGGAGTCGATTATACTCAACTCCAAACCCTCTTAGCTCAAAAACGTTGGAAACAAGCGGATCAAGAAACTTGGTTTGTCCTCTGTCAAGCCCTAAAAAAATCTAAAAAAACCTATTTATACGCCCAGGATTTAGCCAATTTACCCTGTGAAGATCTACAAACCATTAATCATCTTTGGGTAAAATATAGTAATAGTCGGTTTGGATTTAGTATCCAAAATCAAATTTATCAAACAGTGGAAGGAGACTATGGAAAATTTTGTCAGCAGGTGGGATGGTTAACCTATAATCCCAATAATCCTGATTATGGCATCGAATATAAAACATCCGCCCCCACTGGACATTTACCCACCCGCAATTGGATAGTTAGCACCGGAAAATGGTGGAAAAACCTAGAAATTTTAGCCGAAAAATTAGCAAGTTGTAAAATTAATTAGTAATGAATAAAAACCCAGTCTTTCCAAGAATACCTTAACCTTGATTATCCTTCTTAGTGTCTTTGTACCTTTGTGGTTAATAAAAAAAAGACTACGGTATTGTTAAAAAAAACCAGGTTTTTATGGTATAATCTAATTAGCAGAAATTGGTTGTACAAACTGCCGATTAGCTCGCACAAAACAATGGGAAGGATCGCTAGTTTGATCGGTTTTTTCAACATAAATCCAAGGTTGCTGTTTAGTATCGTAAACCACACCAAACCCCGCCGGGCCTAAATTGATTTCAAAGTCTTGTCCTGCGGGAAGTTTTCCCACCACAGGCCAATTTTCAATATTTAATTCGGTTTTATTGCTAGGATTTTCTAATTGCGAATAATTGGTATTTCCTAACATCCGACAATCAATTCCTTGAGGATTAGATTGGGTTATTTTCCAGGAAGAATGGGGCGATCTCCGATAATCTCCATTTGCTTGTGGTTGGGGAATAGACCCCCCCTGTGTCCCCCCCTTGGTAAAGGGAGGAAAATCAGAACTTAGCCCCCCATTGTTAAGAGAGTCAGAACTTAGCCCCCCATTGTTAAGAGAGTTAGAGTCAGAACTTAGCCCCCCATTGGTAAGGGGGGGTTGGGGGGGTCTATTCGACGAATTTTGACAGGCGATCGCCCGGACGCCCATCCCCGTTAATACCAACCCCAAACCCAAGGATAAAATCACCAATCTCAAATCATTTTTAGCGGTCATACAGGTATACACAACTCAACAGGTTCCCCAGTTAAACTAAAGGGTCTTACCTGGGTTATTTTCACTTTCACCTGTTGACCTTTCAATTCCGCTAAATTTCCTGAGAAAAAGGTTAAACGATTTCCCCTTGTGCGTCCCATAACTTGAGAAGTATCTTTAGAATTTGTTCCCTCGACTAATACTTCTTCAATTCTGCCTAAATAACGCTGGGAACGTTCGGCCGCCTTCACAGAAACTAAGCGATTTAACTGTTGTAAACGATCGGCTTTTATCTCGTCACTGAGTTGATTTTCCCACAACGCCGCCGGAGTCCCAGGACGGGGAGAATAGGCGGCTGTATTTAATAAATCAAAGCCAATATCATCGACTAATTTCATCGTATTTTCAAACTGTTCATCGGTTTCCCCTGGAAATCCCACAATCGCATCCGCACTAATAGAAGCATCGGGCATATATTCCCGAATGGTATGAATAATTTGGCGATATTTTTCTTGAGTATAGCCCCGCGCCATTGCCTTCAAAAGCTGATTATCTCCCGATTGAAAGGGGATATGAAAATGTTCACAAATTTTCGGTAATTCCGCACAAGCCCGAATCAATCTTTCTGTAAAATAACGGGGGTGACTGGTGGCAAATCGAATCCGTTCGATGCCAGGAACATCATGAATAAAATATAATAAATCCGTGAAATTATATAAATTCCGACCGCCAGGACTTGAACCGGGTAAATCGCGGCCGTAGGCATCAATATTTTGCCCTAATAAGGTGATTTCTTTATACCCCAAACGGCTTAATTCTTCGATTTCTTCCCGAATAGCTTCCGGTCGGCGCGATTGTTCAATCCCGCGTACATTGGGAACCACACAATAAGTACACCGTTCATTACAACCATAAATTACATTAACCCAGGCTGTTACCTCACTATCTCGACGGGGTTTAGTAATATCTTCGATGATTTCTATGGGTTCTGTGGCAACAATTTGATTGCCTTGAAATACCTGTTCTAATAGGTCTTGTAAACGGTTGGCGTGTTGTGGCCCCATGACTAAATCTATTTCAGGAACCCGACTCAGTAAGGTTTCTCCTTCCTGTTGGGCAACACATCCGGCGACAATAATGGTTAAATTCGGTTCTTTTTGTTTGCGTTTTGCCTGTCTTCCTAAATAGGAATAAACCTTTTGTTCGGCATTATCTCGAATTGTACAAGTATTATAAAGAATCACATTAGCATCATTGGGATCTTCGGTAAAATCAAAGCCCATTTCTTCTAAAACGCCAGCCATGCGTTCTGAGTCGGCTTTGTTCATCTGACAGCCGAAAGTTGTAATATGATAACGTTGGGAATTTGTAGTCATCGAATTTTAGAAGTCTCCTATCTCTTGAGAAAGGTTAAATTTAGCCTTTCTACAGAGTTTATTATAATTCATTTTGTCTAGTTTTGTGATCTTTAAGGTTAAAAAAATGAAACCCAAACAGATTGTTTACACGGTAGCTGCTATTTCAATTGTTGGGTCTTTCCTGTTAACTACTCAAAATCCGGCTTTAGAATTATCATTTTTAACAGGATTTTTATTAGCAATTTTAACCAAAGGAATCAGAAAACGGCGTTCTGTGTCTAAAGATATTTGAAGGTTATTATCAGAGAAACTAACTCAATAACTAAAGTTTTGAACCTGTTGCCTAAGTTCCTCCCATTCTGGCAACCAAGTCCAAACATCTTCGTTATTCACAATATTTTGTATTCCAGTACGGCAGTCTAACTCGCTGAGAGCATCTGGAAATGGGTGTTGACCCCCTGTATTTCCCCAACAGTTCTGAAGTGGTAAAAGTCGTTGACGAGAAAGAGACAGCGCAATTCTAGCCGCAGTATAATCTGCATAAATTGACAGGTAGGGGCAATTTTAGGAAGTTGATTAACTAAAAGTTGTGCTACAGGTGGATGTAGGTTTAGATCAATTTCGTCTACCAAAACAATTGAGTATGCGATTTGCTGTCTAACGATTTCATATAACATCGGAAAAACAGACTGTTCTCCTGCTGACATTTCAACAATGTCATAGGTTCTATGCCCATCATTCAGTGTGAAATAAGTATTTTGTTCGGTTGGAGAATCATGACTCGGTTGATATTCTATACCGATGAATGAACGATCTGGAAAAACCTTCTTGTAAAGCATCTCTAATTGCGAAAGGTAGTCAACTGAATAATTGTAAGATTGTGGTCTTTGTTTCCATTGCTTCCATTGTTTCCATTGAATTAAATATTGACGCAAACGCCCAACTCCCGACTCAAATGAGATTTCAGCAGCAGTCTCTCTAAAACCATCTCCGCCACTTTCTGGAGTTGGTTTTGAACCCAGATTCCGAAACTGATCGAACCAGAATATACCGGGAAGTTTCGAGAATTCTGAGCGAATCGATGGATCTCTGTTCAATAATTTTTGAGCATAATAACGTCCTTGAAACTGAGCGCGTTCTTGCTGATCATTATTTTCTCCAACTTTCCAGTATTCACCATTCAAAATTAATTTAACTAAGCGATTATTCCCCGGTTCAACAAAATTCTGAGGACGAAATTCAATGGGTTGTGCCTCATACCATCTTTGGGCGACTGATTTTGTTGCCTCAAGTTCCTCATCTTCAAATGATATTTCTAATTCAATATGTGGAGAACCCCAAGCAAAAAAACGACCGGGCAAAAAACCCACCCAATCGAAATCATATACTGTTGTACGCTGTTTAGTCGCTAGTGCTAATGGAAGCGCAATTGCCTGCAAAAGTGTTGTTTTCCCTGTACCATTATCACCCAGTATCAGAAAGCGATTTGTAACCTCTTGAAGCGTCTTGTTTTTAAAAGAAACTTCAAGATTATCAAATCGCTTGAATTTTTGGACTGTAATAGATTCTATTTTCATTTTTCACTATCCTCTAAATAAATTTGAGAAAACGTTGATAAAAGAGGGTTAAACCTCTCCCATATCTAAACCTAACGCTTCAGCAATTTGTTCGTTTGTTAACCCCATTTCTCGTAACCGAGGAATAGCGTTACGCCGAGATTTTTCAGCCCGTTCAGCCCGTTCTTTTCCGGTAGGAATAATCACCCCTTGATCATCACACCACCGTAACCAAAAATCCTGTTTTTCTTCATATATTCCTGACCAAATAGTTAATCCTAAACCAACTTGTTCTAACCAAAATATTGATTGATTTTCAATTTCTGTTGTTTCCAATAATTGATAGTTTCCCTCCCGTAGAACATAAACTCGTAATAAAATATCGCCCAATTGTTGTAACGGGTCAAACACAACATAATATGTTACCCGCATCCGGGCATAATTAATTAACTTACTTCCGAGTTCATTTCCTTCTTGATTAGAAACAATTTCAATCACCACATCGGGCGGTTTTCCAAACTCCCAAATAAAATAAGTCCGATTTCGTTTTTCTCGAAAATCCGGCGGAACTTCCACATCTAAAGATAAAAATACATCGGGTACAATGGGAGGATGACGGAGTGCATAGAAAATACCCACATTTGCATCAGCTAAAAATGTTGAATTTTCTCCTAATCTTTGCCAAGAACTATATAAACATTCAACTAATAAACGCTGTAACTTTGCAGATAAAAAATTATCCACAGGAGTATCATCCTCGGTAATAACTTCAGTTAAATCAATCGTAGGAGGTTGAATCGGTGTGACAGACATAATAATTCATGCTATCTGTTTATAGACCATTATATACGGGACTTACGCAAATTTGGGGATGTAACCCTATATGTAGGGGTAATTCATGAATTACCCCTACAGTTAAATTGGTTTATTTTGCAGGTTCAAAACCAAAAATTTTGGCATAAAAACCAAATTCACCATCAATAGTACGTTTAATATTTTCCGCTTTCCTGAAGCCATGTTGCTCTCCTTCAAACAGAACATATTCCACCGTAACTCCTTTCGCTTTTAACGCTTCTACCATTATTTCTGCTTGGTTGGGAGGCACAATTTTATCCTCTGAACCCTGAAAAAATATCACCGGACAGGATAATTTATCAACATGATAAATCGGAGAACGCTGTTGATAAATAGCCTTTTCTTCTGGATAAATCCCAATTAAACCATCCAAATAACGGGATTCAAATTTATGGGTATCCGTTGCTAAAGCTGCTAAATCACTGACTCCATAATAACTAGCCCCCGCCTTAAATAGATCCTTAAATGTTAAAGCACATAAAGTAGTATAACCGCCCGCACTTCCGCCCGCAATTGCCATTCGATTTCCGTCCACAAAACCCTGTTCTGCCAGATATTTTGCCCCGTTACAACAATCATCCACATCCACAATTCCCCAACTTTTATTTAACCGTTGACGGTACTCCCGCCCGTAACCCGTACTTCCCCCATAATTGACGTCTAAAACCGCAAATCCTCGACTTGTCCAGTATTGATTTTTTAAGCTCAAACTGCTAGAAGTAGCCGCCGTTGGCCCACCATGACTTTTAACAACTAAAGGCGGTTTTTCTCCCTCTGAAACTTGATAATCTTTGTTTTGAGGAGGATAGAAAAATCCATAGGCAGTTTTCCCATTTTCTGTAGGGAATTCTATTGGTTGAGGTACGGATAAATAGCCTTTATCTAGTACAATTTGACTAGAACGTCGTAATACTTCGAGTTCTCCCGTGTCTAAATTAAGTTGCACAATAGCACTACTTTCTATGGGAGAACTGCCAATAAATAACACTTGATTTCCTGAAACAGTTAAGCCATCAATAGCAGTATAAGGTATCTCAATATCCTCTAATTTCAGAGTTTTAGTATCCAAACTTGCTAGATACCAATTCCCATTTTTACTGTAGGTACAAATAATCTTTTCTGCGGAACTAAACCCATAAGTTGACATTCCAAAAACCCAAAGCGGTAAACCAAATTCCGCAGCCATGGGATATAGAGGTTCTATCTTTCCAGTATAGCGATATAAGTTCCACCAATTCGAGCGATCGCTTACAAAATATAACACCCCATCTGGCGACCATTGGGGTTGAAAAATAGATTCTTCTAAACCTCCCGCAATTAATACTTTTTCTCCTAATAACCCCTCAGAATTAACCTCAGCAACCCATAATTCCGTCCCATCCCAAGGCATATTTGGATGATTCCATGAAATCCAAGATAATTTGTTACCATCGGGATTTAAACGAGGAAAGGCATAAAAATCATTACCCTCGACTAAAACCCGAATATCCTCACTATTATTCAGATTAATACTGACAATGGTATTAACAGGTTCTCCCCCTTCGGTATGATCTTCTCTAACACAAATTAACCGTTGATTTTGAGTATTAATTACCCCATCCGTATAACGATATTCTGCTTCTGGGGTGATAGGGTTGGGAGTAATTTGATAGGGTGTATTTTCTCCTTGAATGTTCTGTTTGTAAAGACGTTGATCAACAAAATTAGAAAAATAAACTGTTCCTTGATTAACAATATAGGAACCCCCCCCATATTCATGAACCCGAGTTCTAATATTAAAAGACTGAGGAGTCACATCACTTAATTGATTATCAGGAGTCAAACGAACAATCACACTGCGTCCCGCTTCTGATGACCGTCCTTCTGTCCAATAAATATTATCCCCATCCCAGGTTAAACCACCGAGTCCAACGGTTCCTTCTACGATTAAATCGGCGGTAATGGGAGATTTCCAAGACCCATATTTTTCGGTTTTTTTGCTCATATTTTGATTAAGCTGTTGTTTATTTAAACTGTGATTATAGCATTACCTTTGTTTTTAAGTTTACGTCCTCATTTAAAAAATAACTCTCCTTCATTTAAAAGCTGATGTAATAAATACTCTAGCTCATCAACTGATTTAAAGAGTCATTGATTTTTCTAAGGTTTGATTATTAATTATTAATATTTTGTATTGTAGACTACAATTTACTATGCAAAACTCCTTTATTATACGAAGCCTGAATAGGAAATTGACCATACCATATCTTCATCGAATTGCAGTAAATTGTTAATTTTTAAGTGTTTTTATCTACTGCTCGATGTTTCAATTTAACCAACTCATGGTTATAGATATGGTAAAGAAAGTAGCCTATTCTTCGAGGAAAATTTTAAGTAAAATCGCTAAATAGTCATCGTGAAAAAAAATTTCGGTAGACGCAAATTCTTGGTTTATGGTTCGGCGGCCTTTGGAAGCACCCTGTTTCTGAAAGGATGTGCCAACCCTGCTACCAATAATACCACTAGCTCAACCTCCACCGCAACTCCCACAGCAACCCCTACGAGTAATGGCGATACAATTAAGGTGGGAATTCTTCACTCCTTAAGTGGAACAATGGCAATTAGTGAAACCACGGTTGTTGAAGCAGAGAAGTTAGCCATTAAAGAAATTAACGCCAATGGTGGCGTCCTCGGTAAACAAATTGAAGCCGTAGTTGAAGATGGTGCTTCTGACTGGCCAACTTTTGCCGAAAAAGCCCAAAAATTAATCGATCAAGATAAGGTTGTCACGGTTTTTGGGTGCTGGACATCTGCCAGTCGGAAAGCGGTAAAAGATATCTTTGAATCCAGAAATCATATGTTATGGTATCCGGTTCAATATGAAGGTCAAGAATGTTCTAAAAACATTTTTTATACTGGAGCCGCCCCTAACCAACAAATTGAACCTGCCGTACAATGGTTATTTGATAATAAGGGTAAGGAGTTTTTCTTAGTTGGCTCCGACTATGTTTTTCCCCGCACAGCCAACAATATTATTAAGGAACAATTAGCCGTCATTGGTGGTACAACCGTTGGGGAAGATTACTTACCGTTAGGGAATACGGAAGTTACTCCAATTATTACTAAAATCAAACAAGCATTACCCGATGGCGGTGTAATTTTTAATAGTTTGAATGGAGATAGTAATGTAGCTTTCTTCAAACAGTTACAAGGGGCGGGAATGACCCCGGAAAAATATCCGGTGATGTCGGTAAGTATTGCCGAAGAAGAAGTGCGACAAATTGGTAAAGATTTTCTTTTAGGTCACTATGCTGCTTGGAACTATTTCCAAACCGTTGACACTCCCATTAATAAGAAATGGGTAGAAGCATTTAGAGCCGAATATGGGCCAGATCGGGTGACAAATGACCCGATGGAAGCCGCTTATTTGATGGTGTATTTGTGGAAACAATCGGTAGAAAAAGCGGGAACAGCCGATGATTTAGATAAGGTTAGATTAGCTGCTATCGGTCAAAGTTTCGATGCTCCTGGCGGCAAAGTTACGATGTTCCCTAACCATCATATTTCTAAAACCGTGCGGATGGGACAGGTACGGGATGATGGATTATTTAACATTGTTTGGGCAACAGAAGGCCCCGTTGATCCAGTTCCCTGGAACCAATTTGTTCCCGCCACAAAAGGCTTTGGTTGTGACTGGACAGATCCCAAAAAAGGGGAAAAATACAAAATGGAAACGACATAATTAACCCTAGATTAGATCCCCCCTAGCCCCCCTTAAAAGGGGGGAACTTGAAGTTAAAGTCTTCCTTATTAAAAGGGGAAATTAAAGAAGTCAAAGTCTCCTTTTTTAAGGGGATTTAGGGAGATATACCCTTAGAAAAGATCAAGGAACTTTCAGTTTTCTGACCTAATTTAGAATTTTTCTTAAAAAATGCAGGATTTATTAATTGCCATCTTTAATGGAATTAGCATTGGTTCAGTGCTGTTAATGGCAGCATTAGGGTTGGCTATTGTCTTTGGACTCATGGGTGTAATTAACCTCGCTCACGGGGAATTAATTATGTTAGGAGCCTATACAACGTTTGTAGTGCAAAATATATTCAAATCCTTCGGCGAATCTCTGTTTAGTACCTACATTTTTTTTGCAATTCCGATTGCCTTTATCATCACAGCCTTAGCGGGATTAGCATTAGAAAGAGGTGTAATTAGATTTTTGTACGGAAGACCCTTAGAAACCTTATTAGCAACTTGGGGAGTTAGTTTAATTTTACAACAATTGGTTCGCAGTGTGAGTACCACCTTTGTGATCGGAATTGTAATTTTTTGTTTACTATTTTTTGGGGGATTATGGGTGCTGCGGCGACGTCCCAATTGGGATAATATTCAAAAGTGGGCGGTTTCAGTTTTATTCCTATTATCATCAGGAATCGGTCTAACCATTGGATTAATAATTGGACAAAGCCAAAAAGCCCTATCAAAACCTTGGTTTAGTGCCAGAAACGTCGATGTTACTGCTCCTCCTTGGTTGCGAGGGGGATTAGAATTAGGCACATTTCAGATTCCCTATGCCCGAGTTTTTATTATTGTTTTAACGATACTTTGTTTAATCGGAATTTATTGGTTTTTCAACAAATCTAACTGGGGATTAAGGATTCGTTCAGTCACCCAAAATCGCACCATGAGCGCCTGTTTAGGTATCCCCACCGATACCGTTGATGCCCTGACCTTTGCCATCGGTTCAGGACTCGCAGGAGTTGCCGGATGTGCGATTACATTATTAGGTTCAGTCGGCCCCAATACAGGACAAAATTATATCGTTGATACCTTCATGGTGGTGGTGGTTGGCGGGGTAGGAAATCTCCTGGGAACAGTGATTGCTTCCTTCGCCATTGGTGTTACCAGTTATTTAATCGGCTCAGGAACTCTAGCGTTATTATTAACCAACATGAACGCCGCGCCTTTCTTTGTTGATTTTTTCAACTTTTTTGCCACAACCAGTATGGCAAAAGTATTAGTTTTTGTATTAATTATTGCCTTTTTACAAGTTAAACCATCAGGAATATTTCCACAAAAAGGGAGAACGGCTGAACTATGAACAATGATGTTATTCTACCTCAAACCCAGAAGCAGAAACACAAAAAAAAGCTGATTGAAGGGTCAATAATTATGGCACTTGGCTTGTTTTTTGCCATAATTATGCCCTTAATCTTACCTACTTTTCGGTTACAATTATTGGGTCGATTTCTCGCCTTAGCCATTGCGGCATTAGGGATTGACTTAATCTGGGGATATACGGGATTACTCAGTTTAGGACATGGGATCTTTTTTGCATTAGGTGGTTATGCCCTAGCCATGTACCTAAAATTGCAACTTCCCGCCGGACAAATCCCCGATTTTTTTACTCTCTATGGGGTGAATGATTTACCTTGGTTATGGAAACCCTTTTATTCCTTTCCCTTTACCCTATTTGCCGTGATTATTATTCCGGGGATTGTTGCCGGATTATTAGGGTATTTAGTGTTTAGAAATCGAATTAAAGGGGTATATTTTTCGATTATTACCCAAGCGGCATTAATCGTATTCTTTAACTTCTTTAATGGTCAACAACAACTAATTAATGGAACCAACGGATTAAAAACCGAAACCGATAAAATATTTGGATTTGTTGTCGGTTCTGCCCCGGTTCAGTTAGCATTTTATGAAATCACAATTCTGTTTTTAATTGCTACCTATTTAATCTGTCGTTGGTTAACCAGTGGACGGTTTGGTAACTTATTAATAGCGATTCGAGATGATGAATTTCGCTTGAGATTCTCCGGTTATAATCCCACTTGGTTTAAGGTTTTAGTCTTTGCAATTTCTGGAGCTTTAGCCGGAATTGCCGGGGCTCTGTATACCGTCCAAACCGGAATTATTACCCCGAATGCGATGGATGTTGCCTTTTCTATTGAAATGGTGATTTGGGTGGCTGTGGGAGGGCGAGGAAGTTTAATTGGGGCAATTTTAGGAACCCTATTAGTCCGCTTAGGAAGAACCGTATTAAGTGAACAATTCCCCGAAGTTTGGCTATTTTTTCAAGGGGCATTATTCTTAATTGTAGTGACAATATTACCCGATGGAATTGTGGGATGGGTACGAAACTTTAGCTTTGATAAAATTCGTGCCTTATTCGGATTTCCTAAGCCCGTGGCGACCTATCCCAGTTTAGAAGAAGACCAGGAAATAGAGTTAGAAAGAGAGGAATTTGAACAGAAAATAACCAAAGATTAAAACCATGAATGCTAAAATTTTAGAAATTAATGATGTCACCGTCAGTTTTGATGGATTCAAAGCCCTCAATCACTTAACATTTAGTATGGATGTGGGGGAATTGCGAGTAATTATTGGCCCCAATGGAGCGGGTAAAACTACTTTTTTGGATGTGATTACCGGAAAAGTTCAACCCACGAGCGGACAGGTATTTTTTAAAGGGCGTAATTTAAAAAAAATGCCCGAATATCAAATTGCTTGTTTTGGAGTTGGGCGGAAATTTCAAACCCCTAGAATTTATCTAAATTTAACAGTTAGAGATAATTTAGGTTTAGCTTGTAACCGCAATAAAAATGTATTTCCCACCCTATTTCAACGGACTACAGGGCCAGAAATTAGAAACGTTGCGGGACTTTTAGATACAATTGGGTTAATTGCTAAAGCCGATTTTCCGGCGGCGTTACTGTCTCACGGGGAAAAACAACGGTTAGAAATTGGGATGTTAGTAGCACAATCTCCCGATTTATTATTAGTAGATGAACCCGTGGCGGGACTTACGGATGAAGAAACGGAAAATGTGGGGAATTTGCTGTTAGCATTAGCAGAAAGTCACTCGATTATTGTGATTGAACATGATATGGAATTTGTCCGACAAATTGCCAGAACTGTGACGGTTTTACATCAAGGTTCGGTATTATGTCAAGGAGATATGGATGAAGTTCAAAATGACCCCAGGGTGATTGAGGTTTATTTGGGTAAACAAGAGGAGGATTAATACCCCCCAACCCCCCTTGGTAAGCGGGGGCTATGACTAAGAGTTAAGATAATAGAAAATTTTAATTTTAATTATTAGGAGAATTTCAAAATGATCGGAAGAACAGAAGGAGCAGTTATGGAATCTGTAGCACCGCCAGATATTATGTTAAGAGTGTCTGGATTGAATGTTTATTATGGGGAAAGTCATATTTTACGCGATGTAGATTTAAACGTTTTCCCCGGACAAATGGTATGTTTAATTGGGCGGAATGGCGTGGGAAAAACCACTTTATTAAAAAGTATTATGGGGTTACTCAAACCCAAAACTGGAGAGATTTATTTCAAAGGTCAACCCATTAATAAAGTTTCAACGGATAAACGGGCTAGATTAGGTATTGGTTATGTTCCCCAAGGACGAGAAGTTATTCCCAGGGTGACAGTGAAAGAAAATCTATTATTAGGGTTAGAAGCATTAGCCCAAAGACCGAAAGGAAAACCAGAAATTCCTGATGAAATTTTTGAATTATTCCCAGTTTTAAAAACTATGTTATCCCGCATGGGAGGAGATTTAAGTGGCGGACAACAACAACAGTTAGCTATTGCTAGGGCGTTAATGGGAAAACCGCAATTATTAGTTTTAGATGAACCCACAGAAGGGATTCAACCTTCAATTATTTTAGAGATTGAAGCGGCGGTGCGGGGAATTATTCAAACAACAGGAATATCCGTTTTATTAGTCGAACAACATTTGCATTTTGTTCGTCAAGCTGACCGTTATTATGCTATGCAAAAAGGTGGAATTGTGGCTTCTGGTGCAACAAAAGATTTAAGTCAAGAAGTCATCCAACGATTTTTAGCGGTGTGACTTGTTTCCTAATCTTTATTTCCTAAAAGTTGTTTCACTTTTTACTATGAATACAAATAAGAAATTACTTAGAATTGTATCAATCGGTTTAAGTTTTTGATAGAATAGAAAAGTATAATTCGTAATATCCAATGAGCCAATTATCAGCGATTAATCTTGGTCGTAAAATTCAGTCTCGATGGGTTTGGCGAGGGGTTAATTTGGTATTATCCCCCGGGATGTGTTTGGGTTTAGTTGGGGCTACAGGAACCGGAAAAACCCTGTTAATGAGGGCTTTAGCAGGTTTAGATCCCATTAATGAAGGCGAAATTAAACTGGGAAATCGGTCTTTAACCCAATGTTATATCCCTCAATATCGTTCTTTAGTTATTTATTTACATCAACGTTCGGTATTATTAGAAGGAACTGTAGAAACAAATTTAAAAAGGATTTATGATCTATCGGTTCATCATCAAAAATATTATAATCCGCAACGGGTAGAAAACTGGTTTTTATATCTGGGGCGATCGCCTGATTTTCTCCAACAATCTACCCAAAATCTATCAGGAGGAGAAACACAATTAGTGGCATTAATTAGAGGATTACAATTAGATCCCTTAGTGTTATTATTAGATGAACCTACCGCATCTTTAGACCCTAAAACCACGCAACAAGTTGAATCTTTAATTCAACGTTGGTTAACTGAAAACCCAGAACGAGCTTGTATTTGGACAAGTCATGATTCTAAACAATTGCATCGGGTAACTCAAGTTCAACAAGAATTAATTTCTGATCAATAATTATATCTCATTCATCCTAAAATGTCTAGTAGTTATATTCCGATTACTGTAGAACAATTAGCCCTATCTGTATTATTCATTGTGATTAATATTGCCTTATCTTTAGGACTAAAATTAGGTCTAGCTCAATCGTTAGTTGTTGCCAGTTTGCGAATGGTGGTGCAGTTATTGTTAATTGGATATGTATTAAATTGGCTATTTGCCTTATCCCAACCCCTTCCGGTTATTGCTTTAGCAATGATCATGACAACAATTGCGGGAATTTCTGGTGTTAATCGAACTTCTCGGAGGTTCGCTGGAATTTATTGGAGAAGTTTATTATCAGTTTTTATATCATCATTTTTGATTACTAATTTAACCACCTTGGGAATTATTCAAGTGCAACCTTGGTATGATCCGCAATATTTTATTCCTTTATTGGGAATGGTATTAGGAAATACCCTCACCGGGATTTCTTTAGGATTAGATAGATTCATGGAATCCTTAGTTAATCAACGCCAAAAAATCGAAACCTTATTAGCATTAGGAGCAACCCGTTGGGAAGCAACCCACGAAGAAATTAAAGCCGCAATTAGAACTGGAATGATCCCGATGATTAACTCAATGATGGTAATGGGAATTGTCAGTTTACCCGGCATGATGACGGGTCAAATTTTAGCGGGTGCAAACCCTTTAGATGCGGTGCGTTATCAAATTATTATAATTTTTGCGATCGCCTCAGCCACAGCTTTAGGAACATTAGGAGTGGTATTATTAGCATGGCAATCTTTACTTAATTCTTCCCATCAACTTTGTTTAGATCGGTTAAAAAAATTATAACCCATAACCCTCCTTAAAAAAGAGGGAATAGGGTATAATTAAAGGATAGAATATCGCTAATATTTGATTTCATAACCCGCGCAGGCGGGTTTTGTCTGTGTAGCGATAGATTTTAATCTATCGGAATCTGTAGAAATCTGTAGAAATCTGTCGAAAACTAAAACAAGAAATAACGCTGCGCCATTGGTAAAACCTCCGCAGGTTCACAGGTTAATAATTGCCCGTCTGCTTTGACCTGATAGGTTTCAGGATCAACCTCAATTTTTGGTAAGGCATCATTTAATTTCATATCCGCTTTACTAATATTTCGAGTACCAGAAACCGCAACACATTGTTTTTTTAACCCTAATTGTTCGGGAATTTTGGCATCTAAAGCCGCTTGAGACATAAAGGTTAAAGAAGTAGATGAAATTGCTTTTCCAAAACTCCCAAACATCGGACGACCATAGACAGGTTGAGGAGTAGGAATACTAGCATTAGCATCCCCCATTTGTGCCCAAGCAATTAACCCGCCTTTAATCACTAATTCCGGTTTCACCCCAAAAAAAGCAGGTTTCCATAAACACAAATCTGCTAATTTTCCTTCAGCAATTGACCCCACATAATCAGAAATTCCATGGGCGATCGCTGGATTAATGGTATACTTAGCAATATAGCGTTTTACCCGAAAATTATCATGGGTTACTTGAGCATTTTCAGGGTCAGTTAATAGCCCCCGTTGTACTTTCATTTTATGGGCTGTTTGCCACGTTCTAATAATAGTTTCTCCCACCCTTCCCATCGCTTGAGAATCAGAAGAAATCATACTAAATGCCCCTAAATCATGCAAAATATCTTCGGCGGCAATAGTTTCTCGACGAATTCGGGACTCAGCAAAAGCCACATCCTCTGGAATATTTCGATCTAAATGATGGCAAACCATCAACATATCTAAATGTTCTTCTAAGGTATTCATCGTATAGGGACGGGTGGGATTTGTAGAAGAAGGTAGGACATTTTTCAGGCTACAAACCTTAATAATATCCGGTGCGTGACCGCCTCCAGCCCCTTCGGTATGGTAAGTATGAATTACCCGATTTTTAAACGCTTCAATCGTTGTTTCTACGAACCCCGATTCATTTAAAGTATCCGTATGAATGGCAACTTGAACGTCATATTCATCGGCAACTTTTAAACAAGTATCAATTGCCATAGGCGTAGTTCCCCAATCTTCATGAAGCTTTAAACCCATCGCCCCCGCCACAATTTGTTCGACTAAACCTTGGGGTTGACTACTATTTCCTTTGCCTAAAAATCCTAAATTCATCGGAAAGGCTTCCGCCGCTTCTAACATCCGATAAATATTCCAGGCACCTGGAGTACAAGTAGTGGCATTTGTTCCCGTTGCCGGGCCAGTTCCACCCCCGATCATTGTGGTAATTCCTGATGCAATGGCGGTCTCTATTTGTTGAGGACAAATAAAGTGAATATGGCTATCAATTCCTCCGGCGGTGAGGAGCATTCCTTCCCCGGCGATCGCTTCAGTAGAAGGGCCGATAATAATATCAATATTATCTTGAATATAGGGATTTCCCGCTTTCCCAATTTTATAAATTTTCCCATCTTTTATCCCCACATCTGCTTTAACAATCCCCCACCAATCTACAATTAAAGCATTCGTAATTACTAAATCTACCGCCCCATCTTCCCGGGAAATTGGAGATTGTCCCATGCCATCCCGAATTACTTTTCCGCCCCCAAATTTTACCTCATCCCCATAATTTGTATAGTCCATTTCGACTTCAATAATTAATTCCGTATCTGCTAACCGAATGCGATCGCCCACCGTTGGCCCAAAGGTTTCTGCATAAGCCCGCCGATCCATTTTATAACCCATTTTCTCCTCCTTAAGTAGTAAGCCCGACCGGGCTTTCTTCAATCATTTAATTCTACAAGCCCAAGTCAAACTAAAATTATTTTTTCTTCTTCCCCTTGTCTTTTTTATCTTTCTTAACCTTCTCTTTTTTTTCTTGTTTCTCTGCTTCAGATAAATTCAAATTTAACTGACCTTCCACTAAGCCATTAAACCCATAGATTTCTCGACTTCCTGCTATTGTCACTAACTCAACTTCCTGTTCATCTCCCGGCTCAAATCTCACCGCAGTTCCCGCAGGAATATTTAACCGCATTCCCTTAGTTTTTTCGCGTTTAAATTTCAAGGCTTCATTAACTTCATAAAAGTGATAATGGGAGCCAATTTGAATTGGGCGATCGCCTGTATTCCCCACTTTAACCTTTAAAGTCGGACGACCAACATTAAGTTCAATTTCACCGGCTTTAACAATCAGTTCACCTGGAATCATTGCTTGTTTCCTCTTATAATATTAATATTGCAAATTTGACCATTATTATACAATAATTATATCCCATTTCAAACATCATGCACCCTATAAACTAAACCATCAATATAAATAAACCTTATCCTGTGCGATCGCTTTAAACACAAATAAAGGCTTGAAATAGAGGATATCAAGCCTTTATTTTTATCAATTAGTCTTTTTCATTAGTGGCTGACCAAATCAGTGCTATAAACCATCCGATAATTGTCCATCCTAAAAAGATGTTGAGCAAAAATATCGCGGTTGTATTTCTTTTGGACTTAAACAGAGCAATAATCCAGGGAAGAAAATAAAATACTAAGGAAGCTCCCACAGTTATAAGTTGTTCTGTATCCGTCAGGTTTTCAATGTCGTTCATCAGTCGCTCCCGAAAGAAAAGTTTAAGTTATACTAAAAGCTATAATATATTATTTTTTTTTTATAGTCAAGAAGGCTTTTGGAGGGTGCGGCCATGGGAGCGAACGCACTAAAATTTTATTAATTAATAAAAAATGGTGCGAGGAGCAAATTATTAATGATTGGATTTACCAATCAATTAATTGCGCCTTACGCACCAGAAAAACTATTTGATTAATCATACAAAATTGATGGTTAAGTTGTTTGCTTGATCAAGTTATTTGTTAAAACAATTCCCCTTTCTGTTTGATTAAATTCAATAAAATTAGATTTTAATGTTTCCTCTAATTCAACTGAGTCAGTAAAAACTTGATGAAAATGACTACTAAAATAAACTACTTCATAATTAGGGTATAATTCCTGATTTAACTGTTTCCATAAACTTAATCCTTCCCATTCAAAACGCTCTACTTCTTCCGGTGTAATTTCAGGAGAATCAGAAGGATCAGCCAAGTTTAATCGAGCTTCAAAAGCATCAGACCAATCATACAAACGTTGAATGGTTTCTTGAGTTAAAGGCAAAGATTCTGGATCTAAATCACCCACTTGATCAGGTTCATCCCACCATAAAGGATAACATCCATAATCTGTCATTAGTCTAATTTTTTTAGGCATATAATTGAACCTTTATAAAGATTATTTTAGTTTTGTTCTCGGATTTGCCCCTACAATATATCCATTATTGCCTATTGTAACTGCAATATATTTAATCTCACCCTTATGAATAAATTGATAAACTGGACGGGGGTTAACTGTGTCCCTACCTTGGGAACTAACAATGCTACCTTTGGTAATTCCTCCCATAACAACATCAACAATTTCATCTTCATTGATTCCTATTCTAGCAAATTGATCCGCTTTCGCTAAAATATGCTGTAAACCTCG
>Ga0209229_10000354_pt1 | contig 18466 bp, 12 predicted proteins | sample SanBayMetagenome_FD_187466 | JGI IMG/M metagenome (GOLD analysis project Ga0209229, IMG submission 187466) | Freshwater and sediment microbial communities from dead zone in Sandusky Bay, Ohio, USA (SPAdes) (version 2) | ecosystem: Environmental > Aquatic > Freshwater > Lentic > Sediment... | reverse complement strand
CCGTCCAGTATGAATGCTTTCAAGCGTTCGGCAACGACGTCGCGAAGCTTGGACCGTTCGATGATTTCGGGCATGAGTTTTTCTTACTGAAGCTGTCGAGGTACGATTGACAATCGCAAAACAGATGGTTAGTTTATCTGACAATCTTACAATGTCAAGCAATGTCAAGAATAGTCAGTCTGCTCTGCATCGACTTCCCTACGGAAATTCCCATATGAAAATCGCCATCACCGACTACTCGTTTCCGAGCCTCGATATCGAAGAGAGTATTCTTCGACCGCTGGGCCATGAAATAGCCTCCCTGAAAGAGAGGAAGCCCGCATCCGAGTTGGCGACTTTGGTGGCCGATGCCGATGCAGTCATCACTCAGTTCGCACCGGTCGATGCCCAAGTGATCGCCAGCATGCAGAGGGCGAAGGTCATTGTCCGCTACGGGATCGGCTATGACAACGTCGATGTGAAGGCGGCGCGCGAGCGAGGTATTCCTGTCTGCAACATCCCCGATTACTGCATCGACGAAGTCGCCGATCATACGCTCGCATTTATACTGGGCGTTACACGACAAGTGGTTCCGAACACGCTGCATGTTCGCGACGGAAAATGGGGGCTGGCCACGCCGCTTGATCAACTGCGAACTCTGCGCGATCAAACCGTGGGGATCGTCGGCTTCGGACGCATCGGTCGTGAAGTGGCCGCAAGGCTGGCTCCCTTCAAGTGCCGGCGGCTCGTGCATGACACCTTTGTTCCACCCGAGGTCGTTCGCAACGCCGGTTGTGAATCGGTCTTGCTCGATGAGCTGCTCTCTCAGTCCGACATCGTGACTCTGCATTGTCCTTCGACGCCGCAGACGAAGAAGTTGCTCAATGAAGAAACGCTCGGCCGCATGAAGCAAGGTTCGATCGTAGTGAACTTAGGACGAGGCGATCTGATCGACTCGGGATCGCTCATCGCGGCGTTGCAATCAGGAAAGATCGCCGCCGCTGCGCTCGATGTGTTTGAACAAGAGCCGCTTCCGACTGAAAACCCACTGCGATTCATGCCGAATGTCATTACAGCTTCGCACATCGCTTCGGCAAGCCCCAAGTCCGTTCGAACACTTCGCGAAACCGCCGCAAAGATCGCAATCATGGCCTTGCGAGGAGAATCGTTGCCGAACATTGTGAACTGATATTTCTTTGCTCAGGCCTTGCCAACTATGCCGAAGCATAGAATGGGTACAATAGGATCCAGTCCGCCAAACTTGATGCTGCGACATTAACCATTAACGAGTAACCATCAAACCCATGATGTCGAGCGGTCTTGAGCCTGAAAGGACGGCGAATTCCCTAGCCAAGGCTGAAGGCCTAGTGAACGATGTCTTGCTTGTCGGTAGCGGGATCATGTCGTCGACGTTGGCGGTGATGCTCAAGCGGCTTGATCCACGACTTCGAGTTCAGGTGCTCGAGGTAGCGCCCGAGCTGGCTCAGGAAGCCTCGGACGGCTGGAACAACGCGGGGACAGGGCACGCCGGTGTGTGCGAGATGAGTTACACCCCGAACCGTGGTCCCGATGGTCGTGTCCCGATTGCGAGGGCACTGCGCATCTTCGAACAATTTGAGCACTCGAAGCAGTTCTGGGGAGCGATTGTCGCAACAGGCGCGGTAGGCGACCAGACAAGCTTCATTCACGCCGTTCCACACCTCTGCTTTGTCAAGGGGGCTGACGATGTCGACTTCCTCAAGGCTCGGCATGCGGCGATGAAGGACCATCCTTTCTTTCGCGGCATGCAACTGACCACCGACGCAACCGTCATTGAAAACTGGGCACCGCTTGTGATGGAAGGCCGCGCCCGCGGCCCGGTGGCAGCGACGGTGGGTGATGGCACGGAGGTCAATTTTGGTCTGCTCGCGCGCCGACTCTGCGGCTGGCTCGCACAGCAAGAGCACTGTGGTGTCGCGACCGGCTCTAAGGTAACGCGGTTGCGACGCGGCGACGGCCAGTGGCAGATTGAATCGCGATGTGTCGCAACAGGGGAAGTGCGAAAACAGCTTGCGAAATTCGTGTTCGTCGGCGCAGGGGGCGGCAGTCTGCCGTTACTCCAATCGACGGGACTTTCAGAGGTAGCGGGACTGGGCGGCTTTCCTATCGGCGGCCAGTGGCTCGTGTGCGATGAGCCAGCGATCTGCGCGCAGCACGAAGCGAAGGTCTACGGCGCCACGCCACCATCGTCGCCCAGCCTGGGTTCAGGGCATCTCGACGTCCGGCGGCTCAACGGTCAACGACAGCTTCTCTTTGGCCCGTTTGCCTCGTGGACAACACGGTTCCTCAAGCATTCAGGGGGATGGAGCGATCTACCTCGCTCCATTCGCCTGAACAATTTGGCCTCGCTACTTCGTACGGGCGTGCGCAACTGGTCGCTGGTGCGATATCTGGTGACGCAGGGACTCCAAAGCATGGAGGATCGCATGCAGGCCCTGCGTGAGTACTATCCCAACGCCCGCTCGGAACACTGGCGGCTCGTCCAGGCGGGAATCCGCGTGCAGGCCATCAAGAAAGCAGATCGGGGCGCGGTGAATTTCGGAACCGAGGTGTTCTCCTCTGTGGACCGCTCGCTCGCGGCGCTGCTGGGAGCCTCCCCAGGCGCATCGGTCTCGGTGTCCATCGCGCTCGAAATCGTTCAGACCTGCCTGCCTCATCTGCTCGCCACCGCCGAAGGACAAGAGCGCATGAGGCAGATGATCCCGACCTTCGATATCGATCTCAAGCAGCCGAGCAACGCGGCCTTGTTCGAGAAAAACACCCGCGAGGCCTCCGAGAGACTGCAACTGCTTTCATCAACCCCGTCATCGCAGAAGGAGAGAACGGATGAAAAGTTCCCATCAAAGAAGTAGGTACATTCCGTGTGCCGTAACTCTCGAATCGAAAAGCTTTTGCTTGGAGGACCGCATGCGAAGCGTGCATGCTGCGTTTTTAACGTTCCATCGGGTAATTCTGATTGTTGCTGCACTTGCCTTGTCGGGAAGCTGCCTAACAACGAATGCTGAAGAGCCCCGCTTCGTCGATCATTCGCTCCTCATCGCGCCGGAGTTGCCTTGTACCTGGCCCAGTCACCCGTTCCCGCGATTTGCAATCGTCCACTCACGGACGATTGGGCCTGAATCGGCTTACAACATCGACACACTGTTGATCGATGGCAATACCGGAACGCAGCTCGATGTGCCGCCCCATTCGGTTGCTCGGCCGGAACTGAACCGAGAGAAGTCTGGACCTCTTGGACTGGCCTATACGGACAAAATCGAGCCGTGGCAGTTCGGCGGCGAAGCCTGTGTCGTCGATGTACGTGAGCTACTCGACAAGGCTCCCAAGGGAACGAGTCCGCTGATTCAATCCGAGCATGTGCAGCGTTTTGAAAGGCAACATCGACAGGTTCGCTTTGGTGATGTCGTGTTGTTCCGCAGCGACTATTCAGACCACTACTACCGACCGTTGCCGGAAGGTCGTCGTTTCATTGCCGACATTCTCGATCGCAAAGCACCAGGCTATCCAGATCCCGATCCGGATTGCATGGAGTTCTTGGGAAAGCGCGGTGTGCTCACACTGGGTACGGATAGCGCGAGCATGGGACCGCTCCCGGATCTGGCTGAGCCCACACACTACGCTGGCCTCAAGTACGGCATGATCTGGACCGAAGGAGCGACCAATCTCGGCTCGCTACCATCGACTGGCGCGTTCTACTGCTTGCTCGCGCCCAAGCATGAACTGGGGCCGTATAGCGAAGGTCGCGCGTTCTCGGTCGTTGGTGGCGAACTGCCGAAACGTCTCATTGAATCGTGTCGCAACAAGCGTGCGATCGATCTGTCGCCCACGCTTTCGCCGAAGTTGCCATTGACTTCACCGGGCATCGATACGGGCAATCATCGTCAGGTCTATCTGAAGATCGATTTTCTCTACTCGGAGTATCTCGACATGTGGCATCACGGCCATTTAATGGATTCGATGACAGGAACACACCTCGTCCCTCCGTCGTATGCACTTCCTGCAGACGACCAACCGATTCCTTACGCGCCCGAAGTGCGTGGCTGGCTTGATGAGTATGACAAGAAATATGGAAAACGTGGTTCGAGTACCATGACGACCGAACAAGTTCCCATCGAATGGACTTGCGGCGAGGCGCGGGTGATTGACGTTCGGACATTGGTTGGATCAACCCAGCAAGTCCGATGGCCTGCATCACCCGAGATCACCGTCGAACATGTAAAGGCCTTTGAACAAAAAGCTGGCGACTTGCGACCTGGAGATGTGGTCATTTTTCAAACCGGGTACAACGACAAATATCTGCGACCGCAACCGGGCGATATACGAATGTGGCTTGATCCGATGCAAGGCAAATCCGAAGGTTGGCCCGCGCCTGGCCCCGACTCGATCGTCTACCTCAAGTCGAAGGGTGTTCGCTGCGTAGCCAGCGATGCACCCGACCTAGGTGGTGTGGATCCGAAGCGAGCGATGATGACCTATTGGGCGCTGGGGAGCCGTGAGATGGTCGGCGTCGAGTTCCTGGTGGATGTTGACAAGATTCCAGTGAAGGGGAGCTATTTTATGTTTGCGGCCATCAAAGTACGCGACTGCCATGGCGGCCCAGGACGAGCGATTGTTTTGCATTAGGCATTTGGTCATTCAGGAAGTGCGAAGATGAGTAAAGAGCAAAATCCGCCGCCGATGACTACTGCCGATTCCCTGTTGGCTTCCTCCACGCTTCGCACTGTTGCTTGGCGAATCGTGCCGTTCATTTGCTTGCTGTATGTGCTGAACATACTCGATCGGGCGAATGTTGGCTTTGCGCGTTTGGCGATGCAGGACGATCTGGGGCTGAGCAAAGCCGCGTTCGACCTCGGCTATGGGATGTTCTACCTCGGCTACCTTCTCTTCGAAGTGCCGAGCAATCTGCTGATGCAGAGATTTGGCGCAAGGCGGTGGATGGCGCGGATCATGATCACTTGGGGACTGGTCTCGGCTGCAACGATGTTCGCCAGTGATTTATGGACTTTTTACGCTCTTCGTATCCTGCTGGGTATTGCTGAAGCCGGCTTTTTTCCAGGGATCATTCTCTACCTCAGCTACTGGTTTCCCGATCGGCAGCGAGCCAAGATGACCGCATTCTTCATGCTTGCTATTGGCCTGTCGAATGTGTTGGGCAACCCGTTGTCAGGCTGGATCATGGACCACTTCAACGGCTGGCACGGCTTGCACGGATGGCAATGGCTATTTCTCCTAGAGGGATTGCCAACGTCCTTGGTAGGTGTCGCGGTCTTGTTTTATTTGCAGGACTCTCCTCATGACGCTCGATGGCTTCGCGACGATCAGCGTCGCTGGTTGGTCGATCATCTTGCCGAAGAAGATCGTGTTCGGCGTGAGAAACATGGGCCTGATCGTTGGCAAGCGATGCTTCAGCCGCGCGTCTGGTTGCTGATTGCGATCTACTTTACCGTGGCGGTCGGCACCAACGCAGGAGGTGCTTACTTTCCGACATTGATCAAAGAGCAATACCAGGAGGCTACCAATGTGCAGATCGGATTGCTCACCGCGCTGCCGCATCTGTGTGCGATTGTCGCCATGGCCTTGGTTGGAATTAGCTCCGACCGAACTGGTGAACGGCGTTGGCACTTGGCCGGTTCGGCCTTGGCTTCGGCGATTGGATGGGGACTGGTCGCTTGGGGGCCAACTCCGCTGGTTGCGATGGCCGGGTTGTGTCTGGCGCAGTCGGGGATGATGAGCATGCTGCCCGTTTTCTGGACGCTACCGAGTGTATTCCTCTCCGGAGTTGCCGCCGCCGGGGGCATCGCACTCATCAATTCCGTAGCCAACATCGGTGGCTTCTTTGGAGCTTCCATCCTTGGACTCATGGGACTCTGGTCGATGGCGGCGATCCTGATGTTCGGCAGCCTGCTCACGGCAACTGCCCTAAGAAGCTGGAATTCTCATGATCAATAGCCGTCTTTATCTGTGCTCCGGCCCTGCTATCTGTGCTATAGAATTCGCGAAGTGAGTAGCACAGATGGCAGGGCCGGAGCACAGATGGGGAAAAAGGTGGGAGAAATAACGATGGAGTACTTTTTGGCTGAAAAAACTGAGCAACTGATTCGTGGCTTTTTTGCGGTGCAAAATGAAGTTGGGCTCGGGCGAAACGAGGAGGCCTATCAGCGTGCGTTCGAGATTTGGACCCATGAACAGAAATTACCGATTGCGAGCAAACCTCCGGTGCAATTGCTGATCCAAGATCGGGTGGCGCATACGCTCTACCCGGATTTTGTAGGCTGGGACGAGATCGTCGTCGAACTCAAGGCGTTACCGAGAGCGATTGGACCATCGGAAACATTGCAATTGTTTGACTACTTGCGAGCCCGGCGTAGTCGATTGGGGCTAATCGTCAATACGGGACTCGACCGTGTCCACGTAGAACGACGAATCCTCGATCCCGTCGAATCGATTCTCACTGAGGACTTTTCCTATTGGACAAACCACATCGGCGGTTCGGACCGTACCATTGGGATCGCCATCCGCAACGCGTTGCACTTGGTCTACGCAGAACATCGCACAGGATACAGCTTGCCGATCACAGAGCGTTTGCTGCTGACGGCCCTATCGCTATGTCAGCTCGATGTAACGGTGCGGCCGATCGCGCCGGCCATGTTCCATAAACAGGTCGTCCATGAGAGTGCTCTGGAGTGCATGGTGGTGGCGGGCAAGTTCGTTATGACCGTTACGGCTCACTTCGAAAGCAACGAATTCGCCAAGAGCCTCGGACTGTCGCACATGAAGACGCTCAGTGCGCCCTGGGGAGTTGCTGTGAACTTCGGTATCAAAGAATGTCAGATAACTGCGTTGAGGTGCGGAAACAAATAGCCTATATCTGTGCTCCGGCCCTGCCATCTGTGCTACTCACTTCGCGAATTCTATAGCGCAGATGGCAGGGCCGGAACACAGATGAAGAATGTAAAGTATGGGGAAAGTATGGGGGAAGTAAAAGAGAAGATGATGAAACTGTTTGATTTGACGAATCGAGTCGCCGTCGTATCCGGCGCGGCGCAAGGACTCGGGCGAGCGACCGCTCTGGCGCTTGCTCAGCACGGAGCTGATGTTGTTTTGGTGGATCGCAATCAATCGGGTGCAGAATCCACCGCAACTCAAATACAGTCACTCGGACGCAAGACGCTGGTGGCAGGAACCGATGTCTCGTCGCCTGAAGCCATCGCTGAACTGTTTCAACAGGTCGACACTCAGTTTGGCCGAGTCGATTTTTTGGGAAACATCGCCGGTGACGGACACTTGGCCAAGCCTCAAGAGCTGACCATCGCCGATCTGAATCGTGTGTTGCAGAATTTGGTCGTAGGCCGATTTGCGATGTGCCAAGAGGCGGGCCGGCGCATGTTGACGCAGGGCCGTGGATCGATCATGAACATCGGTTCGCTGGCTAGTTCTACTGCCCTCGGTCGTGGACATATCGCCTACAGCATGGCGATGGGAGCCGTCCTACAAATGACTCGTGAGTTGAGCACCGAATGGAGCCATCGCGGAGTCCGCGTCAATTGTGTAACTCCAGCGCAAGTGGTGAATCCAAGTCTTGAAGCCCGTATGGCCGACGACGGTACGCTTGAAGGCCGCTTTCTACGGGGCATTCCTGCGGGCCGACTTGGTCAGCCCGGTGACATTATGGGGCTTGCTGTTTTACTCGCGTCCGACGCCTCATCCTGGATCACCGGTGCCATTATTCCGATGGATGGTGGCAATATGGCGATGAACGCTGGCGGAACGCCAGGGCATGAGCCCGGAAATCTTCAATCGTTCCGTAAGGAGAACAAGTGATCTCAATGAACCAGCTTTGTGACTTGTCAGACGAAACCATTCTGAACCTCTATCGCACGATGCAGATCATTCGGCAGACGGAGGAGGAACTCGCGCGATGCCATCAACGAGGACTCATTCACGGTGCATGCCATACGTATGTTGGCCAAGAGGCGATTGCGACAGGTGTCTGTGTGCACTTATCCCAAGAAGATCCGATTTTCTCAACGCATCGTGGACATGGTCATGCATTGGCTAAGGGCATGCCACCGAGAGAATTGATCGCGGAACTGTTCGGTCGCGAAACCGGGTGCTCTCGCGGACGCGGCGGCAGCATGCATCTTTTCTCACCAGAGATCGGCATGATGGGAACTAGCGGTATCGTTGGGCCATGCCTGCTCCAAGCGTGCGGAGGTGGGTACAGTTCGAAGATCCTCAAGAACGGCACCGTTGCGGCGGCGTTCTTTGGTGATGGAGCGGTCAACAACGGTGCATTCCATGAAGGGCTCAACATGGCCAGCATCTGGAAGCTACCTGTGCTGTTCATTTGCGAGAACAATCAGTACGCTACCGAAGTCCCCTTCTCCTATTCAAGTGGCAATCCAAGTATCGGGTCGCGAGGCGCCGCCTACGGGATTCCAGGCATCACCATCGATGGAAATGATGTGTTGGAAATCTACCGAGTCGCAGCAGAGGCCATTGCACGGGCGCGAAGTGGTGGCGGACCGACATTGATCGAGTGCAAAACGTATCGCACTCGGGCCCACGCCGAGGGGATGGGTGATTTTACATATCGAACCAAAGAAGAAGTGGCAGCGTGGAAGGAGCGTTGTCCCATCGCACGTTTGAGAGCCGAGAACGCCGCGATGATCGATAAATTTGAGGCGGTAAATCATGAAGTGGCAGGCTTGGTCAAGGAAGCGAGGGATTTCGCGGAACGAAGCGAGGTACCCCCGTCCAGGACAGCAACTACCCATGTTTATTCGGCAGGTGTTGTCGATGCTCCACTTCCAAAATCCGACTCTCAGTCGCGAGAACTCTCGTTCGTCGCCGCGACTCTGGAAGCCCTCGATCAAGCCATGGCAACCGATCCAAAAATTTTTGTGATGGGTGAAGGGATCGGCGTTCGTGGTGGTAACTTCACAACGACGCTCGGCTTGTACGCCAAGTACGGAGCCGACCGACTTTGCGATACGCCTATCTGTGAACGCGGCTTCGTGGGTCTAGCCTGCGGAGCCGCGATGACCGGTACACGACCTATCATCGACTTTATGTTCATCGACTTTATCAATGACTCGTTTGGAGAGATCGTCAACCAGATCGCCAAGATGCAATACATGAGCAGCGGCCGACTGAAGATGCCTGTTTTATTGCGTGGTTGTGGAGGCGTCGGTCACTCGGCTGCCACGCATCATTCTGGAATGTATCATTCAATCTACTCGCACATTCCCGGTCTACGCGTTGTATTGCCGTCCAATCCTTACGATGCAAAAGGCCTTTTGGCACACGCGCTGCGGAGCAACGATCCAGTCTTATTCCTCGAACACCGCGAACTGATGCAGATCAAAGGTTCCGTTCCTATGGAGCACTATGAAATTCCGTTTGGAAAAGCGCGAGTCGCACGAGCAGGGACCGGTGTCACCGTGGTCGCACTTTCGGTAATGGTCCAGCATGCATTGCAAGCCGCCGAACAGCTTGCTGGCGAGAATATCTCCGTCGAGATCATCGATCCACGCACCGTCTCACCCTTGGATGTCGACAGTGTCTTGCAATCGGTTGCCAAAACGGGGCGATTGCTGGTTGTCGATGAAGCTTTTGGGCCATGCGGTTTCGCATCGGAGATTGCCGCTCAAGTAGCTGACGCGGGATTCAACGATCTGGATGCACCCATCAAACGGTTACACGGTGCGTTCGCCCCTACGCCCTACGCCCCGACACTGGAGCGAGCGGTCGTGCCCGGCGTGGAGCAGGTTGCGCAGGCCATTCGCGAATTGATGGGAGAATAGACCATGACTCATTCAATCACGATTCCACGCCTTGGTTGGTCGATGGAGGAAGGCGTCTTCGGCGAATGGCTCAAGTCGCCCGGCGAATATGTTCGCGCAGGTGAAATGATCTATTTGCTAGAGGGTGAAAAGGCCGCGCAGGAGATCGAGTCTTTTGAATCGGGTTACTTATGTATCCCACCGGATGCTCCTCAGCCGGGAGCAACCGTCCTAGTTGGCGAAGTGATTGGCTTTCTTCTTGCCGAAGGAGAACCATCTCCCGCGTCGGTTCGTGCCCATCGTATCGACTCATCGCCCACTCCGTCGGTCGCCGCAGACAGCTTGCATACTAAATCAGCGGTTCCGCTTGCCGCTGCTTTGCCATCAAGTCCGCGAGTTGCGGGTCCCGCAGCGCGTCGATTGGCACGCGAACTGGGCATAGACCTGGGCTCTGTCTTCACCCCTGATCCGACCGGTCGAGTCCTTACGGATGATATCCGACGAATTGCCACTCCTCATGATCGCAACCAGTCGATTGTAAAAAATGCAAAGGACCCGATCGCAACGCCACGCGCACGCCGACGCGCTCGCGAACTCGGAGTTGACTGGAATCTTTTGACGGGTACTGGACGTGGGGGCCGAATTCGAGAACGAGATGTCGTCACGGCACCGTTGACACCGCAGGTGGCGAACACGGTTGCAGATCCGACACCGTCGGTACCTGGTCATCATTTCCCTGCAAGCAAGTTGCGCCGAGTCATCGCGCAGCGAATGATGGCGGGAGTTCATCAAGCGGCCCCTGTTACCCTAACAACGAAAGTCGATGCGCAATCGCTTGTTTCCTTCCGCGAGAGACTTAAGCTCGAAGCCAGCCATGGTATTGTCCCAAGCTACAACGATTTATTGATTGGTCTAGCAGCCCAATCGTTGCGAGAGTTCCTAGAATTAAATTCATGTTGGTATCGCGACGGCATCTACCAATTTGAGGAAATTCACGTTGCTACTGCGATCGATACACCAGAAGGTTTATTGGCTCCGGTCGTCCGTCATGCCGATCGCTTAACGGTCATCGCAATTGCCGAGCAAACCAAGCAACTCATCCAGCTAGCACGTACCGGACAGTTGAAGCAGGAGCATCTTACCGGGGGTACTTTTACCGTCACGAATCTAGGCATGTTTGGCGTCGACGCTTTCACACCGATACTCAACCTCCCGCAAGCGGCTATTCTGGGAATCGGTCGTATCATCGAAGAGCCAGTCGTTCGCGACAGACGTCTTGCAGTCGGCCTGACTCTGACCCTCAGTCTGACCTTCGACCATCGGGTGGTCGACGGAGCCCCAGCGGCGCGTTGGATGCAACGACTTTGTGAAAAAATTCTCTCAGCAGACGATGCCGTCCATCAATCTCTATCCGCAGGAATACCCGCAGGCCGACCCAAATGACGGCAATTGGTCGTCGAAAGGCGCTGAATTACGCGACAATTTTGGCAAATCGTGTTGATGTTCGCGATTCAGACGGCATTAGCTAACTGGAGCCAAGCCCTTTTCGAATCTTCTCGACCGAAGCAAACGCAAGCCGTCGTCGCGAACTTATCACGAACTGGTTTGGTCCTACGTCGGAACGATGGATGCAGATTCAGGAGACTCAATCCAATGAATAAAAGACTCATGGCCTTTTTCATGGTGATTTGCTTAAGGAACTGTCCAATTGGGTATAATCGCTTAAAGACGACAGACCAAAACTGAGCCCTCCGTCATCAAGAAGTGAGTCGTAGGAACATGAGAAATTGGATACGAAGACTGACTGTGAGCGTCACGGTTGTATTGGGATTTTTGTTTTTGGCTGGCGTCGCCAAGCGCGTGTGGGCTCAGCAAGCCGTTGAAAAAAAGTTTGATCAGCTCGATCAAAACAAGGATGGCAAAATCACGCCCGATGAACTGCCGGCTGCCGAACTTTTCAAGCGACTCGATCTCGATGGTAACGGTGAGATCACCAGGTCCGAAGCGGCCCGTGCCTTGGCTCGCGGCAAACTCAATGGCCTGATGAAGTCTTCTGGCGATAGTGCGTCTGACAATCCAATGGTCAAGGCGCCGTCGATCACTGTCGACGACATCAAGAAAGTCACCAGCGGGCCTGAAGTTCTCAATCCCGGCGAAGCTGGCATCGGCAGAATGATTGCTGATGTGAAATTCAATGACATCGAAGGCAAGAAGCACCAGCTAAGCGACCTGGCTTCGGGCCATGGTGCAATAGTAATCATGACCAGCTCATCTTGTCCTGTCAGCAAACGTTATCTGCCAGAGATTGCGAAGCTTCAACAAGAGTTCGCGAAAGCCCAGCTTCCCGTTGTTCTGATCAATCCTTTTCCGAGTGAAAAGGAATCTGCCATCCGGTCGCAACTCGCAGCGCAACCCCTCAGCGCCATCTATGTGCACGACCAAACCAAATCATTCGCGACGACGTTGGCGGCGAAGACGACAACAGAGGTTTTCTTGATCGATCGCAAAAGGACACTCGTCTATCGAGGCGCCCTCGATGATCAATATGGGATCAACTACAACTTGGACGCCCCGAGACACAGATACCTGCTAGAAGCGGTCGACGCTTTGGGTCGCAACGAATCACCAGCGATCTCAGCAACTGCCGCACCAGGGTGCGAACTGGAACTCGATTCCGCGACTCGCGATTCCAAGACCGACGTAACGTATTTCGGCGATGTGGCTCGAATCCTGCAGCAGAACTGCGTCTCGTGTCATCGTGACAATGGAATAGCTCCGTTCTCGTTAGCTGATTTGGATTCCGTTCAAGATCACGTGAGCGTTATCAAACGTGTGGTAACCGAAGGAACGATGCCACCGTGGTTCGCTGCGAATCAACAAGATTCAAAATCGAATCCATGGGCCAATGATTGCTCCCTTTCGTCAAGAGACAAATCAGATTTGTTGGCTTGGATTGAATCGAAGGACCGACCGCTCGGTGAGCAAAAAGATGCACCCGAGCCGAAGCAATACCCGTCGGAATGGAGCATCGGCAAGCCGGATATGGTTCTGACGCTGAGCAAACCCTTCGACATCAAAGCAACCGGCTATATGCCGTACCAATTTGACGTCGTTGAGACGGAGTTGACCGAAGACAAATGGGTTACCGCTTATGAGATCCTGCCGAGCGAACGAGACGTGGTTCACCACGTTATCGTCAAGGTTCACGAAAAGGGAAGTGCGGCGCGGGATGCTGGCGAGGGAGCCGGAGGTTACTGGGCGGTCTATGTACCAGGCAATGGCTCTCAGAAGTACCACCAAGGATTTGCCAGACTCTTGCCTGCCGGATCGAAGGTCAGTTTCCAAATCCATTACACCCCGAGCGGAACGGAAAAAAAAGAGCGGATGAGGATGGGCTTGGTCTTTGCCAAGGACAAGCCTCAATATGAAGTCCGAACCGTCGGCGTGGCTCACCTGGGAATCTCCATTCCTCCTCACACGGCAGCCCATGTGGAAACAAAGACACAGCGAGTTCCGTTCGACCTTCCCATCATGGGCTTTATGCCGCACATGCACATTCGAGGCGCTGCGTTCAAGTACGAGGCGATTGACGAAAGTGGCAAGAGCGACGTCCTTCTCGATATTCCCAGATACGACTTCAACTGGCAGCTCAACTATTCCTATAAGACCCCAAAGCTTGTGCGTCGCGGTAGCACAATCAAGGTGACGGCTGTTTACAACAACAGCGAAAGCAACGCGGCCAATCCAGATCCTGGAAAACGCGTAAAATGGGGTCCTCAAACCATCGACGAAATGATGATCGGATACGTCGATTACTTTGTGCCATTGACTGATAACAAAGGCGCCGCAAACTAGCACGGCTTTCACATGAAAAAGAATAAAAGAGCATGACACAATCAAGACTTACGACATGTTGGATTTTATTTTTCAGCATGTTATCCGCTATCGGTTTTGCCGCGGATAAACCCAATATCATCATCTTTCTCGCCGACGATCTAGGCTACGCCGACATCGGAGTGAATGGTTGTAAGGATATTCCCACGCCAAACATAGATTCTATTGCCAGTAATGGAGTTCGATTCACCGACGGCTACGCGACGCATTGCGTCTGTTCGCCATCACGAGCTGGATTGATGAGCGGTATGTATCCGCATCGCTTTGGCTTTGAACACAACTCGGGGCCCGAACGATTCGCCGATCCGAACTTTGGTCAGCCTCGTGAAGTTCCGACGCTAGCGGAGAAACTCAAGGGAGCTGACTACGCGACTGGGATGATTGGCAAGTGGCATATCGGTTTCAAGGAAGGATTGCGACCACACGAACGAGGTTTTGACTATCACTATGGATTTCTCAGTGGAGCACACACGTATTTGAGTGGTCGCGAGGACAACGACCCGATCGTTCGCAATGGCGATCCAGTGAAAACCTCAAAGTACCTCACGGATGAGTTTGCAGATGAAGCGGTCGGATTCGTCGAGCGAAGCAAAGACAAGCCGTTCTTTTTATACTTTGCGTTCAATGCTGTTCACTCACCAATGGATGCGAATCCCTATTCGGAAAGACTCTCTGGCATCAGCGATCGCAAGCGACGAACTTACGGAGGGATGCTGAGTGGGTTAGATCACGCGGTTGGACGAGTTCTGGAAAAAGTTCGCGAGATCGGCGAAGAAGATAACACTCTCATCTTTTTCTACAGTGACAACGGTGGTCCGACCACTCAAACAACATCGCGAAACGACCCATTGCGGGGATATAAAGGACAATTCTTTGAAGGAGGAATACGCGTCCCGTTTCTCATGCAGTGGAAGGCCAAGCTTAAACCTGCAACAGTTTATCACAACATGGTGATGGGGTTCGACTGCCACGCGACTGCGTTAGCGGCAGCAGGAGTTGCAGTCTCAAAGAATAATCCGTTGGACGGAGTAGACTTGGTTCCGTTTATCACTGACAAAAACGCCATGCAGCCTCATGATCGACTCTTCTGGCGGTCGGGTGATCAGCATGCAGCGCGTCTTGGAGATTGGAAGCTCGTTGACAGTCGCAATTCGCAACCCTTGCTCTTCGATCTCAAAGTGGACATCAGCGAAAGTAAGGATCTAGCAACAACGCATCCTGATAGGTTAAAGGAATTGCAATCCGCATTCGCCGAGTGGGAGAAAGGGATGAAACCTGCTCAATGGACTCGTCAGGACGCTAGAACTCAAGGTGTCGCGGGTAACCGCAATGGAACGCCTGCTGCGGGCGGTCGAATGCAAGCTGCACTCAAAGCGGCCGACAAAAATGGTGACGGCAAACTCTCGCGTGAAGAGTATCCGCAGCCAGCCGTCTTCAAGGACATCGACAAGGATGGCGACGGCTTCGCAACGCGAGACGAAATCCAGGTGTATTACGCTGGCCGTCGTAACCAGGAAATGCTGAAGCCATGAATTCTTTTTGAGGTAATCCAATGAGTCGAACATTTGCGCTGCTGATATCAAGCCTAATGATTTCGTCAAGGCTTTGGGCTGACTACGACCCACTGCTCACGGCCGATGTGAAAACTGAGCAAGTGGATTTCGGAGTTAAGGATGCGAAACGTTCGCGCGAGATTCCGATCCGTGTCTATTTGCCTGCGGACAAGAAGGCCGCGCCAGTCGTGCTCTTCAGTCACGGACTAGGCGGCAATCGCGAAGGCTCCGCGTTCCTCGGCAAGCATTGGGCGTCGCGCGGATATGTGGCCGTGTTTCTACAACATCCAGGAAGCGATGACAGCGTTTGGAAAGACCTGCCAATCGCCCAACGTATGGCGGCGTTGAAGAAAGCGGCTGGGCTGAAGGAATTTCTTTTGCGGGTCCAAGATGTACCCGCGGTTCTGGATCAACTTGAAGTCTGGAACAAGGACGCCGCGCACGCGCTGACGGGCCGATTTGATCTGAACCATGTCGGCACGTCGGGGCATTCGTTTGGAGCAGTGACGACGCAAGCGGTCAGCGGCCATGTGCCAGGTGAGCGACCTCCAGCGAACATTCTAAAACTTGCCCAGCTCGCGATGGATGAGGACCGACGTGCTCTTGAAATGGAAGATCACATTTTCCGCCCGACACTGCTCGACGCCACAAGCCGCCTCAACGCCAACGATGCCGTCTGGGAGTTTTTTCAAGCCCATCCGAAACCGAACCCATGAAAACAAAATTCCATCGCTCCATCGTACCACTGTTCCTTGTCTTCTCCTGCGGCAATCTCTTCGCGCAAGACGCTGCACGTACCGAGCAATTCAAGCAGCTCGACACACATGGCAATGGCAATCTCACTGCCGGCGATCATAAGCGGACTTTGCGAGTCGGCGACCTGGAGCGACGGTATCGGGTCTACATCCCCAAGAAATACAACGCGAGCAAGGCTACTGCCGTCGTCATGGTCTTTCACGGCGGCGGAGGCAACCCCGAGAGCATGATCCGTCTAACCGGAATGAACACCAAGGCGGACGAAGCGGGCTTCCTCGTCGTGTATCCGTTTGGCACTGGCAAGTTGGCCAACACGCTGCTTACGTTCAACGGTGGCGAGTGCTGTGGCTATGCAATGGATAACAAAGTTGACGATGTTGGCTTTATTCGCGAGTTGCTCGATGATCTGGCCAAAGTGGCCAAGGTCGATGTCGATCGCGTCTTCGCAACTGGCCTCTCGAATGGCGGCATCATGGCACATTACTTGGCGTCGGAGTTGTCCGATCGTATCGCTGCCATCGCCCCGGTTGGCGGCCCGCTGATGATGGAAGCTCCCCACAACAAGCGCCCGGTGCCGGTTATGCACTTCCATGGTACTGCGGACGCTTTCGCACCTTTCCAAGGTGGCTTCGGAAAAGGATTTCTTGGTCGCAATGGCATTACAAAATTCAGATCAGTCGATCACACGATCCAGAACTGGGTGAAAGCGAACGGCTGCACTACCGAGCCCGAGATCGAGCCGTTGCCGGACAATGCCTCCGACGCAATGAAGGTCACCCGAAAAACCTGGGGCGGTGGCAAAGCGGACAGCGAAGTGGTACTCATTGAAATCGAAGGCGGCGGCCATACTTGGCCCGGGCAGAAACCGATCGTCTCGCTTCTTGGCGAATCGACCTTGGATATCTCTGCAAACGACTTGATGTGGGAATTCTTTCAGAAGCATCCACGGAAACCAGGCAACACCGCAACTCCAGGAACTAAAAAATGAGACCGGCACTTCTAGCAATAACATTGCTCCTTTTAATGTTCATGGTCGCGCTCTCTGTGGCACAGGAACCGGCGCAGCGAATCGAATCACAATCGCGCTTAGCCTGGGTGACGCCTGAGGTAAAAGCTCCGCGTGTGTCGTTTCATACGTTTGATAGCGACGCTGCCAAGGGCAAAGTCAGCTACCACATCTACAAGCCAGCAGCATACGATCGCGAAGGGCAACGGCGATTGCCGGTTGTCTATTGGCTACATGGCTCGGGCGGTGGACTCGCGGGTCTCGCGAAAGTTGCAGCTTACTTTGATGCTGCCATCGAAGCGGGAAAGACTCCGCCGTGTTTCGTCGTTTTCGTCAATGGGCTCGCCGAAGGCATGTATGTCGATTGGAAAGATGGCTCCGCTCCGATCGAAACCATGATCGTCAAGGAACTCGTGCCGCATATCGATGCAACGTATCGCACCATCGCCACGCGTGAAGGGAGATTGCTCGATGGTTACAGCATGGGCGGTTATGGTGCCGCACGCTTAGGCTTCAAGTATCACGATCTTTTTCGCGCGGTCTCCATCATGGGTGGTGGACCATTGCAAGCTGAACTGATCCAGGCACCACGCGCGGGTCGGCAACGAGCAGCCGAGGTTTTGAAGCAGGTTTACGGAGGCGATCAGGAGTATTTCAAAAGCGTCAGTCCACGGCGACTCGCCGAGCAAAACGCTGAAGCGATGATCAAGGGCTCGCTGGTTCGCCAAGTTTGCGGAGACAAGGACGAAACCTTCGGCCCGAACCGCGACTTTCATGAACACCTGGAGCGACTCAAGATCCCGCATACTTGGACCGTGCTACCCGGAGTGGACCACAACCCGATGAAGACACTCGAAGCGCTCGGTGATTCCAACTGGAAATTTTATCGTGCTGCATTTGGTCAGCAACCGGGAGTTGATACGGACGCGTCCAATGTGATCACCGCCACGCCGAATTCAGCAAAAGCGGATGGGATTATCAAGCTGAAGGTAAAAGAGCAGGAGCGGCGAGCAATCGTTATCAATGGTTCAGGCGACTCGATCAAACGGCCAACCGTGATCGTGCTCCACGGTGGTATGGGAAGCGCGGCTCAGATGCGAGCCACGTCGGGATTCGATAAAGTCGCCAAGGCCAACGGATTCATGGCCGTCTATGCCGAAGGGACCGACTTCGGTGGCGGTCGACACGCTTGGAACACGGGCTTTCTCTTGCGACGGCAAGTGCAGGACGCCGATGACATAGCCTATTTCGATACGTTGATCGACACTTTAGTGAGCGAGCATGGGGCTGATCCAACACGCATCTACATGACCGGTGGTTCGAACGGGGGTATGATGACATACGTCTACGCAGTGGCTCGCGCTGAAAGACTGGCTGCGGTCGCACCCGTGGTGGCTTCGATGTTCACCTTCGACGATGTGCCATCGGTTCCGTTGCCGATCTTGATTATCAAC
>Ga0209229_10000353_pt1 | contig 18474 bp, 17 predicted proteins | sample SanBayMetagenome_FD_187466 | JGI IMG/M metagenome (GOLD analysis project Ga0209229, IMG submission 187466) | Freshwater and sediment microbial communities from dead zone in Sandusky Bay, Ohio, USA (SPAdes) (version 2) | ecosystem: Environmental > Aquatic > Freshwater > Lentic > Sediment... | reverse complement strand
GGTATAATTGATTTGGGCTTCAGTGCAGGCTCGACAACTCCTTCGCCAGCCACAGATTGTCCAGCAGAAACGCCAGCTCCTCCCACTGGTCCTCCTCCAACATCTGCAAGTGGTCCGGTAGGTTCTGCATCGGCATCTGTTCCGCCAGCACCTGAAACGCCAAGCTCACTTCCTCCAACGTCAAGTTTTTCAGCAACATCGGGTTCCTCCGTTGACTCAATATCTGCTTTGGCCCTATCTCGTTCGGCCACTGCTTGCTCGATAGCCTCTAGTGGGGCAGCACCAATTTGCATAATTTCAGCAGCGCGTGCACGTATAACAGGGTCTTGTGCTTCCGGCATACCCGTGGCTTCGATATCAGCCTCAAAGCCTTCTAGGTCTGCAGCAAGTTCTTCATCTGTAGCAATAGGACCCGGTGCGGATTGTCCCGGTATACCACCGGCACCACCAAGGACGCCACCTGCCAGAGCTTCAAATGCAGCCTGACCAGCCACACCAGCCATAAGGTCGGTCTCATAACCTGCGCGTTGCTGGGCGATATTTTGTGCGAACCGTTCTTGGCCAGCCTGAGCAGCTTCAGGTACAGCTTCTGCCCCTGCACCCGTAGCCACACGCCGTGCAATACCTCGTGCAGCTTCTTTCTTAACCTCACCTTCAACGATATCTTCAATCGCATTTTTAGCGATTGCTCGGCCAAGTACCTTATCGAAGCCTGTAGCGCCAGCAATGGCACCCAACGCACCGGCTAGACCGATTTGGTCAAGGTTTTTACCTCCGTAAGCTTGCGCTTCTTCGGCCATAATTTTTGCTTCGGCGTCGGGCACGCCAGCTTCTTTTGCACGTGCGTACACGGCATCACTGATAGCGCCCTTAACATTACCCGCACCGGATAAAGCACCAAGACCAAAAGCAAGTCCGGTACCTCCTACCCTAGCGGCAGCGGCAAACGGAACCGCAGAACCTACGACGTTGGCAAGCGTGTCGAGCGGATTAACAGTGAATGATTTCGCCGCAGCTTTAACTTCTTCCCAAATACCCTTACCTTCTGCGGCCTTACGGATAGCAGCGGCAGTCTTCTCGTCTTCTCGTGACTGGGCAGATGTTAGGCTTTCTGCATACTCACCTATGGTCTCAAATAAATTGGAAGCCATGTTGTCGGCACCGAAGGCGTCAGTAAAGGTCTTACCCGTACTGGCCAATCCAGAGGCAACATTGAGCGGAGTGTCCGCAACAGCAGCCAACAGCCCACCGACCACGGGGATTTTCTCAAGAAGGTTCTCTTCTTCCTTTGGGCCTTGGGGTCCACCACCGCCAGCTTGCTGACGGACAAACGCAAATATTTCATCCGGGCTAGCTGTGGCAGCGGCGCGAACGTCGTAAATACGCCCGTTATATTGGACAGAATAAATCCGGTCGGGCATGTCTTACCTCACTATACTGGTCGAGAACCTAATAGTACAGGTTGTTGCCCTCCTGCGCCACCCGTTTGTGGGGTGACACCGACAAGTCCTTCCATACCTGATTGGCTACCGCCAAGAAGATTTAACTTTTGCGCCTGCTGCATCGCTTCAAGTTCGCTCATTCCCGGATTTGCCGCCAAAACAGCGCCTATAATACGGTCAAACTTATCAGGGTTCGAGGCACGGAACTGAGCAGCTGCAATAGTAGCTGCCCGGTCCTTCTCGTTTTCGCTGACCGTAGTGCTAAGCTGCTTCTCTTGGAATGCTAACGTACGTTCAGCTTGCTCTGCTGTTACGCCAAGCTTGTGGGCGTCCATACCAAATTCAAGAGCAGCAATAGCGGTCTTACGGTCGAGTTCTTCGTACGCCATAAGGCTACGGATAGCTTCGTTCTTGGCAGCTTTTTGTTCTTTCTTCGAGGCTCCACGAGCTGCCATGTAGGTTGCCCCCGCTTTTGCGATAGACGCAGCCAAGGGTCCGGTTTCACCCATTAATGTGAAACCAGCCTGCATCATGGCTTCGGCCTCACCCAGCTTTGCCTGTTCTTCTCGATATTCAGGGTCAAGCTCCCTACGCATCTCTGCTTTTGCAAACTCAAGCTCTTCACGAGGAAGGTCACCAAACATGCTCTTTCCGAACGCAATCTGGTCCTCAAGGGACATACCCCGACCCGCGAATGTGTTAGTATCTACTTCACGAGGGATAGGAGCAGCTGAACGCTTACCGCCCGGTTCTGTGTGCACGTGGTCGAAATGGCCCTTGCTGTTGTAAATAACATCGTGGCCGGGACCTAATATACTTTTTATTTTGTCCCCAAACTCGGTTAGCGACATACCCGGTGGAGGTACAAAGTCACGCGCTTGGTCGGTCATATGGAAACTATTAGGGTTACCACCTACCTGTGCATTTTTGGCAGCGCTCCTCTGGCGACTTGTTACAATCGTTCCGGGTATAGCCGCCAGCACTAACCTTTCTTGGCGCTGACCATCTGTTTCTCTGGGTGCACCGCCAGCAGCAAACGCAACTAATCCACCACCTGCATAGCCGTCATCAAAGCCGCCATTGCTTGGCTCGTCGAACATACCATCAGGCACAGGGACATCAGACAGCCCACCACCAGCATAAGTGGATACCATGCCGCCTTCAGCCATCATCGGCATTTCACCCTGCGGAGCAGGCATTTCTTGCGGGGGAGGCGCACCCATCTCAGGTGGAGGACCCATAGGCGGCATAGCTGCAGCTTGCGGCGTAGCACCAAGACCCGCAGGAGGAGCGGGAGGAGCGGGAGGAGCCGGAGGCGCAAATGTCTGTTGGGCTACCGTTTGTTGAGGAGCAGCTTCTTGCTGTGCAGCGGAGCGCATGCGGTCAATAAACATACCCGCCAATGTGCCAACCGTAGGGTCAAGGACGCCCATCTGCATGGCTTCAGCAATCTTCTGTTTGTTGCCGCCGTAGTCCTTAGCAACCTGCTCCGGGGACTGCATGCTGAATGGTTTAGTCTCCATGATTACCCTCCCCGAAACGTATTATACATGCCAGCCGCAGCAAGACCACCACCTAATAGTGTCTGCCCTATGCCCGGTGACGGAGCACTTGATGTCTGTGTAGTTTGCGTGGCTTGAGGCACACCGCTCATAAGGTTACCATAACGCTGCAGCTGCATGTACGGATAATCGCGCTGATACAAGAAATCCTGATAGTCAAGGTCACGCATATATTGACCAAGAGCTTGCTGCTGGGCCGCTGTGGAAGTCTGCAAACCGTAGCGTGCCAAGTCTGCCTGTTGGTTAGCCGAACCGATGTTCGTCATGGTCTGCCCGAACTGACCCATCTGCCCAAAAGCGGCTAGTCCTTGCCCTGCACCAAACTGACGCGACTGCTCGCCCATACGTTGACGCTCTAGGTCTGCAGTCTGGTTTGCCCGAAGAGCTTCAAGTCCAGTGGTTGCACCTAGACGTTGCGTTTCAAGTGCAGCGTTAAGGTTCTGCTGTCCGACCTGTAGTCCCGTTTGCTGGTTAGCTAATGCGGCACGTAGTGCGTTTTCAGCGTTCATACCCTGTGCTTGGAACCGCTGTGCTTGGTTGTTGACCCGCGCCTGCTGCTCATTTGACAAGTTAGCCAGCGCCATACGCGAGCCGATATCCGCACCGAGACCCTGAACATTTAGCGCAGCAGCTTGGTTCTGTTGCGCCGTAGTCATACCCGCTGTGCGGTCACGCTCAAACTGAGCTTGTGCGTTCTCAAACGCAGACTGCATACCACGGGCTTGGATATCGCCCATCTGCTGGCCGAGATTGCGCTCACGCTCCATAGAAGCAAGAAGCTGACGGCTACCACCATAGGTGCCCTGACGGGCCGCACCAAGGTCTTGCGCAACCTGCCCACGACGTGCGCTTGTAACGGCTTCGCGCATCTGTGGTTCCAGCGCCTGCTGGATAAACGGCGACATATACTGCTGAGCCTGCGTAGACCCAAACATCTGCGGACCCTGCATCTGGAAGTAGTTAAGGCTGGGATTGTAGTTCGATTGCGCAGAGCGCATATCCTGCGAATTTACTTGTTGCGATTGTACGTTAGCTGGCCCCTGCATGCTGTACTGCTGGAGATTAGGCATGCCAATCTGTTGGGCGTTAAACTGGCCCGGGTTGTACTGCGCATTGGCAAGTGTGCCTTGCGCTGCCGTATTTAGGAAATTGGTAGCTTGACCGAACTGACCCGGCGTCTGCATCCCAGCAATCTGCCGCTGAAGGTTTTGCTGGTCCTGCGTAAACCCTTCTACACGGTCGCGGTCATAGATAGGCGTCCGAGTATTCAGAAGCCCCTGCGCGTTGTGCATAAGGGTGTTGTAAAAAGGCTGCTGCGCCGCACCGATATTCGATGTGGTCTGAATAACATTTTGAGTAGTAGTTTTAGACATTACAAATCATCCTAGTCCACGACGCAGTTTGGTATCTTGTCCACGCTTTGCTTTCTTGCGGGCCGCGTGTGCCTTGTTCATAAGCGAGTATAGTTTAGCAGTACCGCGTTTGCTACTGCCTTTTCCTAGGCGTTTAACTGCTTCTGGGGAGAATAACACTTCGTCACGGGCAACACGTGCTTCTTGCCTACCACCGATACTTGCGCGTATCGAGTCACTCACTCCGTCACCGGGTCCTTGCAGTGGCTGTCCGCCCATACGGGATAAAAACTCCATGCCAGCATTGCTGCTGCCGTTACCAAGTTCAGATACAGTGCGTGCATCGACTACAAAAGAGCCGTTGCGCATATTCACCGGGCCACCAACGGCGTAGCCTTCTTCTTCGGGGTCAACGCCGCCCATATAGGTAACAGGTACAAAGTCGTACATGTTCTGGCCCTTCTTGGCGTTCGGGTTATACCTCGGCTGCATAATCTGCGTACCGCGTGCTGTGTGGGAACCGGGCTGCACTACCTGACCCATAGTGTTATAAATTTCAGGCATGTCTATTTCAAAGTGTCGGCGCTGCCTGCCTGTCACCGGACCATCAGGGTCTAAAATCTGCTTGCGCTCCTGCGCATAATACGGACCTTGGTAGGAGTTATCTATCTGACCGCTTGGCCCTGCACTACCACCCGAAGGAGTCATCGCGCCGCTAACACCGCTCATAAGGCCCATAGCAGCAACCTTGGGTGCAGCGTTACCAATGATACCGCCGGGGAGACCCCCACGTGCAGCAGCGCCAAAGTTTTGGCCGAAGTTTTGGGCGATACCCGCAATTCCGGTTTTAGCCGCAGCTTGGCCAGCAGCTTGGCCAGCAGTATTCACAGCGGTAGTAAGCCCCGTGCCCGAAGCACCCGGAGCAAATGCAGGGATTTTAAGTCCGGCAGGACCACCAATCGTATTGCCTATGGAGACAGCATCTCGTGTAGGAGCAACCTTAGTCAATGCGTTGGTCGCCGTTGACGCTGTTTTAGAAACAGTTCCAGTAGCCGTAGGTGCAAGACCACCAGCAAGCGAAGCGCCGCCATATGCTTGGAGACCGGCCAGTAGACCTTTCTTAAGGCTACCTGTTTTAGCCACGGAGCCAGCAGCAACGAGACCCGCAGCCATAAGAGGGCCAACACCGGGAATGAAGTTAAGTCCAACACCTAGTAGTGTAGGTAGTAGTTTCTTAAGGAAGCCAGCCTCGGGCAGACCTGTTTCTGGGTTAATGGTAAGTGAGCCGCCATGCGCCATAGCCAGACCCTGAAGGCTGTTAACCTCGCCGGGTGTCATGTGGACAAGCATGGTATCTTCGCCGCGACCCTGCGACTGAAGCTCCTGCGCCATCGGGTTCTGGGCTACGTTGAGACCACCTTGCATAGGAAGACCGCCCGTAGTGCCGGGTATAGGCGTACCTAGTTGTGGGGGGCTACCCATAGGTGAAGCTGCGTTGTAGTCCATCATCCCTTATTCCTACCTTGTACCTACGCTTATAGCGGCAATCTGTCCAAAACTAAAGCCCTTACGCATATCAAACTGCCTTCGACACAAAGAACACCTCGACAATAGCCGAAGGAGTAGCTGGGATAGCGGGAGTAACCCCTGCTGAGTAAGCCACCGCTGGTAGATGTTCCATGACTACAGACGTATCTGAAACACGCCACATAACTTCAACCCAAACGCCTTCAGCTTCGGCGTACCCGCTAAACGGCGTCACTGCGATGAGGTAAGAAGGGTCACCAGTCGATTTGCGTGGTGGAATTGTAAACTTACTGTTTGAGTTAGCAACATCTGTTGTAGTGGTGCCATTGTTGTATCGCAGCCAGATATCCACCGACTGCGCATCGTTGGTCGGGTTCTTAAACGACAGGCTGTACATAAACATGTACATACCCGGAGACGCAAAGGTAACTCGCGTATTGTTTACGCCGGTAATAGTGATACCAGTCGTGAAAGACGTAATCTCCAGTTTCACTGCGTAGGCTTCGTCGATAGCTGTTGTTGTCTGATCCACGTTACTCAAGAACTGGTTATGCGGCATCGTTAGGCCGATGCCACTCCCGTAAAAATAGTCAGCGGTGTACGTCTCAGCGTTATTGCCTGCACGCGAGTCTAGCTGGGAGAAGTAATTCTCGATGACGCGGATAACCTGCCGCATATACTGTGGGTCGTACTGCGTCGGTGGGTTAGGTATCGGAGCGGCTTTGAACCTATCGAGTGCCATTAGCGACGTCCATCTGGTCGTGCATCAAGGCGCGGAGCGCCAAGCTGCCATTGGACCCCGAGGTTTTCTGACCTAATCTTAAGCGCCATCTGACGTGCACGGGCACGGACAAAAACTTGGTCGGTATAAACGCCAACCGAAGTTTCAATCACGCGCTGGGTATCCGCAGAGTCGCTAAAGACCGGAGCACCGGGAAAGTTACGTGGGCGAATTTGTAGCGTGACCTCTGGGTCTATATTGCTTGCCGAACCTTCAAAACCTATGTCGGGCAGTATGCGCCGGGTCAGCATGAAGTTGTCACCGTCATCGAGGTCAAAGTCGGACGACTGGATATAGCTGTCCATAGGCAGTGCATCATCATCCACACCATTCTCATGGTTGTACAAAATCCCATCGCCTGTCGTAATGTCCGAGCCGTCAACAGTGACCGACGTATTTGCAGCTTGCGGGTTTGGACGTAGAGGCGTGTCGAGCCAAGCCGTACGGTCTATAGTGCCGTAGTACCAGATACGCTCAAGGTGGTTGTACACGACATAAGCATTGTTATAGTCGCTGCCGCCGTCGGGGTAGAACCACCAGATTTCGTTCCATTGCTCATTGGTCCCGCAGACAATCTGGTCTGCTTGCCCGTAGTTTAGGTTGTTGAACACGTGGTTACGCAAGGTGCATGGGAGCGTCTCGACGCGACCGGTATAAGCATAGAACTTATCCTGCCCCATCCAGTAGGTGATGTTAGCAGCCGACGACACCGCACGTGACGATACAATGGAGATATTATCCGCATACTCCTGCAAACCAAACACGTCGGTCGTGCCGAGGAACTGAAGCGTATACAGGTTGGTGTCAGTCCAAACCAAGATTTCCTGACGAGTTGGCAATGCCCGTACGATGCGCGAACCACGAGAAATACGTAGGTCACCGGCAGTGTTAGTCTGTGTAGGCGTCCAGTCACCCGGAGTATCTTGGTCAGCCCAGCGGATAAGCAACGGGTCAAAGTCAGCCGTGCTAGTCGAGCCGAAAGGCACAGAGCCAAAGGAAATGAGATGTTTGTCCTGCTGCGATACCAGCAACTGCATAATCTGCACAGGCACAGCGTTAGGGTCATACCCTTCGTTAGTGGCATACTCTTGTAGTGTTATTGCGTGCGCAGCCAAAGAAGTGGAGGGGTCATCCGTTGTGCCACGCACCCACCAGTAGCCCGCACCGTTGCGGATGTTCATCACAAGGTCGTTATCGAAGTTATCAAACCACCAGTCACGCTGCGGAAGGTTAACGCCCGAACCAGTTGTACCAAGACCCCAAGCGTCACGACCCCAGACACCCGCACCCCAGCCAACACCAAGCACAGTGATTGCATTGCCCGGTTCGATTTCGGTTTGTACCGTGTAGCCTGAGCCACTTACGGATGCAGTAGAAGACGCTGCCGTTGACGTTACGAACGTAAAACTATTGGCCCCCGTCTTGGTAATCGTCTGAACACCATTAAGCTCAGTGATTGGGATGCCGCCAAGAGCCGAGACAAAGCCAGCAATCTGTACAGGTTCGCCAGTATCCAGCCATGCAGGAAGTGCAGTGGTAGTGGTTACTGTAACAAGTGCAATCGTGTCAGTGACGGCAAAAGTGTTTGACCCCGCCAAGGCTGCGGCGAATGGCGTTATATCATTAAAGTACCCACCGTTCTCGATGTACACTTTCTCGTCCGTGCCTACCGCTAGGAAGTTATCTTGGTACGTCGTAATCCAGTTCCACATCTGACGGCACACACCGTCGAACGTGTTAGGTGTAGCCTTGACCCAGCCACCAAGCTTCTCAGGATAGCCTGAGCGAAACCGTATCTTGTCGCACTCGTACCAGCCGCCCTCGTTGGAGTAGTCGGTCTGGTCGCGGTTCACACCGGGCTTAAACTGGAGCTTGATGAAGGGCATTAGGGTGTCGCGTCCGCGTCAAGGGTTATGGTAGCAGTAGCAAGCACAGTAGTAGTGCCTACTTTCCGAATTTGCGCCGTAAAGACACACTGACCTGAGTTGGGCACGGCGAACTGAAGCGTCCACGTCTGCGTGGTAGAAAGCGCAACCCAAGACCCGGTAGTTCCAGAAGTCAATCCGCCGCTCACAATAGTGATAAACACTTCGTAGTTGACGGCTTGAGCTGTTGGTGTGCACCATGTCTCAAGTGTAGTGAAAGTGGTATTTACCAATGATTGTGCAAGGCCACCGGAAGTAAGACGGTAACCTGCAGTTGCAGCGCGTGCGCCGCCTGTAAAATCACTTATAAACTGGTCGGATATAAAAATGGTAACCGCGCTCTTACCGTAAAAGTTAGTCGGCATGACAATAGCACCGGAAGCAACCCCTGCCAGTGTGCGCACGTTGGTGTCGTTCAGCGAAACCTGAGCCGTGGCTGATTGGCTTAGCTCAAGGTTGATAGACTGCCCTGCAGTGCTACCCCCTAAGCTAATTGGCCCCGATGAGTTGAGCGTCATTTCTTAAGCGCCTCCACTTCAGCCTTTAACTCCGCAATCGCGGCAAAGGCAACGGCAACCAGTTTCTCATAGTCAACGGCCAGTGTGCCGTCGCTACGCTCGCGGACAGCTAGTGGGAATACTGCCTGCACATCTTGTGCAATGACACCGAAGTCTGACTTGGTTACGAAGTAGCCATCCTCGCCACCATGCTCCGCAATATAAGCATCGGTCCAGTCGAAGGTCTTGCCCCCAACTGCTGACACAATACCAAGTGCGTTCTGGATGGGCTGTACGTTTTCCTTCAGGCGCGCATCTGACGAGTAGAAGGCCGTGACGTTGTTAGTCGCACGGATTTCACCCGCAGTACCAGAGCCAGCGGTACCAGCGCCTATCGAGTTAAATTGGACGTTTGACCCAGTACCAAGGCCAAGAGCAGTTGCGGCAGCAGAGGCAGTTGTCGCACCTGTACCACCGTTGGCTACCGCGAGCGTGCCGCTAAGCGTAAGCGTGCCGGATGTTGTAATAGGTGAACCGCTAAATGTGAGGCCCGTTGTGCCGCCAGATGCAGCCACAGACGTTACTGTACCACTACCACCCGAAGCTGCGATGGTGATTGTACCGCTACCATTTGTGATAGTGATGCCCGAGCCTGCGGTAAGCGTTGCCTTAGTCAGGCCGCTGCCGTTGCCGATAAGCAGTTGCCCGTTGGTGTATGAGGTTTGACCTGTACCCCCGTTGGCGACAGGCAGTGTGCCTGTGACTTGTGTACTGAGGCTAACGCCTGACAGAGAGCCACCCAAAGTAAGCGAACCCGAAGTGGTTACCGTGCCAGTGAGCGTAATGCCGTTGACCGTACCCGCACCGCTGACAGAGCTTACACTACCTGAGCCAGTCCCTACGGCTACGCCGTTAATAAATAGGCCGGTAGCGTTGACTGTACCCGCACCACGTGCGCCTAGGGTAGGTGAACCGACCTGCAATCCGCTTGCTGGGTTTAGCGAGGTTATGTCCGAGTTAGCACCCGAAGCCGCTGCGCCAAGGTTAGTCCGAGCAGTCGCCGCGTCGGTTGCACCTGTGCCGCCATTAGTTACAGCAAGTACAGTGCCAGACCAGTTAGAGTTGTTGATGGACGAAAGGACCGCAAGTGAGCCAAGACCCAGACTGGTCCGTGCATCCGTAGCATTGTTAGCCCCAGTGCCGCCAGAGGCGACCGGCAGCGGAGTTGATAGGTTTAGTGCGCCAGCGATTGAAAGCGATGACAAGTGATTGGTGACATCAACCACATTAACGCCGTCGCTATAGACCCACATAGTCTTGCCCGCTGGGACGGTGATACCCGTACCCGCAGAGGTCTTAACCACGATGCTATCTGCACAACTGTTCTGGACGATATACGGCTTTTCAATCGAAGGGACCACGAGGTTACGAGTTGACCCGCCAGTTGTCCCTATGCAGACTAAGCGCATGTTGCGCGCCGTCTGGGATGTGTTGGTGTTAGTAAGCGCAAGCGTGACGTTGCCGCTGGCAAAAGTAACATCCGCAGAGCCTACGATAGCCTCTTCCAAAGCAGTGCCTAGGTTGACGTTCGTGACGTCACCCCACGTGGTCGAGTTCTCGCCCGTGGCCATCAACTGGATTTTGAGGTTGCTGTACGTACTTGCCATCTTCGTTCCTTACGTAGGGATTTGCACCCAAGTCACAGTGTTGCCATCGTTCACTTGCACCCAGTTATTAGTCTGGGCGTCATCAACCGGTATCCAGTTGGGGGTTTGATTGTCATTAATAACGCTCCACACCAATGGGGTTGAGACCAATGCTGCAGCTTGTACACCAGTGACAAGGACTTTACAACTAGCTACGACAGTAGCTGTACCTACCTGACCGGTAGCCGCTAAGCCTGTTACGCGTATATTCTGAGCTAGGCGCACAACCACAGAGGCAAGAGAAGCGGTGGCTTCCAACCCAGTGACAGTTACGTTTGCTACGCCCGAAGTGGCTACCGAACCGATTTCACCAGATGCTGTGACGCCAGATACTGCAACGGGCGTAGAAAGCGCTACGCTTACGGTGCCTAAAAGTGCTTGAGCGGATACGGATGTAAGGGCAGTTGTAGACGTTGCTTGTACAAGCACGGAGCCAAGGGAGGCGGTGGCTTCTACGCCTACCGGGAATACCTTAAAGGTAGTCCTGATTTGTACCGTACCTATCTGACCGGTACCAACGTCGTCATTAGGGTCTACGGATATACTGCCGCCCGCAGAAACGCCCACGCCATCGTCGATGACGTCAAGCGTAAACCCGGTTAGCTCTACAGCTACCCGGTTGGTTTCTTTGATGTCGGAAAATGCTGACCCTGAGAAAGGAGAGAAACCGAACATGCCTTATCCCCTCCTTTCTTCAGTGGGTCAGTACGTAACTTTCTTAGTCTTGGGCAGCGACACGCTTGGACTTAACCGACCAAACAGCAGCGACGATAGTGGCAACAGCACCGGCAATAGCCACGGCAGTTTCAGAGTCGATATAACCCTTACCTACGAGGACACCGCCAGCTGCAGCCAAAATGGTGCGTACTACACCGTAGACTTCGTTCTTATCCATAATAAACTCCTTATGCTTCGTTTGCGGAGACTTTTCCGCCCTTCATAAAAACATACTTGCCAAGTACCGGCTCATCTTTAGGCCAGCGACATGCGACAAGACGGCTTTTACCAAGCTTCATTATGTTTACAGCATTACCTTGGTTACCGCCAAGCACATAATAATGCCCCGTGTCTTCACCTACATAGAAGCCAACATGCCCACCACCTGCACGGTCAAAGACAAGGATAGCTCCGGGAGCTACGCGGTCACGGCGTAGTAGCGAGCCGTAGTCCGACCAAGCCTTAGCGCGCATGTAGTACTTAGGGTAAGGCAGACCGGCTTCAGCCATGCAGTGTGCCACAAACACGCCGCACCAAGGCGTCTCATCATCCCGCCACCAAGCACGTAGTTTAGAAAGCCAGCCTTGAATAACTTTGCTGTGCGCAGGACCGGGGATTTCCTTGGTACCTACGAGTTTCTCAGCAATGACGAGCCACCGAGGGTCAGACATAATTAAGCTTCTCCGGTTGGTAACGTAACCTCTACCCAAGCCAATGTGGCTTCATCCCAATAGTAAGGCTTGCCGTCGTCTGGGTATGCTGTTGGTGCGTCCCACAGGCAGGTGTCTTCGTTCAGCGTCCATGATGGGAAAGGTTGCGGCGCATAAAACGCATCGCGCTCTGCATCGTAGGTAAACCCGATGCCAGCATAGTTTTTGCGTAGCGGACGGCCTTCGGGGTGCTGACCGCCATAGGTGTTATACGAGGTCTGCACCCAAAGCGAGGGATCGCCAAATAGGCCCGTGTCGATAACGTCCTGTTCGATGACCAGAACCTCTGTGACGATGCCGTTTTCTATTTTTGCAAAATGCGCCATGATAAATCCTATGCGAACGTAATTGTGCCAGATGAGTTGAATTGGTAAATTGTGTTACCACCGGATGTTGTGATTGTCGGTGAGCCTGTAGTTGAGGTCGCTGGGACAATAGATGAAATGATAACAACACCAGAGCCGCCAGCAGCATTACTACCAAATGCAGCTTTACCACCACCGCCACCGCCAGTATTGGCTGTTCCAGCAACTGGCGCTACTGATGTTCCGCCTCCAGCACCGCCTCCGCCTGTTCCGCCAGCGGGGCCGCTTGCCGCAAAAATACTACCGCCGCCACCGCCGCCAGCGCGAGTTATTGATGTTCCTGTGATTGACGAAGCTAAACCATTACCGCCACGAGTAGGCACGGTTGATGGCCCATCAGGTCCAGCTTCACTAGCCCCACCGCCTCCAGCACACGCAAAACTGTCAGCATTGTTACCGCCTTTGAAGCCTTGCCCAGCAGTTCCTGCTCCTCCGGTAGTTGGTCCATAACCACCAGCGCCACCGCCAGACCCTCCAGAAACTCCGTTGGCCTCTGTACCACGGCCACCACCAACGGCGGTTGTACGCCCAGTAACTGAAGAGTTACCACCATTACTTCCGGCGCTACCCCCAGCACCGACAGATACGGTCAGTGTGCCTGTGGAATATGTTACGGTTTCACTAACGTATCCGCCAGCACCGCCGCCGCCCGTATAGTTGGTGCTGGCGTTTCCGCCACTACCGCCGCCAGCAATAATTAAGTAAGAGACTGTGGGGGTGGACACCGTTCCAACTGTGCTATTCCATTCGTTTGTACCTGTCTTAAATAATTGCAAAGTTGTGTTTACGGCAAGAATTGATGGGTTAGAAATAGCCCCTACGCCGTTTTGTATTACAGATATGCCAGTTGTAGATAAAACGATGGAATTAGTTCCCCTATTCACAATCGTAATAATAGTACCAATCGGGAACGCGACCGATGCGTTTGTCGGAATTGTGATCGTCTGAGCGCCAGTGTTGGCCGAATATATCTGCTTTCCTGCATCGCCAAGAACGAGCGTGTAGTCGCCGTTCTGCGCGTTCTGCGGGTAGGCCACCGCGCTTGATGGGGCTGCGCCAGATACCCAGCCTGTGCCGTCGCTAGTCAGGATGTTACCAGCAGTACCCGGTGAAGTTAGTCCTGTGCCGCCGTTGCTCGCAGGCAGTGTGCCTGAAGCCGTCGATACGCTTACCGGAGGAATGATACTTGAGAGGGTGGTCATGCTGTGTAACTTCCCGATGAATTAAATTGCATAATAGTGTTAGCGCCAGAAGTCGTTACAGTAGGTGAACCTGTTGTTGTGCCGCTATAGCTGGCAGTTGGTACGGAGATAATGACAACTCCAGAGCCGCCTGCACCGCTGGCACTAACACCGTTGGTACCTCCTCCGCCGCCACCAGAACCTGTATTAGCTGTAGCCGATGTTGCAACTGCTGAGTCAGTACCACCGTTACCCCCGCCGCCGGAACCCCCCGGCGCTGAAGTAGCGTTGTATATCTGCCCACCACCGCCACCGCCAGCGCGTGTGACTGAAGTGCCTGTGATTGATGAGGCAGCGCCAGCGCCTCCACTGCCAGCGGTGGTGCTAACTCCACTCCCACCAACAGCCGAAGCACCGCCGCCACCGCCGGTTGCGTTAGAAACAGATGAAGAAGAACCTCCACCATTGTTACCCTGTCCAGCGGTACCGGTACCACCGGCCCTAGAAGAACCCCCACCTGCGCCACCTCCGGAACCTCCGGAACCCCCAGTAGTGCTAGTCCGCGAACCAAAACCACCACCGACAGCAGTTGTAAACCCGGTGACTGTGCTGCCTGCTCCGGCACCTCCATCGCTAAAAGCAGTTCCAGCGGCCCCGCCCCCACCTACGGTAACGGTGTATGTCTGCCCCTTTGCGAATGTTTGGGCGGAAAGCGGAACGTAACCACCGGCACCACCACCGCCGCCGGTCCCAGCCCCACCGCCACCGCCCGCGATAATAAGCAGGTCGGCGCTATAAGTACCTCCGCCAATACCGGCGGTGTACGAGCCAGATGAGTTAAACTGCAATATGACGTTACCGCCACTAGACGTAACTACCGGGGAACCAGTGAACGTGCCTGAATAGTCTGCAGCAGGTATAGACATGATGAATACGCCAGAGCCGCCTGCGCCGCCAATGCGGAATGTGCCGCCACCTGTACCGCAGCCGCCACCGCCACCACCTGTGTTAGCTGTACCTGCAGAGCCATTAGCATCTGCGCCGCCGTTACCACCACCGCCCGCACCACCTGTTCCGGCTGTTCCAGATAGACGTTTACCGCCTCCGCCTCCGCCTCCGCGAGTTACGGACGTTCCTGTAATGGAGGACGCAGCACCAGCACCGCCATTACCCCCACTGGTGAACCCGTTAGAACCGACTGCGCTGGCTCCGCCGCCACCGCCTCCAGTTTGCTGGTCAGCATCGACACTGCTGCTATATCCTTGCCCGCCAGCAAAGCCTTGCCCCGCAGTGCCTGCTGCACCTGAACTAGGCCCCGTTGTGAAGAAAGTACCTGCGCCGCCGCCACCAGAGCCGCCCGTTGAGGGGTTAGTAGGCGCGCCACCACCTCCCGCGCTAGTGCCACCACCACCTCCACCAATAGATGTAAGCCCAAGGGCTACAGAGTTGCTACCGTTGTTACCGATAGCTACGCTTCCGGGCGCGGCACCACCAGCACCGATAGTAAATGAGTATGTTGTTCCGGTACTAATCGTAGCCGTACCGGTAAGGTAGCCACCAGCGCCGCCGCCGCCTGTACCAGTATTAGTATTAGCCGAACCCCCTGAAGCGCCGCCAGCGATGAGTAAATAGCTTATACTTTGGGAGACTACCACACCCCCCGCGCCGAGCAGAGCGCACATAATCCCAGTCATCAGGTGACCCCTGCGCCTGAGATGAACCAGCGGTCTGTGCCAACCTTAATAATTGTAGCCACACTGCCGATAGCCAGTGTACGGTTGCCTGTTGTGGCAGCGCCTGTACCCGCGAGAATTAAAGTGACGCCGCCAGCCGGGGCCAGTGTCTTAGTCGCGTCTTCGTTAATAATAGTAATCGCCGCGCCGATGGGGAACGCAGTTGTTGCGTTAGCTGGGATGGTAACAGTGAAAGCGCCAGCAGTTGTATAGACGTTCTTGCCCATGTCAGACAGTGCCAGCGTGTAAGTTGATACCTGTTGATTTTGCGGCAATCCGCGATAACCAAGACTGTTGGCAGCGATAGTGCCGCTTGCGGTAATTGTTACGTCTTGGTCGAGTGCGGTTATGTCTGTGTTTGCACCTGACGCGGCAGCGCCAAGGGCTGTTAAGGCTGCTCCTGCTGTGGTCGCGCCAGTGCCGCCGTTCGCTATGGCAAGCGTACCCGTCAGGTCGCTTGTTGGAATAGTAGCAGAAGCGGTAAGAGGTGATGTGCCGCTACCCTTAACGTATCCAGTCAGGGTGGACGCGCCTGTGCCGCCACCCGCCACCGAGACAATACCTGCACCTGAACCGCCTACTTGCGCGTACACATCCCACGTCGTACCGCTGTAGACAAACTGCACGCTGACACCAGAGATGTCGCAAGTAAGGTCAGTGGCCGAGCCGTTGATGGTCGAGCCGTTACGGCCAACTGTAAGGTTATTTGTGGCCCATGAATTTGCGCTATCGACAACGATAACTTGGTCGCCGACGGCTGGGGTGGCCGGAAGCGTAACCGTGAACGAGCCGCCGCTAGTGTCGGTCTGCACGCCGTCGTTGGCGGAAGCGGTGAAGTTCGAGGTCTTGACCGTAGTATAGGTGATGCCGCCAGCCGCAGGGGGCGACGACGTCCACGCGGTTCCGTTGCTGGTGAGTACGTTACCCGTAGTGCCCGGTGAGGTTAAACCTGTGCCGCCATTAGCAGGGGGGAGAAGGCCAAAGCCGTCCGAGATGGACTTACCGGCAGGGTAGTCACAGAACACATCTTTAGTGCCTGCGGCAAAGTCTACGAGCGAACCGCTATTGCTGGACGCAAGCACAGTATCACGCGAAAGCGTGGGGCCAGCGCCAAGATACGTACCAATGCCGACTTCCCACTGACTACCCCCGTTAATCGTGTAGTACGTGGTATTGCCGTTGCCGACCGCACTAAAGGTCTGATACCCCGTAGGCGAGGTACCACTGAGCGTTATCGTACCTGTACCAGTGGTAGTGGTAGTATCGCGTACGCGGTCAGCAACATTTAAGGGCATTGGTTTTCCTTATACGATGCGGATAATGGCAGTGGTATTAGAAGCCGTTGGGAAGATGATGGTGAAGTCGCCGTCTGTCGAAGATTTATCCGAACCGAAGTCCAACGAGGCAACTGCAGCGTTCGTCAGCGTAGTGTTCGCGTTCGAGTTAGCCGAAGGCGTCGTGTTGTAGATGAGTGCGCCGCGTGCCGTGATGGTCGAGTTTGCGAAGGTCAAGTCGGAAAAGTCCGTGAACCCTGTACCCGAAGACGCGTTGTTGTTCGACGTCACAACACCAAGATTGACCAGCGTACCACCGCCAGCAGTGTAGTTAGTGCCTACTACTTCGTCAGACGCAGTGTACGCGGTGGTGTTGGCGTCAATCGAAGCCGACGAAGTATACATCGCCAACTTAAAGGTATCACCGCCTACGCGGAAGTCGTGCACAGCAAGCATAAGCTCGGCCTTAAACGACGTGGACATTGCTTGGGTAATTGCCATCTTAAGGCCTCCTTATGTATCGAGTATGGCGGTTAACTCTGGGTACCCCGCCTGTTTAAACTTATTCACCAGAGTTACGTTGTGGGACCGCACTGCCTCGTGCATATAATGCACAAGCACCCCACGGATGCTGTCTTTGAAGGCTTCGGCTTGGTCGCGGATAGCAGGGTGTGCGTTGCTACCGACATAGATAATCTTATCCAACGCACGCTCGGCAACTTCCTCCGGCGTGAAACCACGACCTTCGGTTGTCATTACCATTACGTTGCCAACAGTGCCTGAAACGGGGTCGAACATCTATACCTCCTACTGGACCGGATACCGCGCTTGTGGCGTCCGGTACATATCCTGACGGTTCTTGCCTTCGCCAAGCTGCTTGAGCATGCCCAGTGCCTCGTTGTACCGTTTCTGGTACTCGGCGTTGATGTCCTGCTCACCCTTCATAAAGATATACGCTTCGATAAGCGCACCATAAAGCAGCACGCTGTCGAAGTTATCACCCAACCAGCTTGTACCAGCAGTTACGATGGACTCTGGGTAGTAGAAGTAATGCAGTTCGACTGCATAGTTTGCGTCTGGCGTCGGCCCCAAGATGTACGAGTTCTCGTCAAAGTAGGCGTAGTGTGTGGGTATGCCTGTCGTGCTCGGGTTAGGAAACGACTGCCGGATAAAGCTGACGTCCTTGTTGAGCAAATACTCGTAGCGCCCAGTAGCGTCGATAACCGCCATGGAGAAGTTAGCCAGCCAATCTGAAGGCACAGACAGGTATTTATTGCCGGATGTCATGTTACCCGTCACGTTCTTGCGCAAGTCAAGCAACTGCACCGCGTTAAAGATGCGTTGCTCAGCCTGTTCTATAAACGTGTTAATCTGTTCCGCAGACGTCAAAGTCACCGTGGAGCCGGTAGGGCCGGTCCATGAGGTGTTGGGGAAGTCGTTTTCGACGTACCCTTTGATTGTCTCGAACAGTTCAGAGTAGTTCATTATGCCAGTTTCTTGCTGCTATGCGTGCCCTTGGTAGCCGCGCCAGTGCCGCGAGTCTTCACAGTCTGTGTGTTAGCTACGTTATTTGGATAGCCGTTATTGTTCTTCACAATCGGCACCGTTTTTGGCTTGTAGTCCATATTATTTACCCCGCGAAGATTTCTTCTGGTTGGCGATTTTGGCAAGATTGCGACCCATGGTCTTCATCTGCATGTTG
>Ga0209229_10000352_pt1 | contig 18477 bp, 18 predicted proteins | sample SanBayMetagenome_FD_187466 | JGI IMG/M metagenome (GOLD analysis project Ga0209229, IMG submission 187466) | Freshwater and sediment microbial communities from dead zone in Sandusky Bay, Ohio, USA (SPAdes) (version 2) | ecosystem: Environmental > Aquatic > Freshwater > Lentic > Sediment... | reverse complement strand
GATCTTAGAAAACGCTAGCCCAACAAAAACTGCTGTGGTAATTAATGCACAAATCATAAGGAAAATAGTGAAGTTTCCCGGGTAGTTATCAAAGACCCAGTTTGCTGGGTAATACGCAACAATTGACAGGCCAGCCATCACTAGAGATGCCCGAAGCGCTGACTTGTTTGTCACACCAACTGAAAGTTGTGTAACTCCATAAGCAATTCCAATGGATAGCAGCAAAATTACTATCGGCCCAAATGATGGGTCTAGAAGCCATCCAGTAGCACCGATGACTGCAACTAAGGTGCTTGAGGCAACAAATGCCACACCATAAGTAATCCAGTACGTTTTTCTGGATCCACCTATGACGGCAGCCCAGAACAATCCGGTCACCAGACCTATTCCGATAATCCAATTAAATGGAATTTGAGGATCAACTAAAAAATTGTTAAATGAGATCGCAAGATATTCCTTGAGAAGAACTGCTACCCAAAAAATTGGAAGTGAGAACAAAAGGAAAGCAATAAAGGTCATTGAGTAATCAAAACGGCTGTACTGGCGAAGAGCTGTAACGATTCCGATCATGATGCCAAGTACTGCAGCCAATACTGTTGCAGCAGCTACCAGGCGAAGTGTTACGGGAATCGCTAAGGCCAAAGAATCAATTACTGCCGCGCCATCGCGACCAGTTCCAAAGTTTGCTTGCCCAACAAATACCCCAAAAACGCCTCTTAACCATAAGAAGTAGCGCAATGGTGGTGGGACATCCAACTGCAGCTCTCGCGTTAACACCAAAATTTGAGTGTCTCTATTTGGATCTGTACTTAAACGCAGATCTTCAAGAGGATCGGCTGAAATGGCCGCTAAGTTATAAAGAATAAAACTTGATCCGAAGAGGATGACACCTAAGACTCCAAGCCGTCTAAGAACAAACGCTGTCATGTTATGTGCATTCCCTTCGAGTAAAAAACTGGATTTACTGCCTGACTATACAGTCAAAGGACGCTCGGAGAACAAACTCCGAGCGTCCCTTGGACTGAATGTATAGATCTAACTAAGGAAATTAATCCTTAGTATGTCCACTCCCAGTAGTTCCATGTCAACTGTGGTGACAATGGAGCTGGCTTTAGACCCTTGAGGTTCTTGTTAATTGCGTTAACACCAGGGTGAACGAAGACCGGAAGAGTCACAGCATCTGCAAACAATGCACGATCGGCTGTGATGTACTTCTGGACTAGTTGTTCTGGCTTCATTGCAACATCTAGTTCTTCACAGATGCGGTCAACTACCTTGTTGGAGTAACCCATAACGTAGTTTGAACCACCTGTTGTCTCTAGAACAGAACATGACTGCTTCTGTAGCACTGAGCTTGAAACCCAAGCGAAGAAGAATGCGTCGTACTTGCCATTTCCAAGAAGTGCTCCCCAACCTGATTGGACATCGCCAACTAGGTTAAAGCCGACCTTTGCCATGTTTGCCTTTGCAAGTGCGAACTGTGCTGCACGGCGTGTGTTTCCACCTGGAACAAGAACGTTCACAGTAATTGGCTTCTTTAGAGCATCTGGGTAGAACTTCTGTACCAATGCAAGTGCTGACTTGTTACGTGTTTCTTGTGTTCCACGTGTGTAGAACGCTGAACCGTTGACAGCACAGATCTTGTCGTAAGCAGCAGATCCTGGAGCAACCCAAGCAGTACATAGAGGCGTTGATACTCCGTTGATTGGAGCGATCAACTTTTCCATGATTTCGTTGCGAGGAAGTGCTAGCAAGAATGCTTGACGAAGAGCCTTAGCCTTCGCACCACCCTTTACTGAGAAGATACCTGAGTATGGAGGCTCACCTTCGACGCTGTCGTAGTGGAGATCCCAGTGCTCATAAACAGCCTGCTCGCCACCTGTGACATTGATGTTTGTAATCTTCTTCAGAGCAGCTACAGCATCTGCTGTTGCCTGTCCTGCGTAAACATCAAGTTCGCCGTTTGCAAGTGCCTGTACTGCAGCAGTTCCATCAGTGATGACCTTGAACACGATTGTGTCAATTGAACCAGTCATCTTTGGACCTGAGTTGTACTTAGGGTTTAACTTCATTGTCATTGATGTCTTTGGAACTGCAGAGTCAACCATGAAGCCACCATTGCTGATTAGAAGCAATGGGTTTGTGTCCTTGTTGACAGTTGTAATTGTGTAGTCCTCAGACCAAACTTTACCCATCTTCTTCAGAAGAGCTGTGTCCTTTGACTTGAATGCAGCAAGGAAGCGCTCCTTAGCAGCAAGGTTTGCTGATGCAGACTGTAGTTCTGTTTTGCCTTCTGCCATCAAAACCATTGCGTGTACTGGAGATGGTCCTGGACCATATAGATCCCAGTTTGCAATTGGGCTCTTGTAGCGCAATGTCACTGTCATTTCATCTGCAGAAAGAACTGGCTCTCCCACAATGTTCTTGTGGTAAGTGCTTCCGTAACCTTGACCGTTGAAAGCAGGCTTTTCAGTCTTGCTTGCTGGATCACCAAGGCCTGCAGCGATTGAGTAATCATCGCTACTTAGGATGTGCGATAGAAGAAGGTCTACACCAGTAATTGGTGTGCCATCTGACCAAACGCGTCCTGGGTTAACTGTGTACTGAACACGGAAATCTGTCTTTGAGTTCTTTGTGATCTTGTAGTTACCAAAAACTGTGTTCTTGATAAGTTCTTTCTTTTCGTTGTAATAGTTAAAGCCCATTCCAGTCAATGCTGCTTGGTCAGTACAAACAGTGCTGTTTGTAGTTGAAAGACCGCAGTTAAGACCAGTCTGAACGTTTGTGTGGTGAATAACCACAGTTGAACGTGTATTTGCTTGAGCAGGTGTAAGCAGTGAAACTGCCAACGCCGCTGAAGCCGCAGTTGCGAGCGCAAGTTTTGCGCTACGTGTGAACTTCATAGTTCCTCCTTGAGGGTTAAAGAAAAGCGTCTGCGGAGAGTCGACCAACCCCGAAGGCGCTTTTGGTGGGTGAAGTCTGCCCTAGTGAACGGCAAATGAGCAAGAAGTGAACGCTGGGATTGAGCCTGCGAAGATAACAACTTCGTAACCCTTGACTGAGAAATCCAGCATCGTGAGCCTTCAAGGGGGGTGAGAAGTGGGCTACTGGGGCGCCTCTACCCGGCCGGCAATACCCATGAAAAACTTGATGGAACTAATGGCGATAACAGATGCGATTACTCCCCCGACGTACATGGGTAGCCGCAAGTCAAAGTGGGCCAGAACTCCGCCCAATACTGAACCAATTGGCATCATGCCCCACACCAAGGTTCGACGAGTTCCATGAATTCTTCCGTATAGCTCGTTAGGAATAACTGTTTGATAAGTAGCCATCAACAAAATGTTCCACTGCGCAATTGCAAAGCCACCTAATGTTGCAAGGGCCACGAAAACATAAATGTTGGGTGAAAAACCTTGTGCCAACAAAATCACTGAACTGCCAGTAATTCCAATTGTCATCATGATGCTTCTGCCAAACTTCTTCGATGCCCTTGGCGCGACAATTGCGCCCAGTAATGCACCAACTCCCTGAATTGACAGGATCACGCCAAAGTATTTAGGGGCAAGTTCTAACTCTTTAATGATGAACAAAACCATCGTTGCTGTTCCCATGGAATAGCAAACACCAATAGTTGCAGTTGTTAAAACTAGTCGGCGCAAAACGATGTGGTTATATAAGTATCTGATTCCAAACTTGATGTCTTCAATAAAATGAGGCTTGTTCTCTTTTGAGCTTTCAACACGTACATCTTGCAAATACTGAATTGGAATAGCAAGTGCCAACAAAGTTGCAACTGCGTACCCAATACTGTTGATGAAAAATGGCAGCCAGATTGCTAAGGCATACAAGAATCCGCTCAGGGGCGCGCCAATAAAACCTTGAATCACCGTCTCTGAAATCTGAAGTCTTGAATTACCTTTTTCATAATGCTCTTCATCTAGAATTTGTGGAATCAAGGACTGGGCAGTCGTGTCGGTTGCAACTTCGCAAATGCCAATCACAAAGGCTGAAAAAATCAACCAATAAATGGTTACATGTCCGGTTGCAATACCCAGTGCCATGACTCCGATAACTGCGCTTCGAATTGCATTAGAGCTCGCCAAGATAAATCTGCGGTCTACCCGGTCGACCATCGCCCCGATAGGAATCGCAAAGAGCAACCAGGGCAGCATCACCATCGCACCGATAATGGAAATAAGTACTGTGCTGTCGGTTAGCGTGATCGCCAATAAAGGTGCTGCGGCAATAAGGACGCCATCAGCTAAGTTAGAAACAATGCTTCCAGCCCATAAACGATTAAATGCTGGACCCATGAATACAACCTTAGTCCATTTAATTATGGAGAATCTGCAACTATTTAGATAAGAAGCAGTTTCTTTGCTTTTTCCACTGCAGAATGCCGACCATCTACGCCAAGTTTCCTATACACGTTGCGCAGATGTGTCTTCATTGTGTTTTGCGAAATATGTAGCTGTTTTGCAATTGCACTTAACGGAATACCTGTCGTTAAGTGCTTCAAGATCTCTAATTCTCGTATAGTCAGTTTTTCTTCCAGTGATCCAGTATCTGAATTCCTTGCCTGGATTCTTTCAGTCATTTCATTAACCACACTTTCTCTAAAGACAGTTGGTTGGGCAGCTGCTGCCTTCACCATGATGGAGTACAGCCGGTGTTGCCTTACGAAATACTCGTGGTACCCAACATCTGCACCTACTTCAAGGGCTTTGTTGAGATACCCCAAAGCGACATTTTCACTATCTACATTGATTGTTGCTTGATAGAGAAATTTATTGACCCTTTCGCGGGGTGTGGTTTCTGGAAATGCTTCAACCAATGCCGGAATCTTCTTTGGGTCGTTTTGAAATTTAACATTCAAATCTATCTGTCGAACCATTTCGATTCTTGGCATCCTGCGCAGCAACTCTTCGGCTCTGACCCAATCATCAAGAACAAAGCGCAAAAAGACTTCAGTGATATCAATGAGCCAACCAAGTTCGTGTGGCGACTTTAAGGTAGAAACTCTCTCTCTTTGTTGCTTGATGATCTCCATCACCTGAGGTACCTGCCCTTGAGTGATGTAAATTCGAGCTCGGGTGCCTTCAGCCATAAGCGCCCATGGCCAAATGTTTAGCTCAGTTGATTTCTCAAAAATCAATGTCGAAGTTTCGACCGCTTGTTCTAGTTCAGAAAGTTCTAGTTGGCAACGAGCCAGCACCATATAGGCATCAAGTGGTGCGCTGATAGAGCCGTACCCTGAAATTGCTGCTTGATTTATTGCAATTGATGCATGCTCTGCGGCTTCAAAAAAGCGACCCTCACTCCACAAGGAAAGTGCGGTAATGCAGGTAATGTAATAAGGGGCGTTGATGACATTCCCAGAATTCATAAGAGATCGGGCGCGCTTAAGACACTCATAGATCTCTTCTGGTTGATCATAAAGAAAATGAATTCCAGCCTTTAATCTCAGCAAGGCAATGCGATCAGTATTTTCGATGGCTTCAAATGGAGAATCTGTCTTAAGAGCCCTATCAATCATCGCAAGTGAACGTGTGAACTCTCCACGAGCAAAATAAATATGGGCAAAAGCCATAGAAGTAAGTTGGGTCAGGAATTCAAGCTCTCTGCTTTGCTCAGCGATGATTTCAAGTTCAGTTGCCAAAGCTTCAGCTCGAGCAAATTCAAGATTTACTAGGTGGCCAACCACCTTGATTGTCTTTTTCATTACTTCACCAGTTGGCGATGTGTCACCTAAGTATTCAGACCACTTTATCAACTGGTCTCCGCGACCAATCACCGCCATATGTCGAATACTTGTATCTAAATAAACTTGGAACTTTTCTTTGTTTCCAGACTTATACACATGATCAAGCGCATTTCCGTAATCACTTTTTTCCCAAAAGTAAGTCGCTAGCTTTTCATGGATTATTTGGTTTTGTTTAGGATCGCCAAAATTCTGCTGAGATAAGACCTGATACACAATGTCATTGAACCTATAGATCCGGCTTGGCCCTGAAGAAACACTCATGTACAGACCATCTGTAGCTAACTTGTTGATATAGCTTTCAGAGAAATCTTCACCCAGTACGATTGCGGCCGTTTCTAGATCAAACTCTTGTAGCATGACTAATCTTGAAATTTTCGATTTATTTTCTGCGTTAAGGGTGTTGATAGTTTCAAGAGCCAGCACCGCAAGTGGGCTTGCATCTGATTCAATTTCAAATTGTGAATTTTGGTGCCCTCTCGCAAAAGAGCGGGTAAGCATCTGTACGGCTGCTGGCCAGCCATCGCAACGCATGAGCATTTTGTGTGAGTAATCATTATCAATATCAGCACCATTAAGAACTGAAATTCGAGAAACTTCTTCGGGTGAGAATTTCAAATCTTGACTCGTGATTAGGCTGAGGTTTCCCAGGCTTGCATAGCGAGCAAGTGATGTAGCAGGAGTAGTTCTGCGCACAATTATTAGATGAACATTGTCTGGAAGAAAATCGATAAAAGTTTGAGCTAGATCTGAGACATCTTGACTGTCTGCAGCTCCATTGTTAAGCACAAAGTTGAAGGGCTGCTTCAATTCTCTGGCAGCCTCAGTTAGTTTCTGCACATTTAACAATGGATTAGCACTTGGCTCATTTTCAAAATCAGATCCAAAATCAGGGAACTTCAGTCTGATAGCTGCCAAGAGATGAGCAAAGAAACTTTGCGTTGAATCTGTGGCGTTAACGCTGAGCCACACTGTTGGCAGTGGCGAACTTTCAACCCACTGCGCAACAAGTGAACTCTTTCCAAATCCGGCAGGAGCTGCCACAACAGTTACTCCGGGTAGGCCAGTTTCAAAAAGATGAAAAAGGTGTTTTCTTGTAATGAAGTTACCTGGAACAGCAGGTGCAACGATGCGTGAGCGATCAATGGATGGGGTGATAACGTCCTTTGCGCTCATGCATTAAGGGTGAGGCCTTTGGGAGCGCCAGGCAAGGGGACATCACCCCAAGTGGGGTGAGTTATGTGGGTTATTTATGAAGCCCATTGGGAAAAGAAGGAGAGCGGCAGGGTTTCCCCTGCCGCTCTCCTTACCCTCGTTGTGGAAAGAAATTAACCGATCTTTGCAACCAGTTCTTGTGCCTTCTTTAGGAAGGATCCATCTAGAACTGAGAATCCAAGATCATTTCCTGCATCCTTTGCGCACTTAGGGCTCAAGATATATGTCGCAAGCTCCTTGACCGCTTTACCCTTTGCAGCATCTGGATACTTTGTATCTGCAAGAAGGTAAGAAACGATTCCAAGTGGATATGCGCCCTTTTCCTTTGTTGCGTAATCAAAAGTAACTATGCCGTTTGCATCCATTGCAGCCTCTGCCAAGAACGCTGAAACGCCTGCTGAATCTGGGGCAACTGATGCACCAGCTGGGTTAATTACATTTGCAACCTTCAAACGATTGGCAGTTGCATAGTTAACTTCCGCAAATGTTACTGAGTAAGGAGTTTTGCCAGCTAGTTGTGAAACACCGTTTGATGATGCTGCACCGACAATTCGACCTAGGTTTGCTGGATCATTGATGTTACCTGGGAAAGATGAAGTGAAGACAGCAGCTTTTGGCTTTGTCCAGATTGTTGGAGCAGACTTGTTTAAATAGTTAGTGAAGTTTTCAGTTGTACCTGAAGAGTCAGAACGGTAAACAACCTTGATTGGCTTATTTGGAAGGGTGTAACGTGAAGTTACATTCTGAGTACGAAGAACAATTGGATTGCCCTTTGCATCTTTTCTAACATTTCCATTTGCATCTAGGCGGTAAACAACTTTTGTGGAAGAACGGTTGTTGTCGGCCGTAATTGCTGGATCATTCCAACGTGTGATCTTTCCAGAGAAAATCCCAGCGATTGTCTCTGCAGATAGTTGCAATGTTGTCTTTGCTGGCAGGTTGTGCAAAATTGCGATTGGCGCAGCAACTGCTGGCACGTGAATAATTGAAGCGCGCTTTGTCGCAGCTGTATGTGCTGCATCTGAGAACCAGAAATCACCAATTGATCGATCTGAGTTTGTGCGGCCTGTACCTGAACCAGATGATGAATACACAAATGAATGTGAGCTTTCTTTAGCGAAACCAGCTTTGCAGGCATCAATTAGTAGCGCAGGAAATGAAGCTCCTGAACCTTGTAGATCCACTGCATGTGCCGGAGTTCCTGTTACCAACCCGAACGCGAGTGCAATTGATGCAACTTTCGCGAGCTTTGAAATTCTCATGTACTTCCCCTCATAGATGTTTGAACTACGAGGCAAACTTATGGAGCAAACATGAACGAAGAGCGCTCGGAATCCGAACGCTCTTCGACATTTAAGTGAACAGTAAGTAAACGATTTAGCCGAATCGGCCAGTCACATAGTTCTCTGTGCGCTGATCTACTGGACGAGAGAAGATCTCGCTTGTGGCTGCATATTCGATCATCTGACCAGGGCCACCATCTGAAAGGAAGAAGGCTGTGTAATCAGAGACACGAGCGGCCTGTTGCATGTTATGAGTCACGATAACAATTGTCATTGTTTCCGAAAGCTCCCGAATTGTGTCTTCAATGCGCAAGGTTGAACCTGGATCTAGCGCCGAGCATGGTTCATCCATAAGTAAAACTTGTGGGCTCACTGCAAGTGCACGAGCAATGCACAAGCGCTGTTGTTGGCCGCCTGATAGTGAACCACCATGAGCAGATAGTCGATCCTTAACTTCGCTCCAAAGTCCTGCACGCACTAGACATTCCTCTAGTAATTCATCCTTATTGCTTACTTTGGTCTGAGATAGCTTCAAACCGGAGAGCACGTTCTCACCAATACTCATTGATGGGAACGGATTTGGCTTCTGGAAAACCATGCCGATTTGTAAACGAATCTTTGTAACATCTGTTCCTGGTTGATAAACATCTTTTCCATCAAGTAAAACTTGACCTGCCATTGCCGCACCTGGAATAAATTCGTGCATTCTATTAATAGTTCGAATGAAGGTTGACTTACCGCAACCTGATGGACCGATTAATGCTGTAACTGTGCCTGCACCAAAATTCAAATTAATATCCGATAGGACATGGTGTTTTCCGAACCAAGCATGCACACCGCGAGTTTCTAGCCCCGTGCCTAGAGAAGCATTGCCAGGAGATTTCACCTTAGCTGCTGCTACATCTGCTAGCGATGATGGGCGTACGCCTGCATCCATTTTTTTCTCTCTTTCTGGTGTGTTTATCATTTGGTGCTTTTCTTAGAACCTAAATAACGCGCTGCTGTAAACAAGATAAGAACTAACCCAACCAAGACAAGTAGGCCGGCCCATGCTCGGGTTATTGCTTCTGGTGAGCCTGCATTAAATGACTTCCAGATGTAATACGGCAATGAACCTAATGGGCCATTAAATGCATTCGGATTTACCTTGTCGCCACCACCTGTGAGCAAGAGCAACGGTGCTGTTTCTCCAGCAATTCTTGCAACTCCCAAGATGACCGCGGTGATTAAACCACTTTTTGCTGCTGGCAAAACAATCATGGCAACGGTGCGCCATTGAGTACCGCCCAATGCAACCCCTGCTTCGCGCAAATCATTGGGAATCAAGTTAAGTACTTCTTCGGAAGTTCTTGCAATGGTAGGGATCATCAAGATTGTCAAAGCTAGTGCACCCATAAATCCTGAAAAAGATTTGGTGATTGGGTACAAAATTGCAGAAAGAATAAATAGTCCGGCCACAATCGATGGAACGCCACTCATTGCCTGAACTAAGAAGCGAATTGGAGAAGTAAATCTTCCCTTGATCTCAGTTAAATACAGTGCGGTCAAAATACCAATAGGAACACTCATGATTAGTGCAAGAGTGACTAACGCCAAAGTTCCAGTTATGGCATGCAGTAAGCCACCGTTTGAAAGTGGGTCAGTTGGTGTGGCCAACGACATGTCTGAGATAAAAAGGTTAAGAGATATTCCAGGTAAACCTTTTTGCACGACTGTGAACAAAATACTTGCAATAGGGATAACGGTGACAATTGCTCCGAAAGCCACTAATGAGTTAACTATTGCATCTTTTGCAGCAGCACTACCTAGTTGGAAACCCTTGATTGAGGATGTAAAAAGCATGTAAGCCAAGAAGAAAACCACAAATAAAGCGAGTTTTCCCTTCAGGTCAGTTGTAGCAACGATGAGATATGAAGAAAGCAATGCAAAGATGAAGATTGAGATATCGATGAGCCGTTCTCGCTTCGTTGCCTTCCAAGGCTTGATTGGAGTTGGGATAGTGGTCATCGTCCTGATTTTCCTGTTGTCTTAACAATCACATTTGCTATTGCATTTACTAGCAGGGTCAATAAGAAGAGAATCAAACCTGCAGCCATTAGCGCCTTGATCTCGTAGGGGTTAGCCTCGCCAAACTTCAAAATAATCAGAGATGCAACATTTCCACCAGCTCCAAGTAGAACTTGCCAATTGACTTGGAAAACAATGTTTAGAACAGTAAAGACGGCAACAGTTTCTCCCATGGCACGTCCTAAACCAAGCATCGCTCCACCAATGACGCCATTTCTTCCGTGAGGAATAACTACCGCCTTGATCATCGCCCAACGGGTTGCGCCTAACGCATAGGCAGCTTGTATGCGATCAAGTGGTGCTTGTGAGAACACTTCTCGTGAAACTGAAGTAATGATTGGAATAATCATGATTGCAAGTACTACACCTGCCACAAATGGTGAGCGCGTAAACACTGGAACTTGCATATCAAATAATGGGATCCAACCTAAATACTTGTGAATCAACTTCGCCCAGTATTCAGCCGTTGGCATCAAAACTAAGAAACCCCAGATACCAAAGAGAATCGAAGGAAATGCAGCCATCATGTCAATGAGGGCAACCAAAAAGCGCTTGAGTCGATCTGGTGCATAAAAGTTCAAGAAAAGTGCGGAAAACACAGAGATTGGAAGTGCAATCACTACCGCAACGAATGCGCAGAGAATTGTTCCAACCAGCATTGCAGCTAATCCGAAACTACTTTCTACAACATTTGCATTCTCATCAACGGTTACCGACCAATCAGAGCTTGTGATAAAACCAAAACCCTCTTGCACTAGTACCTCAAAGCCTCGATACCCCAAGAAAACAGCGATAAGACCCAAAATCAAAAGTGAGGACAGACCGCCTGCGGTAACTAGGCCGCGAAAAACCTTATCTGAAGGTCTTGGTTCAGTGGTGATTTCTCGTGGTGATGGTGGAACTAGGGTGGTCAATTTACTTACGCAAACTTTCCTGTTACCAAGTAATAAACACGTCGCGAAACCGAAACTGCGTGATCAGCAAAGCGCTCGTAATAACGGCCAAGAAGTGTTAAATCAATTGCGCTCTCAACTCCATGCTTCCAGTTTGGATCAACAAGAGTTCCAATAAGCATTCGGTGAAGCTTGTCCATTTCATCATCATCTTTTTCAACTTGAAGAGCAACCTCAGTATCGCGAGATGCGATAACTGAACCTGTCTTACGTGCAATTTTTTCTGCTGCTTCACCCATTTGCTTGAAGCTTGAAATTAGTTCGGTAGGAATCGCGGCATCTGGATGACGTAGGCGCGTAATTTTCGCAACGTGATGGGACATATCTCCCATGCGTTCTAAATCAGCACTCATGCGCAACGCTGTAACAAGTGCGCGCAAATCTGAAGCAACCGGTTGTTGGCGAGCAATGATGTCGATGATTCGCGCATCAAGTGCATGTTGAAATTCATCGATGGTGTCATCTGAAGCGATAACCTCTTCAGCAAGTTTGAGGTCGCAATTTAAAATCGACTCAGTCGCCCTGGAAATTGAGTTCGCAACCATGTCGGTGAGGTCAACCAGTGACTGTGAGACGCCATCTAGTTCATCTTGAAATACTGATCTAATAAGAGCCATGGCCCGAACCTAGAGTGGATGGATGAATGGACTCTGTCGCGAAAGTGAACGCAGGGTTAACTGGGCTGGCCAGGCTATAGAGTTGGCTCTGTGAAGTTCCTTCGCAAGGACATTGAGGCGCAAGACCAACGCCTTCTGCCTGCGATGCTGGTCGACACCCTCTCTCAGATTGAAGGTGAGGCGGTTGTCTTGGCCCATGGCGAAGTCCCTATTTTTGTCACACCTGGAATCGAACAAATAGGGCTATTGAAGGATGGAAAGATCCAAAGCGCAGAACTATTGGCAACTGTTCGCGTTGTTCGCCGCAAGCATTCACGCCAGATGGGTCAAATCGAAATTCCACGTGGCCCTATTGGCGATGGGCGTCACGAGTTAACAGTCAACGTAATCCCACTGACCGAAGATGATCTAGTGCTGGTTCTGCTGAGCGATGAAAGTGAAGCGCAACGAGTCCATGAAGTCCGACGAGATTTTGTTGCAAATATTTCTCATGAATTGAAAACTCCTATCGGTGCATTGTCGCTCTTGAGCGAAGCGGTGTTAGGTGCAAAGAATGATCCAGAAGCTGTAGAAAAATTCGCCATGCGAATGCAGACTGAATCGAAGCGACTAACTGATCTTGTGCAAGAGATTATCAACCTATCCAGACTTCAGGACTCCGATCCGCTGTCGGTTCCAAGTGAACTTCATGTTCAAGATTTGATCAATGAAGCAATCGATCAATCTCAGGTAACTGCCGATAGTCGCCACATTGTGGTCTCAAACTCTGAATCAGTCGATGGAATAATCCTTGGGGATCGTGAGCAACTAATAATGGCGATTCAAAACCTTATTGAAAATGCAATCAATTATTCACCGGAAAGAACAAAAGTAACAGTGACTTCAACTTTGGAAGATGGAATCATTGATATCTCCGTTACTGATCAAGGAATTGGTATTCCAGATGCAGATCTTGATCGTATATTCGAGAGGTTTTACCGCGTTGATCCTGCCAGATCCCGCTTAACTGGTGGAACAGGATTGGGGCTTTCGATCGTCAAGCATGTTGCACTTAAGCATGGCGGCGAAGTTAAGGTCTGGAGTTCCGAAAATGTTGGCAGTACCTTTTCCTTAAGACTTCCCGTTTATTCAGCCACAGAAGAGGGCGCTTCATGACAAAAATTCTGATTGTTGAAGATGAAATTTCTTTCTCAGAAGCGCTGGCTTTTCTGTTAGGAAAAGAAGGCTTTGAGGTTTCAGTTGCTGAAGATGGGCAACAGGCGGTGGATAAATTCAATAAAGAGGGAGCAGATCTAATTCTGTTAGACCTGATGATTCCAGTGATTTCTGGGATCGAAGTGTGCAGAATAATTAGAACAACCTCACAAGTTCCAATCATCATGCTGACTGCAAAAGATGCCGAAATCGACAAGGTTGTAGGACTTGAACTTGGAGCTGACGATTATGTAACAAAGCCGTACTCGTCCCGAGAGTTAATTGCCAGAATCAAGGCAGTTCTGCGTCGCGGCACTGCTGATGATTCACATGATGGTGAAGGTGGAATACACGTTGTAGCTGGAATCAAATTAGATACGGGTAAGCATCAAGTAACAATAAATGGACAGATTGTGGCATTACCCCTGAAGGAGTTTGAATTATTAGAATTCTTAATGCGCAACGCAGGTCGAGTCTTAACTCGTTCACAACTTATCGATCGAGTGTGGGGCGGGGATTACTACGGAGACACCAAAACTCTTGATGTTCACATCAAACGTTTACGTGCAAAGGTAGAAGCAGATCCTGCTAATCCAGTTTTGATCCAAACTATTCGCGGACTTGGCTATAAGTTAGAAAACGCTTAAATCTTCGGATTTCTAATCATTCGTTGATAAAACTTGCCGGGTTGGCGTGTACTTGCGGTGTCATCGCCCATTTTTACAAAGCCTAATTTTTCATATGCAGCGATCGCGCTGTAATTGTCGGTAAATACCCCTAAACCCTGAATTTTCCAATCCTTTTCCTGCTCATCGATATATGCAAACATTGCACGCATTAATCCTTTTCCACGAAAACGTGGATCGCTCCAGCAACCACCTATCCAACAAGTTGCACCAAAATCTCCATTGAGAACTTCGACAGAAAGCATCGCCGCATCGACACCATCTACTGATGCGATCAGGAAATCTAGCTTTTCAAACTTACTACGCCAAGTGATTTCATCCTCGGCGCTTTCAGCTTCCAGAGTTCCACCAAAGGCGTGTCCACTGTCAGTTAATGCTTGTAAGCGAATTGAGCGCAAGCGCTGCCACTGATTGGCCTCTAACAGTTCAACTACTACTGGGCTGTTCATGGGTTAATTGTGTCACGCGCAATACGTTCACGAGCAACCTGCATAGCCGGTGGTTCTGGACCAAGAATTGCTAGGAAGATATCTAAGCTAATCCGTGCGATCTTTAGCCAAATTTTTGATCGAGATTTCAATCCTAATAAATCCAATTCGCGCTGATCTAAGGTTGCGATCGCAGCATTGGCAATAACTTTGTAAAAGAACTTGCCTGCTCCCCCAAATGGTGGATTCAAAATGAACCGAACTACTTCATCAGTTCGCTGAGCGTGCATCAAATCATTTGCTCTGAAATCATCCAGAGTTGCTTCTAGTTCGGCAACCGACATCGGCGCATCTGTTAAGCCAAGTGGAATGGCGCTCTTGCTCCATTCGCCAACATAGGCGTCGGCGCCTTTATCAATCGGGTAACCAAGTGCCAGGTGAGCCTTTAAAAATGAATCGGTAAACGCACAATGAACCCATAACAAAAAGCGGGGATCTTTTGCTTTGTAACTGTGTGATGCACCTTTTTTGTCAGTGAAGTTTCCCTTTACGTGATCATGCATTGCATTTACTCGTGCAGCTTCGCGCGCAATAACTTCTTCTGCTGCAAAGGTAGTGACGGTTAGCCATCTTGTTGTGCCAGCAAGGCGTCCTAATGGATCTGTTTCATACCGTGAATGTTCGGCTACTCCAGACAGTGGTGCTGGATGTGCGGCTTGCAATAGCAATGCTCGTACACCGCCAACAAGAGTTGCGATAGTTCCATGAACTTGCCATACCGCGCTATCTGGTCCAAAAAGTCCTTCGCCACTTCCCTGACCAATTGTTTTTACCCAATCAGGGCGGCCATCCCGAGAACCTGAAACATTTTCGCGAAACTTGTCCGCCAATGGTTTAGTTAGTGGGAACTTATGAAGTGCGAACACGCGGCAATGCTATGCAATCAATAAATGATTCGCCAATTGAAACTAAGTACCGAAATTGGTTTTCTTGTACGGCTTACCCTTTTGATCGTATGTGATCCACACGCCAGTTTGTTGACCATTTTTAAAGGAACCCGAGCGCATAATCACGCCATCTTTCCTAAACCATTTCCAATCCCCATGAAGTTTCTCAGCCTTCATCTTCCCAGTGGCTTTCAAGATGCCATTGCTATAAAACTCTAAATACTCACCTGTTCGCTTTGGATAACTTGCATTGATCTGGCTAATGCGCGCCTTGAGAATTTTCCTTAAGAGCGGCTTTGGGAATCGCTTATCTACAGCAAAGTGAATTGAGCCTTTTGTTTGCTCATATCCGGCTAACTCTTTTTCCAACAGCATATTTGTTGATCCACTATAAGGAAAAATACTGTTGTGCTTTTTGTAGCCATCAAAGCCAATAATTGCTACTCCTTCAATCATAAAGGTGGGGATTCCATACTTAATCACTTCGGTAGCGGTAGGTAGCTCTATGGCAATCATTTCTCGCAGGTCGTTAAGAATCTGACGCTGTCCAATCTCAAAAGCTCTTAAATGTTTGTCTACTAAAGCCCTGCTCATGCTGAAATAACTCCCGTTACTAAGAGAATCAGGAGCACGATACCTAGCGCAATTCGGTAGATGATAAATGGCATGAAGCTTCTAGTTGATACAAACTTAAGCAGCCAAGCGATCACAATGTAGCCAACGACAAATGCAATTGAAGTAGCTGCCGCGGTTTCAACAAGTGAAAACACATTGGAATCATCATTGGAAGAAAGTGCACCTTGCAGTTGATAGAAACCACTGCCGAATACTGCAGGTAGTGCCAATAAGAATGAGTAACGCAGTGCGGCTTCGCGCTTGTATCCGAGGAAACGACCCATAGCGATCGTCGCACCAGAACGAGAGACACCCGGCATAAGTGCTAACGCTTGGGCTGCACCATACAAAATTCCATGACGCGTGGTGAGTTGATCCAAAGTGCGCTCACGTTTTCCGTATGTATCTGCCAAACCAAGAATCACACCAAAGACAATCAAGGTTGTTGCTATGAGCCAAAGTGATCGAAGGTTATTTTCGATGATGTCGCTACCTAAATATCCAAGAACAACAATTGGAATCGTTCCTATGACGATCAACCAACCAATTCGAGCTTGAGATTTAGCTTCACCAACTAGTTCTTTACGCTGAACCGTTTGGCCAAACCACGAACGAAGAATGGCTGCGATGTCTTTGCGGAAGTAGATCAGTACAGCTAATTCGGTTCCAATTTGGGTGATTGCTGTAAATCGGGCACCAGGATCTTTAGCACCATCTAAGAACTCGCCAAAAATACGAATGTGGGCACTTGAAGAGATAGGTAGGAATTCAGTGAGACCTTGAACAATTCCTAGAATGATTGCTTCGATCATCTCACCCTCCAATCCACACGTAGAGTCCAATAGTAACGAGCAAAGTCGCATTAATCATCGAAAGGTATATTTAGCGCATGAAAGCTAGCCTCGCACTTGAAGAGCTAAAGGGCTATGGCAAGAAAAGCAGAGTCAGTGACCTTGCGCGTTTCTACAAAACCGGCCCTGGTGAATACGCCGAAGGAGATGTTTTCCTGGGTGGAACAGTTCCGCAAACCAGAACGGTTGCAAAGAACTATAAAGATTTGGAGCTTGTTGAAGTTCAAAAGTTATTTAACTCCCCTTTTCACGAAGCCCGTTTATGTGCAGCAATAATTCTTAACCTGCAATTCAAGGCCGCTAAATCTTCGCCAGCACGCAAAAAGATCTTTGAGTTCTACCTAAAGCAAGTGCGAGCAGAACGAATCAACAACTGGGACATTGTTGATGTATCCGCACCATGGATGGGCGTTTATTTACTAGAGGTTGAAGATCCAATGCCTCTGTTGATCAAGTTCTCCAAATCAAAATCCCTTTGGCAAAGGCGTGTATCGATCATTTTGACCTTTGCCCTAATTCGTGCAGGTGATTTAGCGCCAACGATCATCATCTCGGAAGCTCTCTTGAAGGACGATGAAGATTTGATCCACAAAGCAGTGGGTTGGATGCTTCGCGAGTTAGGAAAGAAAGATGTGATGTTACTTCGCGGGTTCCTTAAGCAACATTCACATGAAATGCCTAGAACTATGCTTCGATACTCGATTGAACGTTTACCTGAATCAGAGCGAAAGAGATGGCTAACAGAGAGTAAGGGTTAACCAAGTAAGGGACGCAGTTCAACTTTTCGATTGCACGCCTTGGATCCTTCTGCAGCTAATTGCTGTGCCGTTTCTAAAGAATCAACCTTCACGATCCAAAATCCACTGAAGTATTCATTCACTTGGTGATGTGGACCAGGAAGTGATATTTCGGAACCATTTCTTGAATCAAAAACCACTGCCTTATCTGGAGAATCAATCCCACATGCGAATAAGCGCTGACCCGCATCCTCAATCTTGTCATTGAAATCATCGATCGCCTTCATCTCTTCTGGCGTATGAGGTGGGCGTGTTTGAGTGTCAATTACAGAAATAAGGAATCTCATAGTAAAAGTGTACAAAAGATTACAAGGATTAGCGCCTACTGCACGTCTGGAACCAAGTAACTAGTTCTTTCGAACTATTTTGTAGATTGAAAAGAAGACTGTCATCACAAGAATTAAACCTATGCCTTGAAGCCCCGGTGAATCATCAGCTTCTCCAAAAACTATGGCGAGAATTCCAATGCCAACCCCAAATACCTGTGCAACTTTCTTAAGCATTATTCAGAATCCTTTTCGAAGGACCAAAGATCTAAGTCATCTAAGTTCACTGGGGTAAAGCCTTTAGCTTCAAGGGCTGAGGCGATCTGCGCTCTGTGTTCAGTAGCGTGATGTATCGCTTGAGACAATATTGTTGACCTCCAGCGCTTGACCTGATCACCTTCAGCATTTACAAATTCAAGTTGAACATCTTCTAGCTTCACACACTCCAAAAGCAAGGCATCAACCTTTGCCGCCTGCTCCTTAAGTATTGCTAGATCAGCAATGACTTTTACTTCATCAATGCAGGGATCTCCGGGTTGCGTCAACGCGGGATTACCTGAGATTCGATATGCGTAATGATCGGCGCTATCAACGATGTGATAAACAATCTCTCCTGCAAACCAATCTGGGTTTGTTGCAAACGCCTTTAGTGCATCCTCTGGCAGAGTCTGAAGGTGCTCAATAGTTTTCTGATTTGCCCAGGCCATATGTGCCAATAGGCGATCAAGTGCAATAGTCATGATTTACCCCTAGTCACAGTTCCCATAAGTGATTCTAAGGGGCCTTGCTTGAAT
>Ga0209229_10000350_pt1 | contig 18501 bp, 42 predicted proteins | sample SanBayMetagenome_FD_187466 | JGI IMG/M metagenome (GOLD analysis project Ga0209229, IMG submission 187466) | Freshwater and sediment microbial communities from dead zone in Sandusky Bay, Ohio, USA (SPAdes) (version 2) | ecosystem: Environmental > Aquatic > Freshwater > Lentic > Sediment... | reverse complement strand
CTTGTAGTCAGAACCTATTGATATTTTTCTAATTTCCATGTTAATGTGTTAAAGTAAAATTATATTCTAAACTTTCCTTTTCGTTATAATAAACAGTCATAAAACAACTGCCCAAGTATTTAGGCATCCCGATTTTCTCAACTGCCCAACCTTTGCCTCCCTCAAACTCTTCCTTATAAGTACCAGTCTTAATATGCCATTGGTTTTTAACTTCTACTTTTTTTTTGTACTCATTCATCCGTAGCTGTGGATGGTTCATTATAAAACCATCGTGCGTGTGACCGCTAATAACTACATCCGCATCAGGGTAGATTGAAGAGTGACGTACTACAGAAAGTGCGCCTTTCGTTATTACACCACCCCAGTGACCATGATCATATGCTATATTTAACCTTTTTGCGTGTGCTGATTTACGGCTAAATGATAAAGTAAGATAACCCATGTACTCGCCCAACTGGATGCGGCTTCCAGCAAGGGTGTTAATGCGCTCAACAAGTCTTTGCAGTATGTCGCTTTCAAGTCTACTGCTTACACCAGTTTCGTGATTGCCTTTATTGATTTGCAAAATGTTATGAGCGTATGGCAACATCTTTTGAGCAGTATCATTTATTACTAAATCGATATAACTATCGCCATTATGTTCTGGTAGTATTGCAGACTTATTTTTTCTCGGATCATACTTTCCCTGCATTAAACAAAGCATATCACCGTTTATAATGATAAGACCACCCCTTTCTTTGCAGTAATCTAAATGCTTGAAAAGTAGTGGTCTATTTGTTTTTGGATTATCAAAATGCCAGTCAGAAGTTAACATTATGAGCTGCTCGAATTTTGTTTTATCACTACTTATATTATATCTATGGTAATTTGATCCGTAATGCTCAGGGGTTATTTCCATATTAAATATTTGATTGTACAAATAAGTCATCTAACTGTTCTTCTGTAATTCCAAAAACACCTGCCATTAAATTTAAGTGTTCGTCATTACGGTCAAACTCTTGACTTAAATCGAATTTAATTAAAATTATTTCTTTAAGGTCTGAATCTTCTATTTGATTAATAGCATCATACACCATAGTTCTTGTTATTCCGATATTATATAAAGATAAAAAGAACCTCATTTTTGAGACAATTTGTGGTACTGCTGCCTTTCTCGCTTCTTCGATTTCTTGTTCTGTTGCGGCTTCAAAAAAGCTATCAGTAACAGCGTTATATCGTGGTTTTATAAAGTTATCAGTATAAAGTGTACTGGTTGCATTTTGAGGTTTGTTTTCGTGGTACTCGCACCAAAAAAACCCTTCGCTATCGTAAATAGTATATAACGTCATATCCTTAAAATTTGTGCAGATTCTATTACCGTTTGCTGACCTGATGCAGCTAATTCACAAGCTATAATTATATATTGATCACTCGAAAATGTTACCGCAGCAGTTTGTACAGTACCAGCAAAAGCAATATAATCTGTAATACCAGTTGTTATACTTGTAGCTGGCAAAAATAATAAGTTGCCACCACGTCTTGTAAACCTTCTACGAAAAGCAAATCCTTGAACGGTTGCCACACTAGCAGGGTTGTATTGCGCTATTTGCGTTGCACCTGATAAACTTGCTGTTGTGTTTATATAAATTCGCCAAACAATACCTCCTGCTGTTGTATTTAATTTAGATGCTTTAAATTCAAAGTCAATCGTTTGGTTATCTGCTATTGAATTAGCAGAAATTAAATAAGAAGTCAAAAGCGTGTTAATAGTTGTTCCAGTATGCGTTGCAGATTGCACACCTGTGCTATGCAACATACTAACCTTATTATTAAATGTAGTCCAGTCAGTATTGCTTAATTTACCAGTATTAGTAGCAGATGCTATAGGTAAGTTAAATGTATGTGTCGTTCCTGCTGAACTAATTCCAAAGTCAGTACCAGTAGTTCCTGTTGCAAATGTTTGTGCTGAACCAGTTAACCCTCCTAATGATGTAATAGCAGAAGTTAGATAAGTGCTATTATCATAACTTATTGTTGTACCTGTAGCTTTTACAAATCCTGTACCATTTAATTTAGGTTGTACATAACTTTTTACAGCCTTCTGTGAAGGAACAAGTAAATCACTATCTGCTGTTAACAGAGGATCTATATCTATAGGAACACCTTTTGTAGTACCTTGTGCCATTATCTAATTTCTCTAAATTTTATTGAAGCATAAATTATTTGTGTTCCACTAATTGATTTAGCTTTTAATGTTAAAGTTCCTAAAGATCTATGTAATCCTGCTGCATCTAAAGTAATTGGATAACGAGATATAATAGCAGTATTTGTTACTCCTTTAGCTCCTCCTGATGATGCAACATATCCTCCATCTATAACTACTGTAGGATTACCACTTAATGTACCAAGTATATTATATTCTGAACTTGAATAAGTAGTGTTTACATTGTTATATGTAGTAGTACCTGTTAAGGCTTGTCCAATGCATAGTTGCCATTGTATTGGTTGATTTCCAGCGTTATACACTTCTACATCTATATAAGCAACCCTTGTTCTATTTGTTATACTATTAAATGTTGTTCTAGGTCTAAGGCTTAATACATGTGTTCCAACTCCAGTATCTACAACACTTATAGCTCCTGAATCTTGTTGAAATGTATATCCATACACATTAATATCTTCTGATCCACCTTCAGATATAACAGCTGAACATATAAAGTTCATTGTTGTGCTTACCGTTCCACTGCAAGTCATACCACATCTAACAGGTAAATTAGCTGTTTGAATATATGGAGAACTAAATATATTAGCATGAAGAAACTCATGACAATATACAATATGACCTCCCATATCAAATCCAATTCTAACTCTACCTACATAAAGAGCTTGTATGTCAATAACTAAAATTTGAGTTTTAGTAATATCTAAATTTATTCCACTTGCTCCTGTACCATCTAACTTATCTAAATTCCAAGAAGATTGTGTTACAGTTTCATTACCTGATGAGCTTGCAGAGTAAATTACAAACTGATTAACAGATCCATTATTTTGAAACTCAATTCCATTTACTCCATCTGAATATCCTGCAAATTTTAATGTATTTGCTACAGCAGCAATCATGTTAAATGTTACAAATATAAGTTGAGACCTTCCAGGTTGATATGGAAGGTATTCATAGCTCTGCATATAAGATTTTCCACCTGTTGGTGTAGAACTAAATGTCATTAATGCCTGTCTATTTGTAGAGTCATGAGTAACTGTAGCACCTGATCCATTAGTTATTTGCTCCATAATAATAGGAGCTAAATCATATGTAAATTGAGAATTATGAAGAATAAGCGGATTAGATACTCTTAATCTACTAAAAGCATCTAAATTTGCACTATCTCTAATAGCTACATCTGAGTCTATTATACTGTATCCTGAATATCCTTGTGCCATAATTAACTAATTTCTGTTCCCCAAACTTGAAAACTCAAGCTTGCATTTCCTGAATAAACTCTAATTTTATCTGTAGTAGCCAAAGTTACACCTATTGTTGCAATAAATGTATCATTACCTGCTAATGTAACATCATAGTAAAGATAGTCTTTATTTGTAGTAGCTGCGCCACCTTGAGATATAGACACTCTAAATGTTGTTTGTGTACCACCTCTATTGCATATTGATAGAGAACTACATACGGTAGATGTAGAAGCAGGAACAGTATATAAATCTGTTTCTGTTGTCGCTAATGGACTAACTTGTCCTAATATTTTGTATACGTTTGGCATAATTTAAGCTCCCATTAATAAAAAGTTTTGTTCAAATCCTACTGATGCTCCTGTTGTTGGATAATCAAGTTGTTTTACATTTCCTAAAGCATCTCTTACAAGTAACTTGTCAGATGTCGTTCCATTATCTGGCGTTTGAGCAACTTGTAACTTACCAGTCGATAATACTCTCAATCCTTCTGTATACGATGTTCCTGCTTTTAATGATAAATAACCTCTTGAATCAATAGAAAATCCAATATTATTTTCAGATACAATTTGAGATATCTGAGTTGTAAGTGGATTTCCTAAAATAAAATCAAGTTGTGTTTGCGCTCTTTGTATTGATAAAAGAGTGTTGCCAAATAAATACGCTCTGCCGCTATCATTTATCTTTACATCTCCAGTACTTTGTTCTGATATTCTAGAACTACCAATTGTTGAACCATTTGGTGTAAACTTTGCAATTCTATTTACAATTCCAAATCCTGATATACCAGATGTTGAAGTTGATATAGCAACATAAGATGTTCCATTCCAAAAATATCCAATTCCAGTGTCTAATGCAATGTATATTGTGTTAGATGATCCAGTTGGTGGAAAAGAAGCCAAGTCAGCATACTCTAATACAGACTGTTGTGTTAAATAACCAGCAGGATTACTTGACAATGGATAGTAATTTCCTGATAAATATGCAATTAAGTCTGTTTGAGCAGTTATCGTACCTGTAATATTACCCCAAACAGCAGATGACAAGTCGCTTAAAGTTGCTAATGTGTAAGTACCAGTTGGCTTATTTGGCAACTGAAACACTACATTTGGGTTGACAATATTTGTAGATGATATCTTAGCAGAATTAACAGAATTTGTGAATGTAATAGATCCTAATGAATCTATTGAAACCCCTATATTGTTTGACTTGTTTCTTGTAAATATCCTGTCCTCCTCTATATTTGACTCATACTGAGATGTTTCAATAATAATTGAAGTCGAAGCTGAATTGCCTACAGATAATACACTAGCTAAACCAGGTACAGAAGAACTTTGCCATCTAATCCCAGTCCCAGTTTTTGTTAATACCTGACCTGTAGTTCCATTATTACCAAGTTCATCTCTTATATTTCCAGGAATTATAAGTGTAGAGGTTATATTGCCAACTAACACTATATTTTGAGTGGCTGTATTACCAGCATTTAATACAGATTGTAAGTTGTCTACAGGTATTGGAACCCAACTAATACCAGTTACACCTTTGCTTAAATATTCAGAAATGGTTCCTTGACTTCCTGTAATATCCTCTATATTAGTTGGTTTAATTAATGTTGCATTAATTGTACCATTAATAGTCATGTTCTGAGTAGCAGTGTTACCTGTATCAAGAACCTGTTGAAGAGTATCAGAAGGAAAGTTTGATTGGAATAAATTAAGCAACTCCCCTAACGAAAAGTTTTTAGTCGCTAAGGGAGTTGGTGTAGGATTTGGTCTAATAGCTTCTGTACCTATTAACCTATCGCTTAATTCTAACGGAGTATCCGCTAATTGGTAAGTAGCTATTTTTGACATTATATTGTTAATTATAAATTTTTAATTCAATAGGCGTATTAAAAATTATTTTTACAATGTTATTTCTATATATGTAACATACACTTCTAAATCTCCTGTACCTAAAGTTGGATCTCCAGCAACTGCCTTTAATTTGTACAATACATTTTTATCTCCACCTGACAAATTTTGATTTGGAGAAACTGAAGATTGAAAATATCCTGCTTGAGTTCCAGTTAAAGGATTTGGATTCAAATTAGCTGTCAAAGTTGCATCAAAATCATTAATAATAGAAAAACTATTTGCAGCCAATGTATATGCATTTCCAGCATTTCTTTTTATATATACATTTATAGGGTATGCTACTGTAAGCGGATTATTACTATTTAATATAGTAACTGGAGTTGTGAACAACTGTAAAACTTGTGCGCTTGTTATAGTTGTTTTCAAAACTTTAGTTATTTCTGTTCCAGATGGTCCTGGAGGTCCTTGTGGACCAGCAGGTCCTTGTGGACCAGTAGGTCCAACAGCTCCATTACTCTGCAAAAATGTAATAAAATCTGAAATCTCAAAATTCTTAGTAAGTAAAGAGTTATCAGAATCAGTACCTAACAACTTATCTGTTAAAGAAATATTTGTATCTTTAGGATATGTGCTAATTTTTGCCATTTTAGTTTTCTTTTTGTGTCACCTCTCCAGTCTGGATATTGATAACAGCATCTTTACCATACTTGTCAATCAACATCTTTTCTTGAGAAGAAAATTCTTTTCTTAACTCGTCAATATGTCTTAATGCATTGTGCTTTTGAATCTCACAATCTACAATAACCATTTTTAATTTGTTAAACTCATTGTTTAACTCTTGAATTTTAGATAACTCTTCGTTTAAAAGTTGCTTGCTCATTTTTAGTAAATTTAATTAATTGCAAATATATAAATTTTTAACTCCTTCTTGAAACTCTGCCAAACTTGCTCTTTGCTCTCTCAGAATCTTCTATTAACCTAGTAGAATTGCGACCTCTGTTTGTTTTAACATCAATCTGAAGTTTAGACTCTCCTTGAGGATTTGTAATAAGATTATACTCTTTAAACTTAACCTTACCACTCTCTTTTTCTTTTTGAGTTGTAATTGAAGACACACTAGAACCATCAGATTTCTTCAAATCTACACTCTGTTTGTGTTTTGCAGAATACTTATTATCGCCTCTTTGTTTTTCTCTAGATGTAAATACACTACTAATAGTGTCATTTTTAGGCTCAGGACTTGGGGCAAGAGGGGTGTCTGGTCTTTTCATAACCTAAATATTTTAAATGTTCTTTGTATATATATAATGAACAATATAATTAATATAATAAACCAAAAAATGAAGTAGTAATGAACAGGCACTTTGCGTTCAACATCTTTTTTCTCTTGCTTTTGTTCAGACTTTACCGTTGTTTTGGTCTTGTCTTCAAACACCTTAACCTCTTCTTGGTTCCGTTTTGCGTTAGTATATTTTACTTTTGCATTTTTAACCTTTGTAACCTTGCCATTTTGGTCGGTTATAACCACCTCTTTATCCTCGTTTATAGGCACTATTTCAACCTCAACTATACTATCTGTCTTTTTTATTATTTGGACCTCTGTAATAGCTTTATTTTCTGTTACATCCACTTTTGCCACTTCGCTTTGCTTTTGCACTTTGGCAGAGCGACAACCGACTAACAATAAAATAAGTATTAAATACCTCATAATTTTGGATATGTATAAACTTTTCCGTTTATAGTTTCCGTAAAAGTAGGCAATTTTTTTAAAGTCTTCCAAGTGTGACCAAAGGTAATTTCAAAATGAGGTGCATCAGGGAACCTTTTCCAGTCTCCACCCCATACTGCGCCTATAGATTTGAAATAGTCAACAGCCTCCATCCAGTCTGCCTTGCCATCTCCATCAAAGTCTGATTGAGTATCCCAACGAGCATCCTCAAAAACTCCATCTTTATTGTGGTCTACTAAAATAACAATATCCCAAGCCAATGAATAGTTATGTATAGACTGACCTGGAGCTGCATTTGTCACCTTGCCAATCCTCCTTCCATTTTCATTATACAATCTAGTCCTACCGAAAGAGTAAAGGAACTCTTGCTCAGCTAATGTTCTTGTGGTATAGGCAAATCTAAGCCTAACACCTTTTCCAAGTAACTTGTTGTTAATGTGAGTGTAGGCATCAAGTACCTGCTTTCTAATCTTCGGGTGAAGAGTAGCTATTCTGTCTAGTGTAATTTTGTCCATTATGCTATTTCGTCTATGTCTTTTCTAATATCTTTAGCTCTTAGTAATGCCTCTTTTAGCATCTTCCATATATTGATATTGAAAGCCTCTTCAATGTTCTCTTTTATTGAAGTAAGCTCAATAAAAACAATTAAAATTCCACATATCTTAGTGAACATATAATCAATCTCAAACCACTTACCCATAAACTCATTCAATACAAACTTGTCTATTAAGAATAAAAACAAAACACATATTTCGTATAAAAGCATTTTTGATACTATATTTGATAACCTTCTACTTCTAATACTTGACCATCCTTTAGTTTTAATGCTTTTAAATACACCTGTAAATGTATCTAGCATTATAGCCGCACCTACAGCTATTAATATGCCTTGTATTGGAGCAAATAAAACAAGTAGTGCAGAGAATATATAACTCAATTGTCTCATAATAGATAAGATATTACATAGCCTAAGTAAACAGATATTGTGGTCACAACAATATCAATCTCAGTATCTCTTTTAGATGGCTTCTCTATTAAGTTCCTTTGCTGATAAAACTCAAAGAAACACGCCATTATAAATGAAGAAATTATTGTAATTAATGACTGGAAAAAAAATAACTCAAATACATTAGAATCAGATAAATCATTCCAATGCAATGAGTTTGTATTTTTAAGATAAAGTCCTACCAATAAACCTATAGGTAATCCTAAAATATGCTTGTAACTTGTTTTCATTACCAAATTGCCACAAGATTTGAACAAGATGTGTTTGTGCTATATACAGCTTTTACTTTTACTGGTAAAACGCTTCCCTCTACAACACCATGGAAAACAATATAATCATTTGAAGCTGTCTTAACAGTTACTGTTTGATCCTCACCAGCAGTAGTTCCAACATAAATAAAACAACCTGAATTTGAATTTCCTGTAACTTGAGATTGTTGGTAAATTTGATATTCAAGAGCAGCATCAGCAATTGGATCATTTAATCTAATTTGACTTGCACTTATAACTTCAATAACTGTAGCAGCAACAAAAAGTGATGGAACATATATAACATCACCAACATTAACAGTATTTGATCCATTTACTATAAATGGATTTGTTGAATCGACAAGAATAGCACCACCATCTGCTTTACCAGTCATTGTACTGCTAACTTGCAAGTTAGGAGTTGGTATGTCTGCATTGTCAGATGGAAATATTGCCAATGCCTTTGTTCCTTGTATTGTATTATTTGTTACCATTTGTTCTATTTTTATAAAAAACTTTGTTTACTAATAAGTCTGGATTATTCAACTTGTTTCTTCTTTCTTCACAACCGCATCCTTTAGATACTTTTTTAACAACTTTCTTGATTCCTGTTGCTGTTGTAATCTTTTCGATAGTGTCTCCTAAACCTTGTGATTTCATTGTGTAAATATATTAAATTTTTGAAACTCTTTTTCCCATACCTACCCTTGACTTCTCAGCCTTCTTTGCAGCAAGTTTTGACTTACTTATCTCTGATATAGTCTTTGGAGTTTGTGATGAAACTTTTACCTTTGGTCTACAGTACTCGTTCTTTCCTCCTGCACCACAAGCCTTGCCAGTTCTAGTGTCAGTCCACTTCTCCTTCTCCCACCTTTTGAGAGACGTTCCTTCCTCTGTCTTGCGGACAGATCCTGATGCCTTCCTACATTTAGCAATCGCTTGAGAAGCTCTCGCTGATGGAAACACATCGTACTGTGCCTTTACTTTTTTATAACAAGCGTCTTTCATCGCTTTTTTTGTTTACTTTGAGCATCAACCTCTGCCTTTCTTGCAGATATTAAGTATTTTATTACAGGAACATCAGTGCTGTAATTTTTACCATCATATTGAAAATTTTTATTTTTCTCCTTTTTTGCTTTATTAAAAAGGTTCTCAAATTTTTTTGAATCAAATGTTGGTGCTAATGGATAATCTCTACTCATCGCTTCTTTGCTGTATTTGTTTTTGGATTATAAACGAACTCACTTGCAGGAAGACCTGTTCTCTTAGATGCCCTATCTTTTGCCCTTTCAGAAGCAGTCATAGCATTCCTCCTTTGACCTTCCTTAGTAAGCGTTTTACCATCTGCTTTTAGATGACCTCTCTTTTGAAGTATAGCTATAGCCAACCCTTTATCTCCAACTTGGGCAGAAAGTCTGTTTATAAGCTGACCTCTGCCCATGTATTTTTGAGTTGCCATTATAACTAATTTCTATAAGCAGTCTCTACAGCACGACTTTCAAGCCTTCCAGCTTTTCTGTATAATCTGTCGGCTCTTCTTTCTCTTCCTTCATCTACTGCAATCTCAGCTTTTTTTGTAGCTTTTGCAGCTCTTTCTTCAAGTTTATTTACCTTTTTTTCTTTGTCACCAAAGAATGTTGGTGCTAGTGGATAATCTCTGTTCATAGTTTTAATATTTACCTTTTCTGTTTTTAGGACTTGATGCGGTTGAACCACCTGGTCCTGCCCATAAGTTTTTACATGCCCAATATCTTGCTGTTAACTTGTCATTAGCAGTATCACACTTGTGTCGTGCTTTAAAACTTTTACGAGCAGCATCAGAGTAATTGTGACCATATCCTTCTGCTCCAAAATGAATAAGCTTTTCTTGTCCATTGGAACATGCTTTAACCATCCTCTTTTTGCCAGGTCTATCCGATGGCACTGGGCGGTTACATTTCATTTTTGACTTAACAGCCATAACTAAGCTCTAAATGCTCTTGTTTTGTGTCCAGGGTACTTATCTTCAACAACCTCTGGTTGCTCAATTTGCACCTCAACTTCTTGTACCTCAACTTCTTGTACAAGTTCTTCTTTTTTCTTAGCCATATCTTTAAATTTTAACGGTAACTATCCCTTCCAGCCATTCCTTTTCCTTTAGCAGACTTTATAAGTCTTTTAGCAATAGGATTGCCGCTACCTTGTTTTTTCATTGAATTTCCAGTTGAAGCTGCCATTTGCATCCTTGATGCCATAGGCAATGATGGTTTAGCTTTCATTACTTCTTCTTTTTTTGGTTTTTCATTGCAGCCTCTGCGTTCATAGCATAATGCTTACGAGCACTAGCCTTCATTTTTGGATTGCTTGCTTCTTTGATGTCGTAAGCAGTTTTTTTAGTTACTTTTTTCATTGGTTTTTTTTGTTTTTAGGTGTTATTATAGATGTTCCAAATTGTTTAAATCTACCAAATCCAGTGATTTCTGATCTAGATTGAGGATTAAGATCTTTATTTTTTTTATCTCTATCCTCTAATCTTTTTTTAGAAGCTTCTTTTAAAGCTTTCATTCTATCAGAAGAACTTTTATTTATTGCTTTAATTTGAGAAATAATATCAAATGATTTTTCTTCCTCTTTTTTTGTTTCTTCTTTAGGCATAATTTTTAAATTAATAACTTTGTAGCAAATGTAATAATTTATTTTAAATGAAATCTGACTACTTGAAATATTGGCGAGTTGTACGCCAATTTATAAAAATGAAGTACGGACTAACCCAATCAGACCTAGATATACTTCTATTCCTCTACTCAGAAAAATATTTCAAACGTGCAAAATTTGATGAGTTTAATAAAATACTAGGTTGGGAAAAACCTCGCTTCCACAGACTAATGAATGAAGGGTGGATAGACAAAATAGAACGCAAGCATAAGTACCCAATACCTGCAATATACTGCCTTAGCCAAAAAGGAATTAACGTGGTTAGGCTTATATATAAAAAGTTAAACGGGGAAGAAATCCCCGTTACTCAAGCCAACAATAAGATGTTTGCTAAAAATGTGTCTTATACAGACAAACGATATAGAGACATGATAATATCTATGAAAGACTCTATAAGACAACAACGACGTGACTCTCCTGAATGATCGTATAAGGCTCATCCTCTATTAGCATCGTAAAGCCATGCGCCTTGTCGTAGTATATCACGTCGTCTTTCTCTATGCAAGATACGTCAGTACCTGACTCAACTACAACAGCCTTCCTATACCTCATCCCCTTTACGTCTTCTCCAGAAAGTAAAAGACCAGACTTTGTTGTTACCTCTTCGTCAATGTTTTTGATAATAATGTTTTTGCCTATTGGTATCATAATCTTGAAAGTGTTACTACTGCGTTTGTACTAAGAATTGTTACTGCCACACTAATTGCGTTCTGAAGAGCACTCCTTGTAACCTTCAACGGATCAATCACACCCATGTTTATCAAGTTCCCCATCTCTCCAGTTTTCACATTGTAACCACAACCAGCATCAAGCGGCTTACCGCCATACACATCCTCTGGATTCAACCCAGCGTTCTTGAGTATCTGAAAGAATGGAGCTTGTAACGCCTCCATCACAATCTTATAAGCAATCTTATCCTCCTCACTCTCTCCAGCCGATAGGCTCAAGCTCTGCTCAAATAATGCCTTGCCTGCTCCAGAGATAATACCTTCCTCCAAAGCTGAACGAACAGCACACACAGCATCGTCAACCCTGTCGTACAACTCCTTCTGCTCAAGGTCGGTATGTCCACCAACATAAATAACACCTATTCCACCAGTAAGAGAAGCAATACGCTCCAAGATAAAGTCCTTGTCAGCTTTCTTGTTAGATATATTATATGCACTTCTTAGCTGAGAGATACGCTCATTGATGTCCTCTTGCTTGCTTCTAGCATCAGACTTCACAATGATGGTCTTGTCTCTGCTAACAATAACCTTAGATGCATGACCTAAATCACCAAAGTTAATAATGCTCAAGTCATCACCAGTCTTCTCACTGAAATAAGTAGCACCAACACTCAATGCAATGTCTTGCATCAACTCATGCTGCTTGTAACCAAAGCTCGGAGGAGCAACAGCACATACCTTCAAGTTCCCTTTCAAACTATTAGCAGCCAATGTGTTTATAACATTGTTGTTGCATGGTGATATGATCAACAACTTCTTCCCCTCAGTAATGATTGGTTTAAGAACATTCTCAATCTGCAATATGTTCGCTATCTCCATGTCAGCAACTAACACCATCACATCATCAAGAACACACTCGTCTCTCTTGTGGTCGTTAATGAACATCGAACTAAGATAACCCCTGTCAAACTGCAATCCATTAGTCACCTGAGAATAAGTCTCATCTGTCTGACTCTTCTCAACAGTCACAATCCCATTCTTACCAACACTCTTGTAAACGTCAGCAATTATCTTCCCAACACTCTTGTCATTGTTAGCAGATATACTAGCAACGTCAGATAGCATAGAAGAACTAACCCTCTTACTACTACCCTTCAATTCATCAATGACAATGTCACTTATCTGAGACATACTCCTTAAGACAGCTGTCCTGTTGTGATTCTCCTTGATGTAAGAAAGACCACCCATAACAAGAGCCTCAGTCAAAACAATCGCAGTAGTAGTCCCATCACCAGCCTGCAACGCAGTACGCTCAGCAGCCTCACGCATCATCCTTACAGCCAAATCCTCACTCGGATCAGCTAGAATAATACTCTTGGCTACAGTAACGCCATCCTTTGTAACAGTTATACCATGTGTGTGGGAAGGAGACTCAATCAGTACAGTATTTCCACCTGGACCAAGTGTACTCTTAACAGCCTTAGCCATCTTCGTTACACCACTTATAAGTCGCTTGCGACCATCGTCTCCAAAATACAAATCCTTAGGACCATCAACCATTTGATTAAATTTAAAATTAGATAGGCAAATGTATAAATATTTTTGAAAAATAACAAATGATGATTTTCATTTTCCCTATATATATATATATATATTTATACACATATATATTTTTTTTTATTTTATTTTGACTTTAAAATGAACATTTTTAACATTATTAAAATAATATATTGAAAATCAAATAGTTATATAAAAAAAAATCAACATAATAATGACATTAAAATGTTGATTCTTAACATTAAAAAGGAAAAAAGTACTATTCCATTTCCATGGCATCAGACATAAGGTCTCCAAGTCTGACACCTTCTGCGATCATACTAACTTTTTCCATACGCCTTAAAGCCTTTTTTGTTTCAACCGCTTGGGCAATTCCTGTCTTTCCAGTTGGTCTATTATTAACCAATCTTCCATTGCGAACAGTTAAACCATCATACTTGTCAGCGTAAATGCTTCCGTTAAATTTTGTTGTTTTCATAATAAAGTTTTTACAAATATAGATATAAATATTGTTTGGGTGATATATAGAGCTGACGTGAACATGCGTGTTTTGAAAACCGATTTTTTCGAAAGGGGTGGGGGTGCCATTTGGAAAATCGCATCCCATTTTTTTGGCTTTTTGCCCGCATGTACATACACACGCACGCATAGGTGGGCACGCATAGGCATGCGCTACGCTACACGCACACGCTCGCTTGCACGCTCGCTCGCTCGCATACACACGCACGCATACACACGAGCACATGAACTTTTGTAAGAAAATACATACGCTTTTGCTGTCAAAAATGTGCGAAAATCTGTAGGAAAATACTGCGTTTTACGGTCTGACAGCGGGAATAACCCCACCTCGTTTGTAGTCCTCTTCTTACTTTTTGAAAACTCCTACATTTTCTAACTGCTTGATTTTCAATTAATTTAAAAATAAATGAAAAAAAAGTTCAAAAAAAGTTTGGAGGGAAATAGAATTGAACTAAATTTGCTCCAGAATTGAACGAGAAACCGACAGTTCTTTGACATACTGAGATTGCCCTAGCGTTAAGCCTCCTACCTTGGGTAGTACGGAGCGCACGATGGGCAGCAGCTAGCAAGTCGATAAGATAACGACTAGACCTCTAACGATGAGATGCCGATAACAAGGAGAAATCATTTGGGTGGAAGCCCCTTGAGTTAAGTTCAAATAGGTTCGCATAAGGTAAGATACTACTAGTTGCAGCGTGTGGGTAACGGAAAGCCCTTGTAGAATCGCAATAATCAAGAAACCGAAGAAATTGGCAAGTGCTAAGCCTTATAGCACATAACATCGGGATGGTCGTAAAGGCAGTCCGACTCTGCCTCCGATGTCTAACTTTTAAATTTAACATTATGAACACAATTAAAACATTAGATGACATTAAAGATTTGTCAATTATTATAGTTGGCAAAATGGTTGAAGAAGGCATAATAAAAGATTGTACCGACACAGACGACCAAACAGAGTGCGATGCACAAGATGTAATTAGAGAAATTTTATGTAATAAATTCAATATAGAAAATGACTAATCTTGGTTCATTAAAACAAATTTGTAGGTTAACTGATTTAGATGGGGGGTGCGCATCCTTAACGCACATTAAAAACTAAACAATTATGAAAAACTTAGTAGCAATATTAAAAAGCGAATGCAATTTAGATGAGTATGCAGACGCTATAAACAACCGAAGGGCAGATGGTATTTACTTCTATGTAAATGGAAAAAAAGTTTCAGTTTCTTATCCTTATTCTCAGCTTTCAGAAGAAATGCAATTAGAAGAGTTAAGATGGTTTTTAGATGGGAGAGAATATGAAATCAATTAAATACAATGAGAGCTAGAATTAACAAGAGAATTGATGTTCAGTCAGTCATAGACAGTATTGAGCATCGTGTACGTGTGTACACAGAGTGCGTAAAAGATGTAATGTTAACAGAGAATGTTGACTACAAAAGCGCAAAGGCAATTTTAAACAGAAATTTAAAAACCAAACTAATTTTTAAAACACTATGAAAACTTTACAAGATTTATTCGAAATTATCGCAGTTGCGGTGGAAAGAAATGGCAAATACGGTGACAGTCATTGGTTCATTGATTACAGTGGACACGTTAACAAACTTAGCGTAAGGTATTATTTAACAGGGTGGAAGTTAGATGCTAGTCCAGCCAAGATTGATGCCTACTTAAACGAGGATGGCATACAGGCAGCGTATTGGTTTATTAAAACAAATTTGTAGGTTAACTGACGAGTCTTTATTAGCCGAAACCTGAGTGAGTTTACGGACTCACTTAGGTCTTAACCATTAAAAAATTAAACATTATGAAAACAGGACAAATTCCAAACAGTGTAGGCTTCGGTCAAGGTGGACAAGGAACCACTAGAGATTTAACAATTCGTGAGCAGTTGCTAAGGAACAAGCAGTTTGTGGGTATAAACCACATTTATCATCCAATATATGGCATCATTGATGTGGATAGGGCAATGCTTGATGAGTTATTGAACTACGAAGAGGAGAAATTATTAACATTTAAAAAATCAGAATATGGTAACAATTGAGAAAGTAAAGAAGGGAGACCTATTCAGGTTGCCAAATGGCAAAGAGACCTATCAAATGGATGGATATTGCCGCACGACAAAAAAGTATGTAGGTCAGGCTTGGAGTGATATCTCCAAGTCTATCTACAAAAAGAAAGGAACCTTAGTATTAATCGACTTTGAATTTTAAGAAATGGCACAATTTAATTTTGAGACTATTGCTGAAACGGAAAAGGCAATCTTTGCAAAGGTTCCTTATCATTATAATAACAAACAACTTTCTTACGAGTGTTGGATCCCTAAGTATATACTTGAGAAGGGAACCGCAAAGGAGTTTGTTATTAGAAAGAAGAAAGATGAGAGGCTTTCTAATTCATATCTAAGATCATTCCCAGTTCCAGATAGCTGGGAGACAATGGGAGAATACATTAACTTAAACCAATAAACATAATGAAAAATACAATTCTAATGTGTGCTTTTATGGGCACACTTTTTTTAACGTGGGGACTATTTGCATCAATAGGATGGGCATTATCAAAAGACATTTGTCTGAGGGAGTGCTTCTCCAATGGTGGAACATTGCTAATGATGTTCATTTTCGGGTGGATACCATCCATTATAGTGTGTGGAGATTTGTGTGATAAACTTAAAAAGATATGAGAAAAACAGAGATAGATGATATCCAATATTGGATCATGGTTTACTGCAATCCTAGAAGCATGACTGAGTTTGAGAAAGCCGAGAAGGAGTTGCAAAAAGTGTACGAAAAGTACGGAACAGTTGACCTAAATTTAATAAAAGAACTAATCAAGTAATGGAAGAGATAAATAAATTCTACGATTGGATGGAAAGGATGGGTAACATATACCTTGCAGACTTTCAGAGTATGGACAGAGCTTTTGAAAAAGTTCGAAATAGTTGTGAAGATTGTGATAAATTTGCAGACAACGAAACAGAGATATTATAAGTTGTGGCATGTTTAGACCTACTTGTCGGTAGGCGCTGTTGTAATGCCATTGGTTAATTAAGTAGCCACAGCAATTATATATTGTTTTTCATTTGCTTAAATTACAACAAGACTGACAGCTTGGAAAGACAAGCTTAATTTTAAAAACTAAAAATCATGGAAGAACTAAAACTAATCAGAGACCTAGGTGGAGGTCGCTATCTAATCGGAATAGAGAGTAACGATGGATGGGTAAAAACCATAACAAATAATGTGGATGCTATATGGGCAGCATTCAAAGATGAGTACGGTGATGACTGCTTTTATGAGAGTCCTCAACAAGCAAAAGAAGTATTAATAAACGAAATAATTGAAAGCAATGAAGAACATTAATGACATTACAGTAAACAACCCGATAGAGATGAGTCTATCTGAGGTGGATAGAGCGAAAGCTATACTTAAATTAAATGGCTACTATGTGGATAACATTTGGCATATAGACGATGTAAAAATGCTATATAGCTGCACAGATGGTCAGGCTTATGAGGTTCTTGATGATGTATTAAATCAAGAGAGTCTTTTTCTAGATGTTTACACAAGCATCGACCAAGTTGCTAAGGATATGGATTTAAAAGATAGAGATGAAGAGCTATAGCTTGAGATTCAACAAAGGCAAATGCTCATCCGATGTATACATTGGAGATGACTACTACTATGCCTTGTACTACATCAAGACAAACAATGGTACAGACAATGACCACTTCATATCATATAGAGGTGGTCTTGTCTCAATCATAGAGACCAACACTAACAATGTTTATTATACAGAAAAAATTGAAACAATGGCAGACATTACAAAATGCAACAACCAAGAGTGTCCGTTGAGATACAGTTGCTACAGGTTCAATGCTCCAGATGGGGTATGGCAAAGCTATAATAACTTTGAGTTCAGAGTTGACAGCGAAGAGATTGAGTGTGATTACTATATTAACATTAAAGATTATGAATGATTACGATTATTTTGTGCTTGGGGTAGGTAATTCCAATCACCCAGCAAACCAATGCGAATGTCGTGTTGACTCTAGCATTGACAAAATCAAAGACATTATCGAACAATTTGAAGAATTTGTCGATAGAGTAGAGATTGACAACGAAGAATTTTATGACCTTTATCACAAACTATTAACATGGAAAGAGAAGAATTAGAAAACGTGTTCATTACTGCGCTTGAAGGTGGCAGTAACTATTGGTGTTACTTGTCTAGTGATGCCATCAGCCTAATCAGAAAGGCAGTTCCTAAAGAAGATGACAGATACTTGGCATCTGCAATGCTCAAGGCTATCCTTGACCATGATGTTGAGGTTCCAATCAACGATGCTGAGGATACTGACGATGTACTTGGATATATGACAAGGGACAACATTCAACACAGACTTGAGAAACTATACGAAGACGATGCATACAACTATGTATTATCAGTAGAGTTGGATGGATTCGGAGATGCAGATACATCTGACATTATATTTCAATATTTATTATTTGGAGACGTAGTTTATGGATAAGATAGTAAAAGAAATACAAGACAAGTTTCAGCAACGCTCAGAGGTTGGTGTCAAGAAATATGGCACTGACCTTCAAGGAGCAGAACTTAGCATCTTAGAGTGGTTAAACCACTTGCAAGAAGAACTTATGGATGCTACACTGTACATTCAAAAATTAAAAAATGAGTTACAGGACATTGAATCATGGAATGATGCTGACAAGATAAGCCACAATGGTTTTATTTATGTCAAATATTATGACATAATTAAGTA
>Ga0209229_10000349_pt1 | contig 18567 bp, 18 predicted proteins | sample SanBayMetagenome_FD_187466 | JGI IMG/M metagenome (GOLD analysis project Ga0209229, IMG submission 187466) | Freshwater and sediment microbial communities from dead zone in Sandusky Bay, Ohio, USA (SPAdes) (version 2) | ecosystem: Environmental > Aquatic > Freshwater > Lentic > Sediment... | reverse complement strand
CCCCATCTCCGATGTCATCGCCCGGATCAACTTCAATGCCGTTGAAAAGGCTGTCGCTACCTACTGGGAGAATCGCTATTACCTAGCAGTACCTCTGGACGACAGCGAGGCTAATAACGCCGTCTTGGTCTACAACTTCATCAACAAGGCTTGGGAGTCCGTTGATACCTACCCGGTCAACGCCAGCATCGAGAATGACAAGGCTGCCACTACAAGCACGGCATCTTATTCCAGCGGCGCGTTCATCAATGTTCAAATCAATACCGCCACGCCTCACGGGATGAGCATTGGGGACAAGGTGAATATCAACTTCACCAGCAGTTTTGCAACTCCGTCCGGTATTGGGGACAGGAAGTATCCCAACGGAACATACACTGTTGAGTCATCGTCCTTCAGTACTGTTGTTTTTTACATCAAGGTTCCGTATACTGATGACCTTGCGATGCCGGGTGGATTCTACTACGGGTCTAACTGTCGGATCGCCAAGGCCGGGACATTGGCCTTTATGGACTTTGTCGTAGTCAAGAAGGGTAAACGCCGCCGTATGTTTATGGTCAACGACAAGCAGGGCGTGTTCTTGCTTGAGGAACTTGAATGGGATGAGTTCGGTCTTGCTAATGGCACTCCTACGATTCCGTTCTTCCTTCCTGCCGTCCTTAACCCGTTGGCATTTACCCCGATTAATATCGAAGGCGAACTTCTCACCCGGGCATACTCTTTCCAGACGAACCGAGAAAAGCGATTCTCCAGTTTCCAAGTGGATGCCGCGCTGCCTGCCGCAGGTGCTTTCGATATCTTTTTCGAGACCGTAAACCCGGACACATCGACAAACATCACGACCTACGGATCACCCGTAGAGGAGGACTTCACCCTCCGTGTTCCTGCCCGCAAGACAGGGTACTACTCCCAGTTGCGTTTCAACACCAAGAACCTTCGTCCGTCCATCAGGTCGGTGACCGTAGAGGCCATCATCCCCGGACATATGACTCAAACCACCAAATAAATGGCCCAAATCCAATCCCCAGAAACCTATGTAGATGGGCAACAGGTGACTGCGGCTCGTCTGAATAACCAGACGAACGGCGCTGTCCTGCTACCCGGTGCTGTCACAGACCAGACAGCCCTTGCCGCTGGCACTGTCGCCACAGGCGATACTGTCGTCATTCACGATGCCTCCGCTTCGGCTCTTCGCAAGGCCACGGCGGGAGACCTGCTTGGCAGCGGACTCCCTATCACGACTGGTGCTATCTCTGGCTCGACTGGCGCTGACCTAGTCATCACCCCGGCTGCCGGACAGAAGGTGGATGTGGCTGGCGACATCGAGGCCGAGGATGCCACGCTCACTGGTGGCCTGACAGTCACTGGCAATACGACCCTTGATGCGAGCCTTGCCGTCAATGGCCTTGCCTCCTTTAATGTCACCTCTGCGGTCAAAATCCCCGTAGGAACGACAGGCCAACGCCCCGGCACTCCCGTGGCAGGCCAGATGCGTTATAACTCCACACTAGATCAGGCCGAAGTCTATTCGGGTACAGAATGGAAGGCAGTGGGTGGTAGCCCTTTTGACGCTAGCGGAGGTGTGATTACGACTATTGATGGCTATAAGATCCACACTTATACTGTCTCTGGTACATTCACCCCTTCGCTGACCAAAGAGGGTAAGGTTGAGGTTCTTGTGGTCGGTGCTGGCGGCGCTGGCGCTTCCTATAATCCTCACGGCGGCGGTGGTGGAGGTGGTGATGTTAAGGCTGGTGTTGTAACTATCGCCAAGAACACTGCCCCGATGACTGTCGTTGTCGGTTCCGGATCAAGCGGGACTGGCGGGGCTTCTTATTTCGGGCCTTTCACCGCTAATGGTGGAACCCCGGGTGGCGGTTATACTGGCGGCACATCAGGCTCTGGCATCGCTGGTGGCAACGGCAACTTTGTCGGTGCTGGCGGTGGTGCTGGCGCTCAAACGACACAGGTCTTTAAGTGGACTGACGCTGGCGGTGTTGGAGGTCAGGGCTATGGATCGTCCATCAGTGGTACTTTGAAGATGTATGGCGGTGGTGGAGGTGGTGGTGCTGGCAATAGCAATTCTACCGCATCTGCCCCCGGCATCAATGGTGGTGGTGGTCAGGGCGTTGCACCTATTCAAAACTCTGGTGGCGGTGGTAGTGGCTCTGCCCAGAATGACCACGGGGCAACCCTTGGCGCTGACGGCATCGTAATCATCCGTTACCGAGTCTCCTGATGCTCCTGTCCGAACTAACCTCCTTCGTCGATGCGAACCGCTACAAGGGTCGCAGGGAGGCGTTCGGCATTAACGATACCCGCAACTACCTCCGTTGGGCGTTCCTACACGACTACCTGTTCGTGGCCTATGACGAAGGCCGGATCGCCGGGGTCGGCGTGGCTTACCCTATCTCCACCCCCTATACCGGGGACGAGTCTGCCCTCAACCCAGACTTCAAAGTCCAGCCCATCGAGGAGGCTGGCAAAGACCTTTGCATTATGGATTGGTGTGCCTTGAACGCATCCGGGCGTATTAGCCTAGTCTGGAAGTTCCGGCAACGCTACCCAAACTGGGAAAACCAGAAGAAATGGGCCATCCAATTCGACAAGGTAGTCGAAATCTCTAATAAATATATCAACCTAACCGAAGCACTATAATGGGAGGATCAGCCAGAACACCACAACCGAACCCTCAAGCAGATTACAACCAGTATCTGACTGAGGCTCGAAACGCACTTAAAGTGCAGAGTACCCTCCTGCCCGAACAGGCTGTACTTGAGGAACGGATTGCCCCGACCCTCATCAATACCCGGATGGCTGGCCTCAACGCCAGCGCACAGGGTCTCCTTGGCCTGTACGGCAAACTCTACGAGCCTGCCCAGCAACTCCAGCAGCGGTACGCCACCGACCAGATGTCGATGCTGTCCGGCCTTGGCGCTCAGTCCACGCAGGCCGCCCTAGCCTCTCTTGACCCCACTACCCGGGGTATCTACAACACCTTCGGCCAGCAGGCTCTTTCTGACCTTCAGGCCGGGACATCCTTGAGCGCGGCCGAGACCGCCCAAGCCCAGCAAGCCGCCCGGGCTGCCGGGGCTGCCCGTGGGGTCAACTTCAGCCGTCAGGGTTCTGACCTTGAAATCCTGAATACCTTCAATATGGGCCAGCGCCGCCTTGCCCAGCGTCAAGGTGTTGCCCAGCAGGCTTACCAGATGGGTGCTGGACAGCAGCAGGTCGGCCTTCAGGGCTTCCTTACACCTGCCTTTGCGGCTTCCCAGCAGTACAGCCTTGCTGGCCTCGCTGGAGGCGCTCAGGGTATGTATGCTGATGTCGGCAACTCTCCGTTCCTCCAGCCGGAATCGCAGTACCTTGCCAACATCCGAGCCAACCGCATCCAGATGGAGACTGCTATTCAGTCTGCCAATGCCTCCCGTTCTGGTGGTATTATGGGTGGCGCTCTTAGCGCCGCTGGTAGTATTGGTGGTGCAAAGATTATGGCTGCTGCCATTTGTTGGGTAGCCCGTGAGGTGTACGGAGAAGATCGTGCCGAATGGCTGGTCTTCCGTCACTGGGTTCTGAACGAAGCCCCGGATTGGTTCCGTGACCTCTATATGGAGGAAGGCGAGCGTTTTGCCGCCTTTATCTCCGACAAGCCTTTCCTTAAGTCCATCGTCAAGATGGGTATGGACATCATTGTTAAGCCTCGCTTTAAATACCTCGCTGCCTAATGGCCTCCCCCTTCGCCAAGTATCAGTCTGAACAAGTCCAGCAACTTGCCCCGGGCTTCGTAGAGGCTTACGCTCAAGCCGGGAAGTCCATCGGTCAGGGACTGGCCTCTATCGGACAGTCTGTAGCCCAAGGGATCACTGAGGCTGACAAGCGTAAAAAGGAGGAACTAGCCAATAAGGCTGCCCTTTCTCCGTATATCCGCAATGATGAACGGGTTAAGCGTGCTGAAGATTTTGCCAAGGCTGGCATCTTCACCCGAGCCGCTGATGGCACTCTTGCCGTTTCTGCCGACTGGGCTGACAAGGTAAATATGCCTGAGGTGGACAAAGTCCTGTCCTTTTACAACACAACTGGAGGTGACGGCAGCAAGTTGAGCGGCAATACTCTTACTGAGTTTACTGCCCGCTATCAGGCCGAACTAAAGTACGCCGCCGATCAGGCATCCAAGGCTAATGCTCAGGTCGAACTGGACTATAAGCGCGCTCAGATTGACGAACTCAAGTCCAAGGCTGCGGAGCGTAATGCTAACGCCGGAATGTATGGTGCTGGAATTTCTGCGTTGCTTGGCGGCGGCGAGGCCACTCCGGGCTTCCAGATCCCCGAGGTAACGCTGCCTGACACTACTACTCCGGGCTTCCAGAGTCTTGTCGGCGCTCCTGTCAGTAAGGCTGCCACGGCTGAACCGGGTGTCGCTGCTCCTGCTACTTCTGCTCCGGCCGCCGAGCCTGCCCTGTCTCCTGCCCTGACTGCTGGTACTGCCGCTACCCCTGCCCCGACTGAACCTACTGCCCCGGCTCCGACCTCTGCTGACTTCGACAAGTACGGCTACCCCAAGCAGAAGCCTATGCCTGCCGCCCCTGCGGCCAAGGCTGAACCTGCTCCTGCTCCGGCTGCTCCGGCTGCCGCTCCGGCCACGGCTGCTCCTGCCCCTGCTCCTGCGCCTGCTGCCGCCCCGGCTGCTGCTCCGGCGGCTCCAGTCACATATGATGTGCCTGCTGAGTCTGCCCGTGTTGCCGAGAAGATGAAAGCCGTAGAGGCCAAGCGTACTGCCGTGACGACCAAGTACCAGAGCCGCAGGACTCAGGTTGAGGGCCAGATTGCCGCCGCAAATAGAAATCTTGCTGCGGGTCTTCCTCGTAATTCAGTCGGGTTTAAACTCGCTGAATCTACATTGATTCTGAATGAACAGCGGCGCAAGAGTGTCGCCGAGGCTGAAGCCCGTGAACTCAAGACCATCGATGCCGAGGCCGATGCCATCAAGACCGATTTCACAACCTATCAGGCTGCCGCCGAGGCTGCCCGGAAGGATCGTGTCGAGAAGCGTGAAATCGCCAAGGAAGCCGTTGCGGCCACGAAGGCAGAAGAAGAATTCCAAGCCAGCCTTTCCGAGAAGTATCCTATGATTGGTGTCTACACCTACAGAGGCTACAACCTGAAAGACCCCAAGACAGGCAAGCGGGTCAATCCTGCGATTGCCGCCAATGTTCCCCCGATGGGTAAGGAGCAGTTCACGGAAGCAACCGAGCAGAACAAGGGCTACGGATCTGCCAAGAACTTCCTGCTCAATATGAACGATGTTCTTGAACAGCGTGAGAAGGGTGAAGATGGAAGTGGATACTCCTACCTTGAGCGTTTCCGTACTACGGCCAAGGATATGGAGAACTATTTCAAGGCCGAGCAGGCAAGCGTGTTCGGTGTAGCCACATTCCGAAAGGCCATCGTCTCCGGCGGTAACTTCTCTGACGCTGACCGAGAGTTCGTCAAGCAGGCCATCACATACCTGAATTCTGGAGCAATTGATTTGGACAACAAAGACCTGCGTGCCTCTCTTAACGCTCTCACATTTATGCTTGATGGTATGTATCGTGTGAACCTTGAGGAACTTGGTATGGCCTACAACAAGGAAGCGGCACTTGAAAAGGCTTCCCAGTTGCGTGCTGGCGGCGATAATGCTGGTGCTGCCGGGGTTGAGAAGCAGGTTAAAACAACCGAAAAATTTAATAAGACTTTCAACCTTCATCAAGGCGAGGCGCTTGGGATTTCAAAAGCGCAAATTGCGGAAGCCAGAGCCACGCTCCAGAAGGGTCTCAAGGGCTTCAAGTTCAATCCGAACGCCAAATAATCTAAGAATCTATAATGTCCCCAGACACCACCCTCAAGGCGCAGGCCGCTGAACAAGCGACCCCGCTGGAACCGTTCATCGCTCCGGGGGTCACTCCGGGGACATTTGTTGGCATCGGTGCGGTAGATCCGCAGTACAACCCGGGTACGGAAGAGTACGCCCTTCGTAGCAACGAGCAGTACAAGGCCGTCAACCGCCGGGTGTTCGACCTGTTCAATGCCACGGAACAGCCTATGGTTCCGTCCGCTCCGGGTGCGCCTTCATACGATCCGTCCACGCTGGCTAACCGTGACTTCGTTCAGGGTGTCCGTGGCCTGCTCCCTGAGGGCAAGAACTCCACCGATGATGCCGCTTGGTATGCCCTGAATGTGATGCGCCCGCAGTCGATTCACGATGCCAAGCACATCTTCGGAGTCCTGCGTCCTATCATCGAGCAGAAGACGAAGGAAGCCCAGCAGGCTGGCGGCAGTTTCTATCCTTCCGACCTGACCGAAGAGGATATCGTCAATCTGGCTAAGGAAGCCGGAGTCAGCCCTTTCCTCGTCAACAAGTTGATTGCCGAAGAGGGCGAGGTTGATCCCCGAAAGGCTATCCGTGCCTATACGATGGGTCACCTTAAGCCGATGCTCGACAGCATCGATATCGAGAGTCGCTGGGGTGAGGCCGTATATAACGACCCCAAGAACCTGCTGTTCGGACTCAAGGGTCAGGCGCGCCGTGATGCCTTCTTGGCTATGGCTCGGTGGAAGGAGAAGCACGGCGTTAGTTTCCTTGGCAGCGTTATGGAAGGTATCGGCACTTTGGCTGTCGAGGGTGGCTATGCCACTGGCGGCTTTATCGAGGGTAGCATCGGTACTGTCGTTGCTGCCGGGACGCTCGGTAATGTGATGATGGAAAATAAGCAGTATGTCCTGTCTGACAACTGGCTTCAGAAGAGTCCTGAGGAGCGCGAGGAGGCCAACCGTGTCCTCCAGACAGCCCACGAACTCGCTAAGAAATACGGCCCGGAACTGGCCGAGGCTGCCAACAAGCCCAACCTCACTGAAGAGCAGCGTGCCGGATTGTTCGCTTCCGTCCTTGAGCGCCGCTTCGGAGAGTTCGCAGATCCTAACGAGGTCGATGCTTTCCGCAGGCTTTCCGAACTGAAGGCCGAAGGTGCGTATCGCCCCGGTATGTCTTGGGAGCGTCTTGCCAACTTCGGCGAAGGCGTGCTTAACGCCGTACCTTCGATGGTCAAGTTGCTGAACGCTTCGGTTGACCCTAATTCGTTCTTCTTCCGTGCCGAGGCTAACCTCAAGAATGGTGTGCCTAGGGACGAGAAGTTTGGCTATCTGCCTGCGGCTGCCATCAGTATGTTTGCCCAGACTTGGCAGATTAGCAAGTCTCAGTACGAGGCTTGGTACAAGGGTACGGATACCTACAGGCAGATGACTGCCGAGGATCTCGATAAGAACATCGACCTCTGGGAGCAGAACTACAAGCAGTTGCAGGGAGATGGTGAGAGCCTCTCCGGCTTCTTCTACGACAAGTCTGCTCAACTTGCGCAGGCTCTCGGATTTGAAACCCTGAGTGGAGTGCTTGGCGAAGGTGCTAAGGCCGCCAAGGGCATTATGCAGGAAGAGCGTCTCATTCAGGCTGGCGCTCTGGCCGACCCCGTACTGACGGTGATGGGTGCTTTGAAACTTGTTGGAGTCGGCGCTAAGGCCGCTGCCACGGCGAAGCAGATCCAGACAGTCTCTACTGGCTTGCGTGAGGTTTCGGCCGAGGCCGCTAAACTGCGTACTGCTGCCAACACGACCAGCACCGCTTTCGATACTGCCGTTGTAGACCTGCGTGGTAAACTTGAGGCCGCCATCCCGGGGGCTAAGTTCACGGATGACGACATCATCGGCCTAGCCATCGGTGACCGCAAGAGCCGTATCGGCCAGAGCGCCTCTGCCCAGCGTATCCGTACTGACATCGGCAAGACTATCGCCAAGGAGAAGAGACTGACACAGAAGGTCAGCGACCTGACCGCTCAGTTGGACGAACTGCCTGATGATGTCGCTGGCATCGAGAAACTCCGCGCCCGGCCTGTCGGAGGTGCGGTCATCGCTGGTGCTGGATATACATCCCAAGGTGCTAGCACTGTCGCCAACGCTCTAGCCAACTTCCTAGACGAAGAGTACCAGACACTTCAGGGGAATGCCCGCCGCCGTGCAGTTGCCCGTGGGGCTAGATTCCTCCTTAACGAGGGCGGCGTGCTTTCAGGAGGAGGCGCTACCCGTCTTGGTTTGTTCGCTGGTGCTGGATATGCCCTCGGAGGAGACTTTTTCGCTGCGGCCGCTTTGGGTATCGGTGGCGTAGGCGTAGGACAATTGCTGCGTCCTGATGTGCTTCGCCAGTTCGGAGCCGGGGCTGCTCAGGCCGCCCGTATCCAGAAGGTCGTAGCCCAAAACATCTCGGCTGGCCGCCGTTACGGGGAGTCCTCGTTCCTGCGTGGTGCTATCGACCTTGAGAAGCAGGCCGCCGATCTCCAGAAACAGGTCGTTCGTCTTCCCGGCAAGCCCCTGACGGCTGCCGAAGAGGCCATCCTTGAGAAGGCCAACACGATGGTCGATGATGCTACCAAACTCCGCTCTATGCATTCTAGCGGACTTGAGGACGCACTTCGCAACACTGGTGTTGTCGCTTGGGATGACGGCGCTAAGTCTGGATTCATTGGCGGCGTTATTGCCGCTATGAACGACTCTGATGCCTTTGGCGCTGGTGTCGGTATGGGGATGGGTTTCTCCGGCGTTATGCGTGCCGCAAACCGTGCCGCACAACTTACTCCTAAGGTATCCGAGCCTGTCTACGCTCGCAGCGTGCTAGGTGATGTAGCCACGATGCTGACGGAGATGAAAGACCCGTCCCAGCGTACCCACATCCTTGAGTTCCTTGCCAAGGCCGGGACTGACGAGAAGGCTCAGATTCAGCGTGCCGGGATCATCCGTGACCTGTATATGTCCACCCGAGGCCGGGTGAGGTTCGTCAAGTCCGGCGAGTTTGACGCTGCCACGATTCTTACGGCCAGCCCTGCGGACGAGGCCAAGATGATTATGTCCGAGGCTGCTGCCATCGACCCTACTGGAGGCGAGAAGGCTAAGGCTTATGTCAAGGAACGCACGGCAACGCTCGCCGCCGCCCGTGAGGCCAGCAACCGGGTCACTATCCTGAATGACGATTCGGTGACCAACAAGGCTCGCATCCTCCAGATGAAGGAGTCCTTGCAGGCGATGGACAACCAGATCGCCGAGCAGCAGAAGATTGTCGATGCCGAGCGTATCGACTGGAAGGACACAAAGACTGTCGATGCCAATCGCATCAAACTTGACCGTATGCTTCAGGCTCGCTCCGAACTTGAGGCCAACCTCAAGGTAGCGGACGAACAGCAGTTGCTGATTGAAGGCGACCTATCGGCCGCCAAGGGCAAGGCCAAGGTGGAAGCCCCGATGCGTCCGTATGAGCAGCGCGCCCTGCCGGACGGTTCTTCCGTGCGTAGCGTGTCGGACGCTTTCTACATCGTTGACGGCCCTCAGGGCAAGAATGTCTATGTGAACATCGATACTGTCGATAACATCGGCGCTATCTCGGAAGGCTGGCACGCCTTGCTCGCCGACTCGGCTGTCGAGGCTTTGATGCCTGATATGGTCAATATGATGTGGGGCAACCAACAGCAGAGTTGGTCTTCACAGATGGCCGTCTCTCCAGATGTTACCGCCGCCATCCTTGATGCCTATTCTGCCGATATGTCGCCGGAGCAGCGCGCCAAGTTCAACCAAGAACTTGCCCTAGGTCGTAAGCGTTATGACGATAGCAACGGCAAGGATGTGTCGGGCCTCATCGAGCCTACCCGTGAGGCGATGACTTGGATCCTGTCCGCTATGGACTTGGACAAGCGTGTCGGATACCGCCCGGGTCTTTCCACCCGTGAGGGCGCTGCTGCGTCTGTCGATGCCCGCAGTTGGAATACAATCAAGAAGACACTGTTCGGAGAACGAACACTAGGCGACAATGTCGATAAGGGTCTCAAGAACCTCCTTGACCCGACTTATGGTCTTTTCGCCCGCCAGCACGCCGAGAACATCGTCAACCAACTTACCCAGTCTGGTATGCGTTTTGTCGAGTCTGGCGACGGAACGCTTCGTGGCTACTTCTTTAACAGCAACAACGAGATCATCCGCTCCCCAGTCCTAGACAAGTTCTACGACAAGGTTATTTCCCTGACTGGCGGCAAGGGTTCGCTCCGTGTTCGCCCGCTCAACCTGTACGACCCGCTCATCCCGCTTGAGCAGCGTATCGAGTTCATCAAGCGCAACGGTATGGACTGGGCGTTGAACGAAAAGGGTACTGACATCCTGCCTCCGCTTGAGGCTGCTCAGAAGGCTGACGGCTTCGTGCGTGCCATCGAGGACACGCTCAATGGGCTGCCTGAAGACCAGCGTGGTATGCAGGTCTACACGGATGATGCCGGGAAGCCTGTCCGCACAGGTATCCCGTCTCCTGCCGAACTGGCTGCTATCGCCGCCGACCCTCGCATCCCGCAGTCCTATAAGGACAACCTGCTGACGATTATGCGTACCCTTGGCTCGGGTGAGTCCAAGTCCGTATTGTCGGCCGAGTACAGCAATGTGTTCTCGATGAATGTGGACTCGGTCACCGAGCATCGCCTTCGTATCGGCAAGGACATCTCCGGCAAGACCGAGACCCGTAACATCATCCCGTTGGCCTTCACGATGGGTGAAGCGCCTATCTATGATGCCAAGGGCAAGAAGGTTCGTATCCCCGGCCCGGACGGCAAGATGATGGATGCCACCCAGCGCGTCATCCGAGTCCACGGGTTCGATGTAAACGCCTTCACGAACTCCAAGAACCACGCCTTCCAGCAGGGTCTGTTCGTCCTTGATGAGGTCACTAAGAAGCGTACCTATCTCAAGGATCCCAAGGGCAACCAGTATACGGCCGCCTACATCAACCAACTCTTCGGCACGGAAGCGGAGTTTATGAACAAGGCCACGCTGTGGATGAATCGTTACTACGCCCACGGCCCGCTTGACCCGTACTCTCCTACCCCTCGTCAGCCCAACGGCTCGCCCCGTGAGGTTAACCCGGTGTCAGCCGAAGTGCTTGACCCTGTAAACCCGGAGCGTGGCGCTGCGATGCGTGATGCCCTGCGTGCCATCTTCAGCCTTGAGTCCAGTAAGAAGCGACTTGGCTGGGTCGAGGAAAACCGCACGACCAACACGGCCAACGGAATGGTCACCCGTGGAACAAACTTCGCTATTGCCGACTTCCGTCTCGACCAGTTCGGCCCGCTCAAGCCCAACGGCCAGTCGATGTTCATCGACCAGATCGGCGTTACTTCCGGCCAGTTCGTGATGTCCATCAAGGGATGGGAATCGACAAAGATTCAGCCAGTCGCTGGACAGGCTGGCGCTGTTATGCGTACCATCTTGGAGGTCGGTGAAGGCAAGTTCCTGCCGGGTCACGACCTGAGCGTCACCGAGGTCAGGACTCACCCGACCCTGCCTGATGTCAAGTTGTTCATCGGCACGACAACGATTGCAGGCGGCAAGCCGATGAAGACGCTTGCCTATACGCTTGGTGACGGCCGTATTGTCGAGGCTAGCACTAGCAACGAAGCCACTGCGGTGCGTGAACTCCGCAAGAAACTCATTGAGCGCGAGGATGCTGCTTACATCGATACGATCCTAGGCGAGTACCGTTACAACCGGGATAAGCCGTTGGAAGGAACGCTTGCACCCAAGGCTGAGAGCAAGGGTGAGGTTCTGCTGTTTGAGCCTGTTGGTACTGCTCAGGATTTTGTCGGAACTTTGGAAGGATTGTACAGGGTTAACGGCCGTGATATGCCGCCGTCTGTCCGTGCTATCATCAGCGAGGCCGGACTTGATGCCGCCGTTGCTAGCGGCAAAACACCTGTCGCCATTATGGAGGAACTTGTCGCTTACGCTGATAGCCGTAAGAACAATAAGTCAAACGGAGACAAGTATCGTCACGCCCTTGAAGTCCTGAAGGACGCTCGGGATATGGTTCAGTCGAAGGCTTACGGGCAGAAGACGGCTTACAATGTTCCTACTAAGAAACTGACGATGGACAGCATCAAGACTGCATTCGGCTTCTCCCTCGGAAGCCCTGATGCCCTGACTGCCGAGAATCGTATGGCTGGACAGTTCTTTGAACTTACCAAGCAGTTCGGCCCTGACGAGTTCACCAACAACAAGCAGTACCTAGAGGCAATCATCGCCAAGTTGGACGAGCAGTTGTATGATGCTGCCAGTCTTGAGGGTGACGAGTTCACCGCTGCCACGAAGAAGATCCAGCCTCTCAAAGATGCTGCGAAGATGGCGCTTGCCAAACTCAAGAACCAGATGCCGGAACTGTGGGCTGAACAGCCTGCTGCCCCCGCACCTACGACTACCGCTCCAGAGATGATTGCTGCCGAGGCCGCGCAGCCTACTGGCCGTGATGTCCAGCCCCGCGCTGGAGAAGCCCCTGAGGCTCCGTACCTGCCGCCTGAAGAAGTCGCTCGTATCCGTGAGTTCCGGGTCGCCCCGGACGGCACAATCACCCGTGTCACCGAGAAGCAGAAGTCCGAGTATGACCGATGGAGGCAGCGTTACGAGGCCATCATCAAGAAGCGCGATCAGGAAGCCAAGGCTGCCGCTACGGCCGCCGAGCGTGAACGCCGCATCTTCTTCGCCGAGCAGAATCGCCGCGCACAAATCGAAATTGACAGCGAGGAACAGTTCGCCGCCCAGTCCCGTAAGCGCGCCCAGCAGATTGCCGAGCAGGATGCCAAGGAGGCCGCCCGCCTCCAGAAGGAAGCGGACAAGGCTCAGGCTCGCGCCGATGCCCTGCGTCTGAACTTTGAGCGCGGTATGGACGCTGCCCGTGCTGCTGCCGACATCAAGCGTGTCGAGACCAATAAACTCATCGAGGTCGCCCTGTCGTCCGAGCAGCCAATGATTGCCCCGGGGCTGCTGCTGGTCGATGCCAACCGCCTGACAGTCCAGCCGTTCCGTATGGCTGTGGCTACGGACACGGTTCGCACGCCTTCCGCTACCACCCGGACTGGTATCCTGTACCTCAAGAACCTCGCCGGGTTTGAAGGCCAGACGCAGGGTCACCAGCAGGCGTTCTTCAACTACCTGTTCGCCGAGCAGATCGGCAAGGGTAAGGCTATCGCCGGAGAAGCCTTCCGAGGCCCGATGGCTGCCCAGCAGGGCATCAACCTGTTGAACAGCCGTATCTGGGTTGCCGAGAATTCCGGGGCTAGGTTGGTTCGCCTGTACAAGAATGCCGACAAGGCGGCTGGCAAGGACATCGTCACCTACAAGGTTTACGGCGCTAACGGTATGCTCATCAAGCAGGCCAACGATGCTCAAGACGCTGTTGAGGCCATCGATAACCTTGAGCGCCGCTTCATCAGCAGCCTGAAAGGCCCGCAGCCCCCGGTCAGCGATGAGAACATCGGTGGATATATGAACCAGTTGACCACGGCCTATCTGACCGAGCCTGCATCTGCCCGACCTAAGGGCAACATCCCTGCTGAAGAAAGCAAGGCTATGCAGATTCAGGGCTTTGAGCGATACCTGCCTGCCAAGAAGCGATGAGATACCTCATTTCCCTAGCGTGCTTGGCTCTGGTAGGCTGTTCTACCAGCAAGCCTAGCCTTCCCCCTCCCGTGGCCGTCCCGACCCCTGAGAGCCTCGGTACGCTCGGTAACAACATCGACAAGGGTGACTCCAAGGTGGCCTCTGCCGTGACCGTTATGGTCGAGAGCAGTGACAAGCCCGCCGTGGTACAGGCCGAGGGCCGGGTGGCGCTGGCTCACCTCCCTAAGCCGGAGGACTCGGATCTACAGGCCGCCCGGAAGCGGGCTGCTGCCTCAGACCAGAAGGCATACGAGTCCGAGATTGCCAAAGCCAAGGCTTGGCTGGCCGGGATCGAGGTCGAATGGAACGAGGCCATCAAGCAGTCCAAGAAGAATGTCGATGAACTGATATTGGCCCGCAAGGATTTGGAGGCCGCCAAGAAGGAGGCCGCCAAGGCTCAGACCCAGATCGCCGACCTCAAGTCCCAGTTGGACAAGGCTGACCGCAACCTCTGGACTATGGCCGGGGTGGGTCTGTTCGTGATGGGGGTCGTCTGCGGGGCTGTGTTCGGCTGGCGTATCGGCGGGTCTATCGTGGCCTGCGCCCCCCTCGCCGGGGCTATCCCGGTCATCATCAATTCCGAGTACTTCGCTTGGACGGTAGGGGTCACCATTGGAATCGCAGCGTGCCTCTTGCTATGGAGGCTTTTTGATTACATCAAAGACAAGAACAATGAGCAGCCCAAGTGAACCAGTAGACTACAGCCAGATGGCTAAGGACGGGGTGATCTCCAGCGCCCTTGGGTCTTCGGCCGCCGTTGCCCGGGCGCTCCTGTCGCCTGAGCCTGTCGGCTTCCTGTGGATGATCCGCTCGGCCTTCTCGGCTGCCGTGGTGGCCGTGCTGGTCGGGCTGGCTATTACGGACTATGTGTCCTCCTATACCCTGCGTCTGGCCTGTGCCGGACTCGCCGGGTTCGCCGCGCCGGAGGTTACGGACTTCGCTCTTTCCTATCTTAACAAGCAGTTCCAGAAGAAACTGAACGAGGAGAAGCCCAATGCCAAGTCCCGAGCAAAGAAGCGCCGCTGAACAGAACCTCGCCCTTGCGGTCTGGTTCATCCTTGGCATCTCAGGTGGTTGCGCCCTGTACACCTCCTATGTGATCCAGTCCACGCTGGAGACCCTGTCCAGTTCGCAGGCGATGGCGCTGATCATCGTGGACGCTGGCAAGAACTTCGCCTCGGACGATGGTAAACTTGGTGATAAACTTAATGACGCTACGCTCGCCCTTATCAATACCTGTGATGTGGCGTATGCCGTGGCGGTGGGCTGCCTGATGATCGCCGGGGCTTTGCTCTGGAAGACCTTTAGGAACAGGCTGTGAACACCACGGCCGCTTGACGGCTGCACGCATCCCTGCGACTATGCTTCATTCGCAGAAGGATGGTCGGTTGCCGATGTGCGTGGCTCTAGGAAGTCCCCTGCGATATGGCCCCCGTACCCGACCTACCGGGAGGCCAGTCTTTACTTACGCATCTCGCGCAAGAAGGCTTCGTCAATCTTGTAGAAGTTGAACATCCTGAGATTGCCCTTGTCCACACGGCGAATCTTGACGGACTTTACCTTATTGGTCTTCAGCAGGTCGTGAAGCATAATGCCCCATCTGCGGCGCGAGCATCCTAGTATCTTGCACCACTCAAGGATGCCCTTGTACCCCTTAGGGATAGGCTGCTCCTTCTCGTTGCGCTTGATGTAATCAAGGATCTTGTCGGCTAGGCTTAGTGTTTTCTTTTTCATTGGCGTAGTTAGGAAGGAAATATTGGCACTGACCATTGGACTTCATAGCCGGGGTCAACCACGACTGAAGCAGGTCATCGGCCTTGATGGTGTAGCGCAGGCAGTTGTCTCGGTTTACGCAAAGGACATTGCGAATCCAGCCATCGCATTTGGAAATATCAGTCATTTGATTAGTGTCCACTTATTCCAAGGCTTGGCAAGCAATTCATTCCAGCGATCCCGGTCAGCCTTGGTGACCTTCTCGACCTTCTGGACTTCCTCCCAAGTCAGGCCGCGCTTGATGAACACGGTATTCTTCTTAGAGGGGCCGAGTTGCTTGGGGTGCTTCATAGGATATCCCAAAGAGCATTGCCGATGATTACGCCAATGATTGTGCCAATCACAGTAGCAAGCGTTCTTGCCCAGAAGTCATTCATCGGAGTTTAAGCATCAGTTCCTCGTAGGAGATGGGGATTCCCCGCCCGAACTTAGACCGAACTTCGTGGCACTTCTTGCGCTCAGGTTCGGACGCTCTACGCATAATGACAAGCGTGACTTTCTCAAAGACGGGCAGTCTTAGATTATCGAATGTCGTTTGAGTCTCTTCGGTCATAACGACCCAGTCCTTCTTCTTGTACTTGATGCTCATACGCTCGGCTTGCCCTCCTTGGCGGCGTGCCATTTCAGCAAAGCCTGACAGAACCTAACTTCATCACTACCATCCCCGGAAGACCAATGACTCATAACCCAGTCCCCGGCCTTGACGAGCCGCTCGTATTGCTCGACAGGCACGGCGGTCACGAAGGACGAGGCACGGAGGCGTTCGTTCTCCTCAAGGGATCGAAGCCACCGGGCGTTGTCCGTCTCGGCCTCGATGCGCCAGTACTTGACCTGATGCTCCAGTCGCTCGACCTCGGCCTTGAGGTGAGCAATCTCTGCGGACTGCTCGCCAAGTTGTCCGATGTCGGAGAGCGAATCCAAAGCCCGCTTGCGAAGTTCGGCCTTGAGGGTGTCATTCTCGGAGTGCAGATCCCTGACCTCAGCGCCTAGGCGAAGGGCTTCACCAGCCAGCCACTTCCTAATCTCATCACTCATCAGGCCGGGAAGTACCAGCCCTTGCCGAAGCGGTGGGCTTGTTTGCCGATGTATGAGTCGCCGTCCACTCGATACCACATAAATCCATTCTGCCAGCGTAGCGTGGAGGCGTGCCGCATCGCATACTCGGCCTCGTCAATACGCATAGCACAGCCGCACAGCCAAGACGCGCCGCCCTCAAAGGACTCGTTGTTCAACTGCTCAAGGCGGTGCAGGTGACCCATCGTGAAGCCGCCGCCGGGGCTGCCGAACGCACGGGCATCCTTTAGCAGGGCGTTCATCCCGTGGGAGAATCCGTGGATGAATGTAAGGGGGCCGATGACAATCCGGCCGTGCTTGACGCTGTAGGGCTTGATGACCTTGCAGCCAACCTTGCGGAGCGTCCGCATAATGCGGTCTTGAATCTCCTGCATATCCTCCCGGGTCTTGATGGAGTCAGTGCCGTGGATGATCTGCCGGATGCGATCATCGTGATTGCCGAACAGGAAGTGGGTAGGGCGGTAACGCTCGATCCACTTGATGCCAGCCTCAAGGTCTTCCTCGAAACCTTCCCGGGCTTCAGAGGAATTCTTATCGATGCCCCGGCGCGCCCAGCGGAAGTCCCAGTTGTCGCCGAGATGCACCCGGTACTTGGGGTTCACGCGCTTGACCATCGCCATCACTTGGTCGAGGGTGTCTTCACAGGCGAGGTCGCCGTGGTTATCACCCATCGCAATAATGTCGTATGTACTCATCGGATTCGGCGTTCGGATCTTTCGGGGGTTGGTAGGTTGTAGCGGTCACAGTAGTAGTAAAGACCACGCCTGCAAGTCTTGAGCCTGCGACAGGCTTCGCTCACGCCTACCTTGAGAGCCAGTTCGTATGTCACCCGAGTCTTGAGGCCACGGGGGATGTTCTGCGTGTGCGTGCCACGCTCGACAATCTCCCTAGCCTTGGCATCCAGTTCGTAGGGCTTGTGTACCACCGGGATATTGTTCGCCCGTGCGTACTCAAGAATCTTCTTGGTCGATACGCGCCACGACTGAGCGGCAGCCGGGATGGAGCAGGATGTCTTGACGATCATCGTGCAGGCATTCTCGACCTTGCTTCTGGTGTTACGCTGGACAACCTCAGGCTTGGCAGCAGGCGTGCATTCCGGCTGCATAGAAGCCATCAGCGCCCGGACTCTCGCCGGGTCTAGTAGTTTATTTGCCTTCAGCATCTTCGTACTTCTTAAGGCGAGCCTTCAGGTCATCGTTCTCGACTTGCAGGCAGCCGATGATGTCGGTGGCATCGTCAAGTTGCGTCTTCAGGCTTTCGATCTGCGAGGCAACGGCATCGAAGAATTGCTCGATAGTCTTGGCGCTGGTCATCGGGAGAGGCGCAGGCCGAGGTTCAGGATTTCGAGAACCTCCTCGTCCGAGATCTCCACCACCTGAGTGATGATGGAAACCTCGAAAGAGTTGTTCGTTCCAGTGACCTCATCAAGGAGGTTGGATTCCTCCTGAGGGTCGTAGGTGTTGTGCGTGTCTTTCATCGGCTTAGAAAGGAATTTCGTCGATGATGTCGCTGATGGCAGTCGGCTCAGGAGCGGACGGGCTGCCAGTAGCAGCAGCGTACAGTTCCTCGGCGCGCTTCTTCAGGGCGATGTCCTTGGGGCTGATGCTGCCCTTGAATTCCTTAGGGGTGTAGACCTTAGCCCAGTAGTAAAGGTCGCCACACTTCACGCCCTTGTCGCCCTTCATCGGGAGACTGGACAGCGGCTGACCCTTGCGGTCACCGAAGGGAACGATGGGGTCGTTGCCATTGGCGGCAGCGGCCGGAGCAGCCGGGCGGGCGGCCGGGGCAGCAGGAGCAGCCTGATAGGTAGATACGGGAGCATCATCCTGTACGATGTAGTCGGCGTTGGTGCGGATAGTCTGAGGGGACTGATCGCCACCGCCAGCCCAAGCCGGGAGTTGCGGAGGATTCCAGCGGAAGCGGTTACCCTGCTTGGTCTTGCCGTCATACTTGCCCTTAGGGTCGATGACCGCCCAAGCCTCGGGGAGGTCGTAGAGGTAGCGGCCGATGCCGAGATTGACCACGGCACGCTTCATCGCGCCGGAGGCAGCCGACTTGAACGGGTCGATGTCGCCGTTGGCTTCCACGCAGCACGAACCAGTGACGGTGCGATAGGGGAAGAGCGCCACGCCGCCAGCGGCTTCGTTGCGGGACTCGATGGTGATCGTCACGGTGCAG
>Ga0209229_10000348_pt1 | contig 18580 bp, 19 predicted proteins | sample SanBayMetagenome_FD_187466 | JGI IMG/M metagenome (GOLD analysis project Ga0209229, IMG submission 187466) | Freshwater and sediment microbial communities from dead zone in Sandusky Bay, Ohio, USA (SPAdes) (version 2) | ecosystem: Environmental > Aquatic > Freshwater > Lentic > Sediment... | reverse complement strand
CCACCAGATTCACAAATGTGGATTGTCACTGTTCGGATTGTCGGACAATGAAACTGAAAATTTGGAGAATGAAATGTCCGAAGCAAGACACAAGCAACATGGAGTGAAAGTCGGAGAGCAAACTTACAAGTCTGTTGCAGCTGCATTTGTTGCGTTGAATTTACCGATGCACAAGCACCAATCGTTCCGCAAAAAACTCAAGGTCGAGAAAAAAGCAGAATTTGATGGACATGTGTTTGAGATTGTTTAACTGAACCTTGTTAAAGATTCAACAACTTTTTCAAGTTTGCTTTTGCACAGGTGTTAGCGCATAATTCGCTGAGTTGGATTATTTTCATAAGGGCAAAATAATGGCAGAGTCAGCGAATACGACTGTTATTGATGCACCGAAGCGCCGAGGTGGGCGCCAAAAAGGGCAAGTGGCGCTAAAGCGCCAAGCCCGAGAGCGCTTGCTCGGCAAACTCGACATGATGACTGTGACACCCTTGGAGGTTATGTACCTTACCATGAAAGATTTCTGGGACAAGGACGAAAAGATTGCCGCATGCGCCATCGCTCGGGACTTGGCGCCTTACATCCATCCGAAGCTGACAGCGATTCAGCAACAAATTATTACCGATGAGTCTGAAAAAGTTGCTGATGAGCGAGTCTTTGACAAGTTGCTAAATGCTCTTGAGATTGGCGTGACGATGCGCAATGAAATTTCGAATGGGCGCACCACTGGTAAGGTCATCGCCCAGCAAACCACTCTTGTTGAAGAAGACTTAGACGAATGAACCAAGTTGTCGACCCTGCTATCCTCGCTGGTGCACGTGCACAGTTCACGTTGTTGCCCGACGCAAAGAAGTTTGCGTATGAAAAGCGAATCGCATGGCTCAGTACCGCAAAGGCGCATCAAGTGCCACCGAAAGACCTGTGGTGGTCGATTTGGCTTTTGCTCGCTGGCCGTGGTGCAGGTAAGACACGTGCGGCAGCTGAGTGGACTTGGTGGCAAGCGTGGACGCAAGAGCGGACGAGGTGGCTTGTCAGCGCACCAACTTCCGCAGACGTTCGTGATGTGTGCTTTGAAGGTGACTCGGGTTTAATGAACGTGTTGCCGATTGAAATTGTGCAAGACTACAAAAGTTCCTTGAGCGAGATAACGCTAACCAATGGCTCGATCATAAAGGGAATCCCTGCCTCCGAGCCTGGAAGATTCCGAGGTCCACAGTTCCATGGCGGTTGGCTCGACGAACTTGCTGCGTGGGATTACCTTGACGATTCGTGGGATATGATTCAATTCGGCATGCGACTCGGTCAACACCCACTTCTCATTTGCACTTCCACGCCCAAGCCCAAACCGAAGATTATGGAGTTGGTGGACCGAGATGGCGACGACGTTGCGTATACGATCGCCTCCACGTACGCCAATCGTGAAAACTTGGCGCCCAAGTTCTTTGAACAGATCGTGCAGTACGAAGGCACAAAGCTGGGTCGCCAAGAAATCTACGCAGAGATCCTTGACCCAGAAGAGTCAGGAATCGTGAAGCGTGATTGGTTCCGACTCTGGGACGCAAACAAACCACTGCCGCAATTCCAATACATCCTGCAATCGTACGATTGTGCAACTTCCGAGAAGACGCACAACGACCCAACAGCATGCACTGTGTGGGGAGTGTTCAAGCCCAACGACGACAAGCCTATGAGCGTGATGCTCATCGACTGCTGGACGGAATACTTGCAATATCCCGAGTTGCGTCCCCGAGTCATCGAAGAAGCCAGCTCGATTTATGGCGACCCAGACGAGTTCGGCAATGGTAAGAAAGTTGACTTGATCCTCATCGAGGATAAGTCCGCAGGCATCTCGTTGATCCAAGACTTACAACGCACAGGATTGAATGTGCGGTCGTACAATCCTGGCAAAGCAGACAAGATGATGCGCTTAAATATTATTTCCCCTATAATTGCAAAAGGCAGAGTATACTTACCAGAATCTACAAAGAAGGCTGGATGCGCAAGGGATTGGTGCGAACCGCTGATTAATCAAATCTGTTCGTTCCCCGAAGTGCGCCACGACGACTTGGTGGATAGCACGTCGCAGGCATTGCGAATATTACGGGACATTGGATTCTTAACGATTGATTATGTACCAGACAACAGCGACCAATACGTCGACGAGACAAAACCGAAGAGGGTGAATCCGTATGCCGTCTAATCCGACTCCTGACGAAATGCGCTTGGCGCTTGCCCAGCAGAACCGAGTCGCAGTCCCGAATCGTCCTGGTCGGACAATGCCCGCAGATCAAGCCAAGTTAAGTTACGCATTCACCCACGGATTGGCGCCCATGCTCTATGGTGCTGCAAAGGGCACAGCTGCTTCCGTTCCTGGACTCGTCGGTGATGTGAACGAATTGTTGCGTGACTATGTCACGCCACGCTTACCAGCAGGAGTGCAAGACGTGTTGCGCAAAGCGCCAGCACCCTTCACCACCGAGCAGTACGTGAACATGATGCCCAAGATGGGTGGCCACACAGAAAACATGGCGACCAAGTTGGGTAGCAACGTGGTGGGCACGATCGTTGATCCGTTTGCGGTCGTGGGCGCTGCAAGAAATATCGGCAAGCCAGCGCTCAAGGCAGTCGGCGAAACAATGAACAAGCGAATGCTCGCAGGTGAGTCGCTGGTTCCAGGACTGCCCAACGCTTTGGCGCCCAACCCAGCAATGTTCGCTGTGAAGCCCAAAGGTGGTAATTGGATTCCTGATCGAGTTGAATACGCTAATAACTTCCTCAAACAAGAGATCCCTGAATTCCGAACAGACAAGCCAATGACTCAGTCTGCAGGCAATTACATAGATTACCACTACCCAGACATAAAAGACGGATACAATGCGTACTTCCGCAGCACTGGTAAGCACCACATGGATTACGCTGAAGGTCAATGGGACTGGATGAAGCAAAACTATCCAAAAGAGTTCGCCGAGCTAACTGAAGGGAAAACACCAGACCACTACTTGAACAAGTGGATCGACAAAAAGTTGGGCAGCTATGTCAAGAATGAGATGGGCACACCGACAGACCCTCTGCGCTTGCTCGCTGACAAAGGTGTGACGACCATAAAGAACATAACGGAAAATCCTTCTGTTCAATCACTCGACAAACTCTCCAAGAAATCAATCGAAGACTATCGAGAGTTTTTAGGCTTCCCAAGAGAAGGCTACGCACAAACTCCAGAAGGCAGGTCTTGGGAGCTTTTGACTGACAATGCCATTACGCCAACTTCAGCTAAAAGTTTTATGGAAGATGTAAAGGCAGGCAGTGTGGTTCGGCAGCAAATTCTTCGAGACAATCCTTTCATAGAAGAGTTGGCCAAACGAGATCCTGTTATAAACCTTTACAATTTAGACAGTTCAACGATGCGTGATTTAGGATTCGATCACATTCGTGACGAACTATACAATGCCATCAAGAAAGACTCCGACTTACCTGAGAACTTACGCTTGAAGCCTGAAGCACTAGACAAAGTCACATTGCCACAGGCAGTCGAGCGAGTCGCAAAGATCGATGCATGGCGTGCTGAGCAAATTGAAAAATCTGCAGCGGAAAGTGTTAAAAATTTCCCACCCATCAAAGAATACAAAGATGGGTTCAAGTGGCACGAGCTAAAGATGCCAGACTTGATAGGAGAAGTCCCAGAAGGTCAGCGGATTATAAAAACAACCGACAATGCTCCTTGGGGAAATGACGCTGTAGTTTATCGAGGTGTCGACCAATATGGTGCACCAACGACAAAAGATTTCCAAACAGAAGAAGAAGCGCTTAAAAGTTTTTCAAAAGACAAATCGAAATCTGAACTTGAAAAAGCACTCAAGAACGAAGGTGAGTTGATGGGGCACTGTGTCGGTGGTTACTGCGAAGACGTAATCAGTGGCCAGTCTCGTATCTTCACGCTGCGTGACCAAAAGAATAAACCGCACGTGACGATTGAAGGCACTCCTGGAGTTCGACGTCCTGGATCGCCACCTGCAGAGGTGATTGAGCAGTTCTCTCGAGAAGCAGCCCAAGAAGCGGACGAGCTCGGTTACAAACCGAACAGTCCTGAGTGGCAAAATTATTTCCGAGGTGGGCAGATTCAAAAAGCCGACAAGTGGGCTCGGGACAACTCCTACGAAACAGTCGACATTGCGCAGATCAAAGGCAAGTCCAACGGACCAGTCACCGACAAGTATCGGGAGATGGTTCGTGACTTCTTGAACAGTCAGGAAAACATTGGCGAGGTGAGAGACCTAAGCAACGTAGACTTAGTCGACACAGGCAACTCGCGATCCGTTGTGCGTTTCTTGGACGAGAATTATGGTGGCGACTTTGGGTTGGTGAATAGTTCCGAACTTTACAACAAGGTCAAAGCTGCTAACCCGAACATGGATCGTTTCATTCACGCTTCTGACCTTAGCGACTTGGTCGACCAAGTCCGTTACATACCACCAGAAGGCTACAAAGATGGTGGCGGTGTTTCTGCCTCCAATGACGACTCGTCGTTGCAGTTTTACTCTCGCACGATGGACAATCCCGACAGCTCCAAGACGACTGAGCAAGGAATTGTTAAGCAATTCGAGCAAGACTATATGCGTTTTGCTTTACAGCGTCATCAAGCGCCAGCACGTAGCGACATCCCGAATGCCCAACCACCAGCTGCTCGCACGAACATTTATGGCGAGTATGGCACACCTGCTCTGGGCGGTATGGTGAGTGGGCGAGTCACCAAGTTAGGTCACGCACCCGACACCTACATGGGTGACTTGTCTTACCGCACTCCTGTTGGTCCAGGAATGGCACACCTAGGAGTGCAAGGCATGCAAAGTCCGCAAATGCCTGCAAAAATGACAGGCTACCAAGCTGGCTACAACGTGCCACTCGGTGGCAATGGATTCGCTGGGGTGAATGTTATGCAACCTGCGCAAGGTGGTAAGCCTGTGTTGGGTGCGCAAGTGCAGTATCGGAAGAGTTTCGCTAAAGGTGGTGCGGTGCGCAGCCTAGAAACGAACTTGCCTAAGTTGCAGAAGACCGACTACGAATCCATAGATGAACTTATGACCGAGATTTCCAAACGGCATAAAACCGCACCAAAGAAATTGCACGATGACTTTGTGGAAAAGCATCGCATGACTCCAGACAATTGGATTAAAAGGAAATAACTATGGCTACTGAAATGCCAATACCGCAGGACTACGATCGATACATCGATCCGATGCAAGACGAAACAAAACAAAATTTGGAAGGCGACGAATCGCTTTTCGAAATATTCGACCAAGAAGAATCCGAAGTTGAAGAGTTGCCTGATGGTTCGGCGATTGTGCGCATGGACGACCTAAAAGGTCCAGAAGAAAATCCAGACTTCTACGCCAACATGGCTGAAGAGCTGGACAACTGGGAACTTAGCAAGATTGCGTTGAAGTATTTAGACCTAATCGACAAAGACAAAGAAGCACGTGAAGAGCGTGACAAGCAATACGAAGAGGGTTTACGTCGCACTGGCTTAGGGCACGACGCTCCTGGAGGCGCACAGTTCATGGGCGCAAGTAAGGTTGTGCACCCTGTAATGGCAGAGGCTTGTGTAGACTTTGCTGCACGTGCGATTAAGGAATTGTTCCCACCAGATGGTCCAGTAAAAACCAAGATCATCGGCGAGGTGACAGAAGAGAAAGTCGCCAAGGCAGAGCGCAAGCGTGACTACATGAACTGGCAGTTGACCGAGCAAATCGAGGAATACCGAGACGAGCAAGAGCAGATGCTAACCCAGCTTCCACTCGGTGGTTCGCAGTATATGAAGATGTGGTGGGACGAAACAAAGAAGCGCCCATGCGCTGAGTTCGTGCCTATCGACAATATCTACTTGCCCTTTGCAGCTGGCAACTTCTACACCGCAGAGCGTGTTACAGAATTCCAAGACATCACGCAAGAGCAATTCGAAATCCGAGTTGAGTCGGGTTTGTATAAAGACGTGGACGCATACATGGCGTCCGAAATGCCCGAAGAAACAAAGCCTGAGAAAGCCAACGACAAGATCGAAGGTCGTAACCAGAAGTCCTCGAACGTGGACGGCATTCGCCGAGTTTACCACATTCAAACCTTTATGCAACTCGAAGGCGACAAGATCACCAAAGAAGAGCGTGCGCCTTACGTCTTGATGATTGACGAAAACGAGCGTGCGGTGGTTGGTCTTTACAGAAACTGGGAGGATGGCGATGAGACTCTTACTAAGCTCGACCACATTATTGAGTTCAAGTTTATTCCTTGGCGAGGCGCTTATGCTATTGGTTTGCCTCACCTTATTGGTGGGCTCAGTGCTGCGCTAACAGGTGCGTTGCGTGCGTTGTTGGACTCTGCCCACATCGCCACTGCTCCGACAATGTTGAAGTTGAAAGGTGGCAAGATCTCTGGTCAGTCGCTGACGATCGAACCAACTCAGGTCACAGAAATCGAAGGCGCTCCAGGAGTGGACGACGTGCGCAAGATCGCTATGCCTGTGCCGTTCAACCAACCCTCGCCAGTGTTGATGCAACTGCTCGGCTGGCTCACGGATGCAGCTAAAGGGGTGGTGACCACCTCGGAAGAAAAGATCGCCAATGTAACTTCGAATGCACCAGTGGGCACGACACAAGCGTTGATCGAACAAGGCGCTGCAGTCTTCAGCTCGATTCATGCACGCTTGCATGACTCGCAACGCAGAGTGTTCAAAGTGCTCGGTCGACTCAATCGTTGGTATTTGGACGAGCAACGCAAGAACGAAGTTGTTGAAGACTTGGAAATAAGCGCTGACGATTTTATCTCCAATCCAGACGTTATTCCTGTTTCCGACCCACACATCTTTGCCGAGAGCCAACGCTACGCACAAATCCAAACGCTCGCTGCACGAGCTCAGGCTAACCCAGATTTGTATAACCGACTTGCTGTTGAGAAGCGGATACTTAAGCAAATAAAGTTACCCGACATAAACGAAGTGTTGCCAGACCCACAAGACGTAAAGGACATGAATCCTGCACTCGAGAACGTGGCAATGACAATCGGCAAACCAGTCGGTGCGTTCCCGATCCAAGATCAGCTGGCTCATATGATTACGCACTTGGACTATTTCAAAGACCCAATGTATGGATCCAATCCGATTATGGCGCCCACATTCGTGCCTGCATTCTTGGAGCACATGAAGCAGCACTTAACACTTTGGTATTTGAACCAAGTCGACGGATACACTTCTGCTGCGCTGGATCGCCCATTCAACGTATTGAAGGTCGAGCCAATCATGCAAGAAGCGCAGAAGTTGGTAGCTGCTGCTGGTAAGCACGTGCACCAAGACGCTGCAACAATTGCGGAAACGATCATTCCAGCGCTGCAACAAGCGCTCGAAATGGTGCAGAAGATGAAGAGTCAGCAACCTATGCCTCCTGAAATCCAAGCAATTACGCAAACTCAGATGGCAGAAACACAGCGCAAGGCAACCTACGATCAGATCGATTTACAATTGCGGCAACAAAAGCAATTAGATGACAAGGAAGCAAAGCAAGCCAAGATCGTCACTGACGAGCAAATGAAAGCTGCGGAAATAACTCACGACATAAACGTCATGACGATGGAACAGCAGTTTGAAAGAGATAAATTAGAACGACAAGCAATGGCTGAGCAGCAAGCAGCAGCCCAGCAACAAGCAGCTGCTATGGCTGAGCAAGCACCACAACAAATGCCCCAACCACCAGTTCAACCCTAGGAGAAAACTATGACTGAAGCAATCAATGCCCATAAGAAAATGGCTATGGGAATCACAGAAGGTAACGTAATGAAAAAAGGCGGTAAAGTGAAACGCTACGCCAATGGCGGTGCTGTTTCCGAATCCGCAGCAGCAAATTTACCAGCAATGGGCGACAGAAAGAACGCAGGTGTCGACTTCAATGCTGGTAAAGCAAAAATTGCCTCCCTTAAAAAAGGTGGCAGTGCGAAGAAACCTGGACTGATGATCGCTATTGCGGTCGGTAGAAAAGGTGCAGCTCGAGGTCGCTAATGGTAACCCCAAACGACCTCATCAACGGCATCAAGCGCCGACAGAATGAAATTGCGGAGTCGCTGGTAAACGGCAACTGCATAAATTTCGAATCTTATCAGCGCTTGGTTGGCCAAAATCAAGGTTTGCAAGAAGCCTTGGAAATTTTAAACAACTTACTATCAGAAGAGGATAAAGATGTCGAATGATATCGAACAGACGCTTGCAGAAGCATTCCCAACAATCGACCCATTGATGGCACCGTATGGTGGCAGAATTTTGGTTCAATTACGGGCTGTGAAAGAGAAAGTAACTTCCGCTGGAATTTATATTCCCGAAGAAGTCAAGGAAACCGAGAAGTGGAACACGATGATCGGCAAAGTGATCGCAGTTGGAGCACTGGCGTTCAAAAATCGTGAAACAATGGCTCCATGGCCAGAAGGTGCTTGGGCGCAAGTAGGTGATTACGTGCGTGTGCCTAAGTGGGGTGGTGATCGCTGGGAGGTGGATTTCACCGACGAAAGTGGTGCAAAGGGAAAAGCGTTGTTCACGTTTTTCAACGACCACGAACTAATCGGGAAAGTCACAGGCGACCCACGAGAAATTAAAGCATTCATCTAAAGTTTTGAAAGGAAAACTGTATGAACCCAACTGAAAAAGCAGAAATGCAAGTGGACGAGCTGGACGACGGAGGTGCGGCAGTAATGTTGCCCGAAGGCGAAGAGAATCCACAAGACCAAAGCGCAGATAGCGCTCAGGATCGTGATGATGATCACGACGATGAACCAACAGGTCGAAAAAGTGACGATGTAGATCCCGAGCGAGAAGAGATTCGGGCTGCTCGACGTGAAGAGCGCAGGTTGAAAAAGCAGATCCATCGTGAAAAAGCGAAGGAATCAAACTACTTAATCACCGCACTCAAGAAGCAAAACTCAGAATTGGCTGACCGACTGGCTGCAGTCGAGCGTAAAACCTCAGGTGCCGAGCTGGCACGTGTGGATAAAGCGATCGAAGACGCTGGTGTGCAAGTCGAATACGCCAAAATGAAGATGAAAGAGGCTGTCACTCGCAACGATGGCGAGTCTTTGGCTCATGCGCAAGAAATGTGGTACGACTCTAAACGCAAACTCGAGTCTCTCGAGATGCTAAAGACCAATGCCACCAAGCAAATGACCACTCCTCAACAGAACATTAGTGTTCCAGACCCCATGGTTCAGCGCATGGCTGCTGATTGGATGGAGGAAAATCCTTGGTACGACCCACAAGGTCGCAACGAGGAGTCACAAATCGCCCAATTGGTCGACAAAAAACTGACCGAAGAAGGGTTCGACCCGACTTCTCCAGATTACTGGGATGAGCTGGACACACGTATGCAAAGATATTTGCCGCAAAAATCGAATAGCGGTTATAATGCAGGGAATGTTCAACAAAAAAGACCTCGATCTGTGATGACAAGTTCTGGTAGAGAAACGATGGCAACGACAAAGTCTAACGAGTTTAGACTAAGTCCTGATCGTGTCGCTGCTATGAAGGAAGCTGGTCTTTGGGATAACCCCACTGCTCGTCAAAACGCCATTCGCAAGTATGCTGAATGGGATCGCTCTAACAAGAATCGAGGTTAAAAATGGACAATCGTTTAAAGAAAAATACTAACTCTGGTCGTGAAAATCGTGGAGCTATTGTCGATAAGACACGTGCTGCACCTGAAGACAGTTTTGCTTCCTCAGAAGAACGTCGTCGTATGTTCCGCTCTGAGTGGATGCAAGAAGCTCTTCCTACTCCACCAGAAATTCCTGGATTTCACCTGTGCTGGTTGTCTTCTACAAACCAATACGACCCTATCCACAAACGCTTGCGCATGGGCTATACGCCTGTAAAAGCCGAGGAACTTCCTGGCTTTGAGAATTACCACGTAAAAGCAGGTGAGTTGGAAGGTCATGTTGCTTGTAACGAGATGATTCTTTACAAAATGCCTAATGAAGTGTACCAAGAGATCATGGCAGAGATGCACCACTACGCTCCAATGGAAGAACAAGAGAAAATCAAGGTCCAACAAGACCAACTCTTGAATGCCAAGGACAGTAATGGTAAGCGCCTCGGTCAAATCGAAGGTGATGGCATGCAGTTCGACCAAAGTCGACAAGCACCAGTGTTTTAAATTTTATAACCCTATTTGTTTTAATAACGAATAGGGTTATAATGATGGAAAATAAGCGAAGCAATCAAGTCGCTTAGTTTGAAAATTCGTAGTAGCCCTGAAAATTGCGTTAATAGCGATTTTGCCGATAGCTTTGAAGAAAGCGAAGTCAAAACTTTTTTAATTAACCTTTTTAAGGAGCAACTTATGTCTGCAACAAATGCACCATTTGGCATGCGCCCTGTGTACCATCCAACAGGTTTGGATCGTGCTATTGCGCTAGCGAATGGTATCACTTCAGGTTATAACCAAAACCTGTTAAAAGGTCAGCCTGTTGAATTGTCTGGTGGTGTTCTTGTCCGTTCTGACGGCACTGACACAATCCAAGGCGCATTCGATGGTGTTGAATTCACTGACACGACTGGTCGTCGTCGTGTAAGTAACTATTGGCCAGCAAGCACTTCTGCTACCAACATCGTTGCTTACTTCTACCAAGATCAGCAAATCGTTTATGAGATTCAATCAGATGGTCCTGTTAGCCAAACAGCTATCGGTAGCCAGTTTGACATCACGAATCCATATGCAGGCTCAACCACTACTGGTTTGTCTGCTTGCACGATGTCTAGTTCTGGAACAACTAGTGGTAACAATCTCCTCCGTGTGATTGATATCGCTCCGTATCCAGACAACAATTGGGGCGATCCCTTTGTGATCGTACGTGTTCAAATCTCGCAACAGCAGTTTACTGCTAACGTTGCTGCCATTGCATAAGGAGAATAGAACATGGCTGCTCCAATGAGAAGTACGGATTTCCGTTCAATCGTAGAACCAATCCTAAATGAGGCTTTTGACGGTGTTTATGACCAACGTGCAGACGAATGGTCCACTGTATTCCGTGAACAAGCTGGTATCCCACGTAACTACCACGAAGAGCCTGTATTGTATGGTTTCGGTGCTGCGCCTCAGTTGCCTGATGGCTCACCTGTTACCTATCAACAAGGTGGCGTGTTGTTCTTACAACGCTACGTCTACCAAGTGTTTGGTTTGGCATTTGCCTTGACCAAAGTGTTGGTTGAAGATGGTGACCACATCCGTATCGGTCAGGTTTATGCTAAGCACTTGGCACAGTCTTTGGTGGAAACCAAAGAATTGCTCTGCGCAAACGTATTGAATCGTGCGTTTAACAGCGCTTACACTGGTGGTGATGGCGTGCAGCTGAACTCAGCTTCGCACCCAATCGTTAGCGGTACTGCAAGCAACTTGCTCGCAACTGCAGCTAACTTGTCGCAAACTTCCCTCGAACAGATGTTAATCCAGATTCGTCAAGCTGTTGACAACAACGGCAAGAAGATCCGCTTACAGCCATTGAAGTTGGTTGTTGCTCCTGGAAACGTGTTCCAAGCAGAAGTGTTGTTGAAGTCTGTACTGCGTACTGGCACTGCGAACAACGACATTAACCCAATCAAGTCGATTGGTTTGATGCCTGAAGGCGCAACTGTTATTAGTCGTTTGACTTCTCCAACTAACTGGTGGGTTCAGACTGATGCACCTGAGGGCATGAAGCTCTTGATGCGTCGTGCTTTGGAGAAAACTATGGAAGGTGATTTCGAAACCGACTCCATGCGTTACAAAGCAACTGAGCGTTATCAGGTAGGATTTACCGACTGGCGTGCCATGTACGGAACTCCTGGCGTCTAAAGCAATAAGGGGGTTGGGGAAACTCAACCCCTCTTTTTTTAATTTGTATTTGTCAAACTTTTCAAGGAGCAGACAAAATGCCTCAATATTCAGATGACCTGTTTTTAGGTCCAGCGGTTACTTACATGGGTACTGGCGTTGCCAGTGCTAACGCCACTTTCACTGGTAGCATTTCTTCCACAACTCTTACTGTTACTGCAATGCTTTCTGGCGACTCTTTGCTCGTCGGTCAGTACATTGACGGTACTGGTGTAACTAACGGCACTTACATTACTGCTTTTGTTAGCGGTACTGGTGGTACTGGTACTTACACTGTTAGCGCTTCGCAAACTGCGAGCAGCACAACGATGTATGCTCAAGGCAATGCACTGCTAGGTGATCCTTCACCTATGAGCCTTGGTGTTGGTCCTTTGGGTCGTCTCTATGTTTGGGACGTTATCCCACAAGCACTCGCTGCAAACAACATCGCAACGACTCAAACTCCAGCTGCAGCTGGTAGCATAACTCTCACTGCTGGCGCTGGTGTTACTTCTGTAACAACCAATAACGGCACAGTGTTGCAACTCGACGTGCCACGTGCAGTTAGCGTGACCACAGGAGCAGGAACACCTACAGCTCGTAACTTCACTGTTTCTGGCTACGACTACTATGGTCAGCCAATGAGTGAAGTAATTGCATCCAGTGCAGTAGCTTCTACTGCTGTTAATGGCAAAAAAGCATTCTACCAAATCAGCTCTGTCGCTGTTTCTGGTGGTACTGTTGTTGCTGTTACAATGGGCACAACTGACATTCTCGGCTTGCCTGTTCGTGTGACTAATGTGGCTTACATTGCAAGCGTAAAAACCAATAGCACATTGGCTGAAGACACTGGCACATTTGTTGCTGCAGCCACTGCAACTGCAACCACTACCACTGGCGACGTTCGTGGAACTTATGTTCCTGGAACTGCATCTGATGGTATTAATCGCACTGTTATGGGAATCTTGTTACCCGCAATCGCTGTTGGACCAAACGCTACTCGTGTTGGTGCACTTGGCGTTACCCAAGCCTAACTAGGAGAGCAAAATGGGACAATTCAAACCAATGCCAAAAATGGAAACAACCGAGCCATCTGTTGAGCTAAAACTCAAAAAGGGTGGTAAGGTTAAGATGCAGATGGGCGGTGCTCCGATGATGGCTGGCGCCCAAATGCCTGTTTCTCCTCGTCGTCGTATGGCTATGGCTCCAAAAGCCATGGCTCGTCAACCTGCTTTGCTACGCAAAAATGGTGGTCACATGGGAGAGTCGATGAAAGAAATCGAAGCGCACGAGCGTAACGAGCGAGACGAACTAAAGCGTGTTAAAAAAGAGCTAAAGAGCCACGAAGGCATGCGAGCCAGCAAGGCTCACAAAGGTCTTAAGAATGGCGGTTCTCCTGCTCCCAAAGCTGGTCCAAATGTAATGGGTGGATTGGCTGGCGGTCTGGAAGCAACTCGTACTGTTAGCAAAAAAACCACTGGTGGTGTGCGTGCTCCTGGATACAAAAATGGTGGCGCACTGAACGCAAAAGGAGCAGCTGTCGCTAAGAAGTACATGAACAAGATGAACTCTGGTGATCCAATGCCTACTGTAAAAGGTGGCACAAAAGGTCTTGAGGGTTCTAAGTTCAAAAAAGGCGGTGCTGTTGCTGCTAAGGGTATGGCAGTCGCCAAGAAGTATATGACCACGATGAACACTGGTAATCCAATGCCTACTGTAAAAGGTAAGACTGGTAGCTTGGAAGGTTCTAAGTTCAAAAATGGCGGTCACGCTGCTATGACTTGTAAAGATGGCGGTGGCTTTACTGCTATGAAGAAAATGTCTAAGTGCTAAATTGACTGGGTGGGGGAAACCTCACCCACTCACTAAAGGAATGATATGAAAGTTCAAACAGCTTCACAGACAGGTTCAGGTTCGACGACTCCTTTCGTCATGAATACGAACTGCACTCCGTTTAATGTTGGCTTCGGGGTTAAAGTTACAGGAACTGTAAACTTTACAGTTCAACACACATTCGATGACCCTGCTGTTGGATTTACCACTTGGTATCCGCATCCTACTGCAGCATCTCAGGCATCAACGCAAGACGGCAACTATGCTTTCCCTGTGACTGGTATTCGTATCACAGTTAATTCAGGTGGTGGCACTGTTGACTTTAACCTTGTTCAAGCTGGTATTGCATAATGTCTTATGTTGGCTACAGCGACGTAGCTAACCAAGCGCAAACCACTCCTGGATGCGCTCTTGGCGTTGCTGCGGATGCAAGCTCTGGTAGTTATGGGGCTGATTTAGGCGGTGCAGGTGTTGTTGACACTTATTCTTGTCTGGTGCCACCTACTCCTCCAACAATTTATTATATTTTGATGGAAAATTCAGGTTATGTTCTCCAGCAAGATTCATCTAAAATCGAATTAGAGGTCCAATAATGGCTGATACAAAAATTTCGTTAATGCCAGCTGCAGCAACTCTAGACGGAACAGAAATTGTTCCTTTAGTTCAAGCTGGAGCTAATGTCCAAACGACTATAAGTTCTTTTAATTCTTTTGCTCGTGGGTATGGCAGTATTTATGTAGCTGGTGGATCAACTGTTCAAACTACGAGCGGGACAGCTAACACTTACACTCAAGTTACTTCGTTTACAACCAATGGTGTTGCAGCTGGTGGAGTCACTCCCGTTGCTGCTTCTGATAAAATTACTCTTGCAACGGGTGTATATTCGATAACTTTCAGCGCGACGTTTACAGCTACAAATAACCATACTTTTTTATTACGTTGTTTCAACTCAACAGCTGGAACTGAGTTTGTTAATACAGTAAGTAAAAATCACTCTCAGTCAACTGATCCGCATCAAGTCGGTTTTTGTGCAATAATTACGACAGTAACAACTTCTGATGTTATTGTACAAATTGCTTGTACAGATACTAGCCAGCCGTTTACAATTACGGACGCAAACTTTATCGCTACACAGTTAGGATAAATCATGCCATTGATCAAGAGCAAATCTAAAGAAGCATTCGGCAAAAACATTGCTGCTGAGCTGCGAGCTGGGAAACCCCAGAAGCAAGCGGTGGCGATTGCCTATGCGACTAAACGTGCTGCTAAGAAAGATGGCGGTGGACTCTACGCTAACATTCACGCAAAAAGAGAACGAATTGCTGCTGGCTCAGGCGAGCGCATGCGCAAAGTCGGTAGCGAAGGTGCGCCAACTAAGCAAGCGTTTATTGACGCTGCAAAAACCGCTAAAAAATCTGGCGGTGGAGTATCATTAAGTGTTGGAAGAGGAGAAAAACTCCCTACCGACCAAGGTGCAGGGCTAACTGCCAAAGGCAGAGCAAAGGCGAACAGAGCTACGGGAAGTAACTTGCAAGCGCCAGCCCCAAACCCAAAAACTGAAAAAGAAGCTGGTCGAAAGAAATCATTCTGTGCTAGGATGAGCGGTGTTGTAAAGCATGCAAAGGGTGACGCACCCCGAGCGAAAGCCTCCTTAGCTCGCTGGAATTGTAAAGAAGGTGGAGCTGCTAAGAAACATGACATAAAGGGTTGGTAAATGAGCACTAGTGGAACAGTCGGGCAAACAGTTGTTACTGTCCAGAACTTGATCGACAGTGGTGCTCGTCGTGCAGGGAAACTCGCCGAAGAGCTAACCGACGAGCAAGTGATTGCGTCTAAGCAAAGCCTGTATTACATTCTTTCTAACCTTGTCAACATTGGTATCCAGTATTGGTGTATCAATAAAGTTATCGTCGGGCTAATCCCCGACCAACAATACTATTACCTGCCAGTGGGCACAGTGGATGTGCTCAATGCTAATTACCGCACGCTAACTGCTGTTGACACAGGTGCTTATAGTTCTTCTGGAACGACGCTAAATGCATTCAATGGTGTTGGTAATTTGATTTGCCAGCTAACCAGCAACACAGGTGTTATCGGAATCAACAATGGTTCGGGTAATCCTGTTATGATAACCACAATCGGCATGTTACCTGCCATGAGTGGCTCGGTGACTGTAAACATTCAATACTCCCAAGACAATACCACATGGACAACACTTTACAGTCCTGGAGCGACAACTTGGGCAGCAGGAACTTGGATTTATTACGACTTGCAACCCACTGTAGAAGCACCTTATTGGCGCATTCAGCAGACTTCGGGTGCTAACATGGGCTTTTATCAGGTGGTTTTCGGCACGATGCCATTGTCGATTAACATGGCTCGTATGAACCGAGACGACTATTCCTCTCTGCCGAATCGTAGTTTTACTGCGTTGCGCCCACTGCAATATTGGTTCAACCGCACAATCCCGCAACCAAATATGCAACTTTGGCCAGTGCCGAACTCCATTCAACCCCAGCTTGAACTTTGGCTAAGTCGCCAGATTCAAGACGTTGGCGAGTTGTCGGGTGAAATTGAAATTCCTCAGCGTTGGTACTTAGCGGTGCAAAATATGCTTGCGCACCAAATGGCAATGGAACTCCCACAGGTCGATCCTGGACGGATACAGTATTGCGAACAGCAAGCAGACAAGTACTGGGCTCAAGCTGAGGCAGAAGAACGAGATAAGTCGCCGATTTATTTCGCCCCAAACATTAGTTACTACACGAGGTAAAGATGTCAGTTTGGCTGGACACCTCTGGGAATACTGTTTTATCGATTGCTATCTGCGACAGATGCAAGATGAAACGTGCGTACTCCGACATTCGTCCAGACGGGAACATTCCTGGAATCCGAGTTTGCGGAAACGGATGCTCCGACCAATTTGACCCTTATCGTTTACCTGCGAGACAATCTGAGAAAATCTCTTTAAGATTTCCTCGTCCAGACGCTGACGTTGCAGAAAACCAAGACGCAATCACTACAGATCCAAACATCGCCAACGACCCAACTCCATTCGACCTCACAGGAACTCCTGGAGAATGGGGTATTGCGCCAGAAACTTCTGAGGACGACATTGATGGTAACCTTGATAATTTGAGTCCTTAACTATGGCAAATATAAGAATCTCCCAGCTACCAACTGCACCGACCGCCATTACAGGTTCGGAGTTGGTGCCGATTGTTCAAAATGGGCAAACTGTTCAGACCACTGTTTCGGCGATTACGAACAGCCCTGTTCAGACTCAAACATTTCTTACAGTCGGACAGCAACCCACATTGCCCAACAGTCGTTACATTGGTGGTGGGCTTGGAATAGGAACTTCTGATGGTGGTGCGCAAGGGGTTTACAGCCTATTCTTGAATGGTACGTCTGCAAGCCTCGAAAACGCTTCTACGGGTGTTATCGTCAAGTCGGGAGTGAATACGGTAGTTGCACGATCGATCGCAGCTGGAACAACTGGTTTAAGCGTTGCAAATGGGGACGGCATTGCTGGCAATCCTACACTTTCGCTAACTGGACTGGCTTTATCTGCTGCAACCTTGTCTGGCAACGGCATGGTCAGTTTGGTCGGTGGGTCTTATTTCCAGAATGTAACGCTCACTGGAACTTCTGACCAGATCGATATCGCCAATCCGAACGGAGGAAGCAACCCGACTTTCAGCATTGCGAATAACCCGACTCTTCCTGGAACTTCTGCTACGCTATTGCCACGAGGTAGCACTTCTCAGCGAGTTGCTGTCCCAACGACAGGTATGCTCCGCTACAATACGCAAAGTGAAGTGTTCGAGGGTTATACAAATACAGGCTGGAATGCATTTTCCGTCACGGGTGGTGTTACTTCGTTTAGCGCTGGCACGACAGGGTTTACACCTACAACTGCCACGACTGGCGCAGTAACGCTGGCTGGTATTTTGAATGTAGCGAATGGTGGTACGGGAGTCGGCACTTTAACAGGCTACGTAATCGGGAATGGCACTAGTGCTATGACCGCAAGCACCACAATTCCTACGACAGCTCTTTCAGGACTTGTAACCAATGCTCAGCTGCAGAACAACTCGGTTACTTACAATGGTGTGACAGTTGCTTTGGGTGGTAGTGGCACAATCACTGCTACAGCTTCAAATCCCTTGACCATAGGGAATGGCTTAACAGGCGGTAGTTATGACGGATCTCTGGCTGTTACCATTGCAATTGACACTTCGGTGGTTGCCACGCTAACAGGCACTCAGACCTTGACAAACAAGTCGATGTCGGGTTCTGCAAATACATTTACGAATTTACCGAACAATGCGCTAACCAACAGCTCGATTACGCTCGGTTCGACAACTGTTTCGCTCGGTGGCACTGCTACAAGTGTTACGAACTTAGAGCTGATTACACCAACAATCGCTTCGATCGTAAACATTGGCACACTGACGTTGCCGACTTCGACCGACACGCTGGTGGGTCGTGCTACGACCGACACCTTCACGAATAAGTCGATTAGTGGTTCAACCAACACACTCACGAATATACCGAACAATGCGCTGACAAACTCGTCTTTGACGATTGGCTCTACAGCTATTAGCCTTGGCGCAACAAGCCTCACATTGGCTGGGTTGAATTCAGTTTCTGTAACGCAAGACCCAACATCTGCATTACAGTTAGCGACCAAGCAGTATGTGGACACCCTTGTGGCTTCTGGTATTCACTACCACACACCAGTGCGAGTTGAATCACCTACTAATTTGAATGCAACCTACAACCAACCAGGAGGAGCTGGGGTTGGTGTTGGCGCTACTCTGACTAATGCAGGTGCGCAAGTTGCTTTGGCGATTGATGGTGTTACCCTTTCAGTGAAT
>Ga0209229_10000347_pt1 | contig 18590 bp, 34 predicted proteins | sample SanBayMetagenome_FD_187466 | JGI IMG/M metagenome (GOLD analysis project Ga0209229, IMG submission 187466) | Freshwater and sediment microbial communities from dead zone in Sandusky Bay, Ohio, USA (SPAdes) (version 2) | ecosystem: Environmental > Aquatic > Freshwater > Lentic > Sediment... | reverse complement strand
CGCGGCACATACTCCGACACAACAAGTTCTTCACCCAAAAACTTAGCAAAGTCTGCTAGCACCTGGGCCGCAAAATCACGGGGTGTTGCATACCACTCGTCGCAGTAATCTCCATCGCAGGTATCGATGAAGGCAAGCATCTGTTCTAGAAGTTCTTCATGCGTCATCTTTCTTCTCCACAAAGCTAGGGCACTTCTCATCTTCCATGATCCACGGCCCCATGTAGTACTGTCTCGTAGCCTCCGGGTGAACCGGAGAGTTCTTGAGGTTGCGTTTACATGCCTTGCAGTATTCAAGGCAGGGGTTCCCGTTGCACCGGGCGAAGTCTTGTGGTTGGTATCTCATGGGTTACTCCTTTCCCTTATTGCTTTTGCCACGCGAGATCCGTAAATATTTACGCCGGTAGGCAAGTGTGTGGCGCACACGGTTTCTTCTGCCAGCTTGGCGCAGGCTTCTCGTTCCTGCAAAACTGCCGCATCCAAGATCGTCCTTGAAGCGGCAATGTTTGCGTCACGGAAAGTTGCCTCGTAAACGAGGTGGGCGAAGCGTTCAAGAATTTGCGCGTACGGTTCTTCCGTCAGTTCGTTGACGTAGAGATGCAGCCCAGCCTCCCGCGCCATGCGGATGATGTCATCTCTGTTCATGCTGCCCTCTTGCGCGGATGGCGTGCGCCGCCTCGATGGATGGCCGAAACGGGTATGGTGGTGTCGTGTCACAAATGGCGGCACACGCCTCACGCTCGGCGGCAACTTCCTCGCGGGTGATTTGTTCTTCATTCTTCATGCCCGCTGCAAACCCTCGTGCGTAAACAAGAGAGGCGAAGCGTTCAAGCAGATCAGGGTTTGGCACCTCAACCATTCGTGTGCCGTCTTTGTAAACGCCGACGATGCGCTCTATGCCAGCCTCCCGCGCCATCTTGATGATGTCATCTCTGTTCATTTCACATCCTCATAGGTTCCATCCCGACGCACGAAACGCACACCGATAAGGTTGTCATCTTTGTCGTAGTAGCCTGCTATCAGAGGTGCGTCAACCCACGGCGCGATGGTGGACAAGATAGCTTTTTTCTTTGTTGGTGGCGTGAAGTAGCAAGTCGTCTTTGTACCCTCGGGAGCAGGCCCACGTTGGTAGTCATACAGTTTGATATCAGGCATTGTTTCCCCTTGATTGAATTAGCCCGCCGCATTGGCATCTGCTATCAGTCAACTCAATACACGCCTCACGCTCCATCTCCTGCACCTTGCGCGTGTAGCGCAGCAGTGCTTCGGAATCAAACGTGATGCCGGGTTGTTCTGCACCGTACTGAAGTGCGAGTTCAAAGATCTGCTCGGCTTTCATTCTTACCCTCATTGATGTCATAACAAGCGCACCCACGCTCAAGACAGCCTTGGTCCAGATGCGGGATGTGAAATTCAATGGCTGTATAGATCTTCTCGCGCAGCAGCGTTGGTGCCCCGTGGTACAAAACGGCGATGTCCATTAGCCGCTCAACGAGAGGTTTGGCTTGTTCATATCTCATTGCTGCCCCCTTATTGCGACGGCTTCCTCAAGCGCCTTGATGTGCGCGTTGACCTTCTCAATCTCTGGCGCGTTCTGGGCAATGATGCGTTCACGCTCCTGCTCCATCGCCTTATCCAGCAACTCCCGCAGCGCCCGTGACGGGGCGAAGCCGTAGACGTTACAGAGCTGGCGAAACTGATCGTCAGTCATGCCGTCTCCTTGTACATGAAGCTGATAGCAAAGCCACCGTAGTAACCGTTGTGTTCGTTGTGCGAAGCCATCGTGACGCAGCCCTTGTCAGTCTTCACCTCTAAGAACTGAACCTCGTGGATGTCGTCGTCTTCTTCAACTGACGGCGCGTCTTTGATTTCAAAATCAAGCAGCTTGCATCCAACCAGATCATCAAGGTTGTCGTCTGTTCGCATGTAGCGCGCTTCACAGCAACACTGAGCTTCATCTAAAGCGGTCAGGGTTGATTCGTCTTCAAAGGTCAAGACCAGTGCGTCTTCGTCTGTCAAACGTGCGGCCTTGATTACTTTGCCTATTGCGTGGTGGTAGTGTTTAATCATTGCTTCACCTCCATCAACAACATCACCCGACGTACTGCGTCGGTCAGGTCGAGCCAGTCGTTCCAGCCGACGTACTGGTTAACGTTGACCTTGACGGTGACATCATCAACAAGCTCTACTGAGGCAACGACACCCATGTCGTTGACTATGGACGCATGTGTGACTTCTACTTTCATACAAAGTACCCCACTAAAAAGCCAGCGCCGATCAGCGCCAAAATGTAGACAATCAGTCTGCCCAGGAACTCCAGCCCATCGAACTCGTTTGCCTCTCGCTCACAAGCTACGGGGCAGGGGCAAGGCGCTCGGCCCTGCTGGCAAGGTCCTGAACAGAACGTGTAGTGCGGCAACGAGTCAGGTTCGGTGCCGTCGTGGTACTCCTTGTTCATTGCGTGATCCTTTCGACTTTCGTGTGCAACAGCCACTTGTCGCCCAGGCGCAGGACGCTGCGCAACCAAGCCCGACGATTGTGGCGCACGATGTGCCGAGGCACCATAGGGTTAGCCCACAGCTTGACTGCGTGTCGCTTGAGTTTGTATTCAGACATCACGAACCTCCAAAGTTAAACAGACATGAAAAACGCCCTGCCTAAGCAGAGCGTTGAGTGAGGAGCTAGGCCCTCTTAGGCAGTGCGCCAGACACGGACACCATCCGACATAGTCGCGGTCTTGAACTCGCCCTCGAAGTGCTTCAGGAAGGCTTGCTTGGCAACCAAGAACTTACGCCGCCAGTTGGTCAGCGCCTTCTTGTCTGCGATGTCGCAGGGGATCAGGAAGCTGTCGCCTACGGACATGTCCTGCATGGGGAACTTGGTCGGTGCACGGCCTCGTGCACGCTTGGGCATCTCGATGCCGCTCTCTACGGTGAAAGTCATTGATGACTCCGGGTTGGTTGAGGAAGACGCGTAGTATCAGGCTACGCGTCTCGTGCTGTCAAGCGCTTGACTGCGGTTTTTAGTACTTCTTCACCTTCTCCACGATGGTCGTGACACCGTTCCCAGGGGTGTAGCAAAGCAAGCAATCCTTGCACTGCTGCCCGGTGCAGTTCTGGCGCTCGACGTACTCGTGCTCCAGCACGTTGTTGAACGTGCGGTCGAAGAACTTCGGGGGCTTCGCCATGATGTGGCTGATCTTGGGATTGCTGTAGATCAGCGTCATGTTCGCAGGCTTGGCCCGCGTACGGAAGTACTTGCTCACGATGTCATTGCGCTTAGTCCACAGCGCGAACGAGGTCGCTGGGTTGTACTCACAGATAGCCACGAGGTTCAGCAGATGCGTCTCGTTGATCAACTCGCCATGTGCGTCGAAACGAAACACGGAGTCCATGACTCTGGGAAGCTCCACCGTAGGCAACACCCGCGTGGAGAGTGCATCGCTATTCCTCTGCAGCGCAGGCTGCATGTTCTTCCGATAGGAAGACAGCATGGTGTGGCTGTAGCACTTGGTGCAGATGTTGTTGGGATCACCTGATGCGTTCTGCTTGATGCAGTACGGGTTGGTGCGCGTGTTGGTACTGATGGCACGCAGGCCATCGAGCTTGCCAGTCATAACGCTGATGTGAACGGTTTGCATAACTTCTCCTTGGTTTGAAAGAGGACACGATGTCCCCATAGAAAAACAGGGAGCCGAAGCTCCCTGCACTGACACTGGTTGACCTGACTCTGTCAGGCAGCCAATGCAATCTCTACCGCACGCTGCTTGAGGTCAGCGCCTGGGCCCCACAGGGCTGCGGCTGTACGGTTCTCGTCGTTGCGAGCACGCACGTGATGGTCTACATACTCGGTGCACGCGTTGAGCCACCCGAAGGCTGTCTCGCGTGCCGTCTCCAGCGTGCTGCCCTTGCCACCCCCTGCGAACAGGGACATGATCTTGGTGAACCCGGCAGAGTCACGCGCTGCATCCGCATCACGCGTAGGCGTAGTCAAGAGGAGGGTGGTCATATCCTCGGCAAGCCGGGACTCCACCTTGATGGACGCAAGCTTGCGGCTCATGTCCATGAACGCACCGAACTCCTCGTGGGCGGACTCGATGATAGTGCGGCACTCCTCCGCCTTGAACGCAGTCCTGTGCGACACACGGAAGGACGATGCCCCCTTGGATGCCAGACGCAGCGTGTTGTTGCACACCACACGCACAGTCGTGATGCGCCCCTCGGTAGCTAGGCTACCGTCAGCACTGGTGCTGAGCAGCACATAGGGCACGACCTTGTCGCCTTCGCCCACGAACACACCGTCACTCATCTTGGCTGTGGCGAAGTACCGCTTGCCACCGAACAGCACGCCAGCGGACTCGATGGTGCACGCATTGGCAAGCGCCCACTCACGGAAGAACTCCAGCACCTCACGAGGCTGCACGACCTTGTAGCTGTCGGACACCACGCCCAGGGGAGCGCCGGTGTCGGAGCGAAAGAGGACAAGCCGCTCTTCAAGCGTCTTCAGCGCACTGATGGGCGTGTGTGCAGTATCGAAGCGCTCAGCCGCGTAGCGGATTGTCGCTCTCTGCACCCTGTACTCCATCCCTGCAGCCTGGGCCCAGGCGTCGATGTCCTGGCCCGCAGGCATGAGTTCGCCCAGGCCATGCCACTCGCGTTGAGTGCTGGCGTAGCTGGCGCGGTTGAGGGAGGTGGTGTCGATTTGATGAGCCATGTTGCTTTCTCCTAGTTGATGTGGGGCGGAAGAACCGCCGCCCCGTCGGTGTCAAACATTGTACATGCTTCCTGTGTCTGCAGGAAGCCTTCCCAGAATTATTTCTGGGTGTTCACCCACTGCATACCGAACACGCTGGGGTAGAACTCGCCCTCGTCGCTGGTCCACACCTTGCCCGTGCTGCCTGAGTGGCGCGGTGCCCTGCCACCAGTGATGACTGCGGCATGGCCCCTGAAGTCGAAGGCTGTGGCGTTCTTGAGCACGGGCTCAGCGGCATCGCCGTCCCAGCACAGCACCCACTCACGGCAGGCACCATCGGTGATGTATGCGTTGAGCGCATGCCACTCACGCGTGGCACGGCGGTCTTCCTCTGCATCGTGCAGGCTGAGGGGAGGGGTGGATTCGTAGGTTGTCGTCATGTTGATCTTCTAAAAGAAATGGGGACACGAAGTCCCCGGGTTGAGCGCTTATCAGGCGCAAACAATTCTCTTCACTTCCTCGATCACGACCTTCTCGACGCGGTCAACGACCTCGATGCGGCACGAGTCCGAGTCTGCCTTGACGTACGCTGAGATGAAGATGTGGATCTCCACCGGGAGGGTGGTCTTGTCCTCGTGCCAGAAGTACGCGTTCTTCTCCAGCCAGCGTGCGTGTGCGTTAGCCGGCATCGGGATGGACAGCTTCTTGTTGAACCGATAGTCACGGTTTGGCGTGTCGTACGTGTAGTCGGTGCTGGATGTGATCCAGTCCGGGTCAGACACGAAGGCGTCGAGGGCACGCATCAGGCGCTTGTCCTTGAGGGAGTCAAGGTCGCGCATGTAGAGCGAGAAGGTGACGGTGTTGCTGTAGTCGGACGCATCGATGCGCACATCCTTGCGCATGTTGCGTGGGAACAGGGACAGGATGGCCTGTACCTGTGGTGCCTCCACCACACGGATGCGAAGCGCGGCACGATGAGCGTTGGCAATAGCGTGTTGGCGTGCGTTGGTGAAATAAGACATTGCTTTCTCCTGTGAAACAAAACACCCCTGGACCGCAGGGGCCACGGTTAAAGAGGACACGCGGTCCTCTTTGAACTTAGATGCTGATACGGATCGTGGCTGACTCAAGCGCCTCATTGATGGCATCGTTGAAGTTGTCGCTAGTCATGAACTCATCAAAGTCCGTTTCATAAACCTTGGACGCCACCTCGTCGTAGTGGTCGTGGTCGTAGTTGCTGGTGTGCTCGTCCATTGCCTCCGCGATAAGCTCAGCGACATCGTCACGGTTGAGGTAGCGGTTCTCGCCCTGGGTCTCGGACTCAAGCGCAGCTACGCGCCGCTCCAGCGTGCTGTCCACGCCTTGCGCGGGGTTGTTCTCAAGCGCAGAGATCCTCTCGCTGTACACCACGATGGTGCGTTGCATCTCGCCCCGCTGAAGCTCAAGCGTAGCGATCCGCTCGTTGAGCGGGGCTACAGCTTGCTGCACTGCAGCGATCAGGGCGTTGGAAACCAGAGTGTTCAGATCGATCATGTTGCTTTCTCCTTACGCAGGCTACGCCTGCTGCTGACGAATTACCGCTGGACCGCAGCGGCCACGGGTTGAAACAGGGACGACGTGTCCCCGTTATTCCTCATCACGCCAGTTCTTGGCGATCTCGTACCAATTGACTTCTTGCAGGGCTCCCTTGAGCAGGTCTTGAAACAGACCATGCCCGCGCTCCTCGATGTAGAGGTCGTACTCGTTGTCTAGCCATGCCTGGAGAACTTCCTTGGCGTCATACAAGCGTGGAGCATCGACAACGTCTGCGTGGAGTGCAGCGTAGAGGGACTCTTCGTTTTGTATCCAGAGATTCACGAGCCACGTTTCGTATGTGGACCAGCCGTTGTATGTTCTGTCGTTGCTCATTTGCTTTCTCCTTCAGTTTGAATACAGACTCATGTACTCGGACCCTTCGACACCGAAGCGCACGCCCCGGTATCTGGTGCCGTCGATGCGATAGAAAACATGCACGGGGTACTGAAGCGCCATGCTGATCTGTATGTAACGGTTCAGTCGGCTATCCGTTGTTGTTGCCTCATCGCACCACGCGAACACTTCCGCAATGTCCAAGCGTACGCTTTTAGGGTACTCACGCACTTGCGCGTCCCACAGTTTTTCAAGCTTCGTTGTCATTTGCTTTCTCCTTGTTGTGCCTTGCGGCGGTTGTGTGCACTCTTGCACGGGGCTCCGATGGTGACGTACCAGCGGTACTCACCGATACGCCGATGGTTGAGCATCAAGCGTGGGTTGTTGATCATCCAGTTCTTGAAGTCCTTGACTAGCTTGGACTCCAGCGCACCGATGGCTGTCTCTCGGTGGTCGATGGGTGGTGGCTCCAGTACCAGCCAGCCCTGCGCGTTGAGGGTCTCGAACAGCGCCTCGAAGTCGGGCACCATGCGTGTGGGGATGGGACAGGGGCGTGCGCCCCAGGCCTGAGGTTTTACGTCAGCCATTCGCATTTGCTCTCTCCTTTGAATGAGGACGGGATGTCCTCTTTGACATTGGTCGTCAGATGACGCCAAGTAGCAGTAGCGCGAGCGCTACTACGCATACGGCCAGCAGGCCGATATCTTCGGTACTCATTTCTTCTCCTCGTTAAGCCACTCAAGAAACACCGGATCTCGTGAGAGCTTCCGGCCACGGGATGCAGCGCATGCTGCGTACAGACGAGCGAGTGACAACCTCGTCTCAGGGAACACGAACTCTTTGGGCTCAGGCACCTGCGTTGTGCTGGTGGAGTTGGCACGCTTGTTCTTGGCACGAGACAGTGCGTCAGTCAGTGCCGCCTCATACGCCTCGAAGAACACCAAGCGCTCGGGTGAGAGGTGCAGGGCTAGCTTGCCCTTGCGACACCAGTCAAGCTCCATGCGGAAGATGTGCAGCATAGGTGCCCACGCCTGGGTCCGCGCTGCACTGTGCCTGCGCTTGGCCCCCGTCGATCGGCGTTGACGTTGCGCCTGTGCCTCGGCTTCCTTGAGGTTGGCTATGCGTGTGGGCGTGGCGTATGAGCGTTGGTTGTCCACCGCCTGCTGCCGCTGCTCCGGCGTCAGATCCTCCAGCGTTTTCTCAGGCTCACACACGCGGCACAGCGTGCGGAGCAGGCGCTTGCCGCCCCACCACTTGCGGAAGTCATGCAATGGGCGTGTGATCCCACACTCAGGACACGTTGCCTGCACACCCAGGTGCAGAAAGCGTTGGTAGTAATCAGTCGGCATTTGGTGAGCACTCCTTGCACAAAGCACAGTTGACCTTCTTGGGGTGAAACTTCCGCAGCGAGAGCAGGCGCTTGCAGCCAGGGCACGTTGCTTTGGCCGGAGGATTGCGCACCACATTCGGGAGCAACCGCGCTGCCCGCTCCGCGATGCGACCACGCTCCTTCACCAACTCGGCGTGCTCCGGGCTCACAGGCCGATCACTCGGCTCACACCGCACACAGATGGGGCGATAGCAGAAGCGCCCCTCGTACCACTTCCAGAAGTTATCGATGTGACTGCGCCTTCGGCACTTGCCGCAGCGCGGCGTCACACGGTCGTAAAAAGGCATGGACATGATGGGCGTTCTCCTTGGGTTGAATGAGGACACGCGGTCCTCTTTGGGGTTGATCGTTACCAGAACGCAAAGTGTTGCGTCCAGTGCTACCCAGATTCTCCGCTGTAGTGGGTAGCACCTTGAACATTGTAAGTGCCTGTCGTGCAAAGGCAAAGAGGATATGTATATGTAGCGTCCTACGAAAAAAAAATGTGATCACACTAAGAGAGGGGAAGAGAGGGGAAAAAAGAAAAAGCTGGGAGGTGGAGGCTCGTGCATATGGCCACGCTCCCAGCCTTATATATAGATATAACACTAAACACTATTTATATTTATATGGACAACCCGTTGCGCATCAACCACTTAGGCACGCCAAGGTGCTGTCCAACGAGGCGGAGAATCCGGGCGCGCGTCCACAGGATCATTTTTACCCCTGGAATGAGAATGATTCTCATTTGCATCTTGCTTGGTGCGCCGCGCAGTGCGGCGTGCTTGGTCGGCACGGGCTTGCGCCCGCTCCTCGCGTTTGTATGACTTGCTCATGGTCTCTCTCCTTTGAATGAGGACGGGCTGTCCTCTTTGGGTTACGCGCGCTCGCAGCGCACACCGCCACGCGGGCCTACGCTCAAGACGTAGTCGGGGTACTCGGTAATCTCGTACCTGTTGGGTGCGATGTGCACACTGGCTTCGATGCGCTGGCCGTAACGGCCCAGTTCATCAGCCACCTCACGGTAGTTCAGGACAGCATCGCGCAGGGTGCTGCAGCGGACGGATTCGGTCTCCAAGTTATCGGAGCCCACACAGAGGTAGTAGTAACGCATGACTCTCTCCAAAGCACGCCGCCTGCGACGCAGGCATCAAGCGCACTGGGCTGCGCGAACGCAGCCCGCTACGCTCGTAGCGGCAAAGAGGACGGGTTGTCCTCTTTGGGTTCACTTGGCAGCGGCAAAGGCGTCGGCCACAGCACGCGCAGCCAGGGACTTCAGCGCACCCTTCTTGAGGTCGTACTCGTTGACCAGCGCCACCAGCGCGGCAGCGGCAGCAGCGATCTCGGCAGGCACTGCGAACTCCTCAGCAGCCTCGGCAGCATCGGCCTCAGACTTGGGTGACTGGGCCTTGTCAGCATCGCCAGTCAGGTCTTCCATCAAGCGCTTGAACGCCTTATCTGCGTTGGTGAAGCCGGCGCTGGAGCGATCCAGCACGTCCTGACCCTTGTTGCGGTTCGACGTGGACACGACGATGGGGCAAGCGTACTTCTTGCTGGCCCATGCCATCACGACGGGCTTGCAGTCTTCTGCGGTGGTGAAACCGGCATCCACCATTCCCTGTCTGAACACCGCAGTCGCAGTGTTCAGGGTGAGCACGAATGCATCGATGGCGGCAAGTGCTTGATTGACGTTAGGCATAACAAACTCCAAAGTTGAATGAGGACACAGCGTCCTCTTTGCCGACTCGAACCACCGAATCGACACCTTCAGTATACCAAATGGGGGTATTTCGACCCTTTTTGCCGTACCGTAGATCCCGTAGCCAGACCCCCACCATACCCCCACCCCCCCTGAAATGGAGCAGGGAGTACGTCGTGATATGAACACGAATCCCCAACCACACTGCACAAAAAATACAAAATTAAACATACACAGATTTTTACGTTTTGTTCCTGCAGTTTAATACATGCTTTTTATTCTGCAATTTTTATAAAATCCTTGGCTATTTCTGTCCAACGTTTGACACCCACCCATAAAAAAAGCCCCGGGTGTTTGCCCAGGGCTTAAAGGGGTTTTACAACCACCTCAGGGAGAAAGCAAGTGACACACTTGCAGGGAGACAAATACAAGCATACACTGCGCCAAACTCGGACGCAAGCCCCGCTTTGAAATGCTTGATCACCTGCTCGACTACGAGCCCCCCATAGAGTCCATTGGTGCCCTGCGCTCACCCGAAGACGCCGACCCCGGCATGCTTCTCAACGCGCAGCACAGCACCTCTGACTGGCTCACCTCGCTAGGCGCGCCTACGGCAGACACTGCCGACGCTACAGCAGCCGCTTCGCTGGCTCAGAGCGCGTTCCAGGCCATCACAGCCCCAGCCACAGACGCCAAGCAGCGCACATCCCTGCTGGCGCTCAAAACGCCTAAAGCGGTGCAGCATCTGACCGGGATGCTGACGGCCTACGACTGGGAGTTCGTCCATCAGGCCAAGGAGCTTAGGGGCTACGCGGTGTCGAAAATCCTCGAAGAGGTCGAACACCCCGACGCCCGCATACGCCTACGCGCTCTAGAACTCCTGGGCCGAGTAACTGAGGTGGCGCTGTTCACCGACAGGGTCGAGGTCAAGAAGACCGAGATGAAAGACACGGAGTTGGACGCCAAGATCAAGGAAAAACTGGCGCGGTTCATGGGCGTCATCGATGCCAGCCCGACAGACCTTCCTTTTGTAGAGGACGCGAATGCGTCTGCCTGATTTCCTGACGCAACAAGAAGCCAGCGCCATTCAAGCGGCGTTGCCTAGCATGTCGGTCAAGGAAAAGATGGAGCTTTTTGACCTGCTAGAGGAGAAAGAACGCCGACACAAGATCGCGTCAGCGCAAAACTCCCTGCTAGGCTTCGCACATATGCTCTATCCGGGCTTCAAAGAAGGCCCACACCATCGCAAACTGGCGAAAATCTTCGAAGATGTCATCTCAGGCGTTAAAAAACGCTTGATCATCAACATTGCGCCTCGTATGGGGAAGTCGGAATTCAGTTCATACCTGTTTCCGTCATACTTCTTGGGTAAATTTCCCCATAAAAAGATCATCATGGGCACGCACACCGCGTCCCTGTCAGAAGATTTCGGTCGTCGCATCAAGAATCTCATTCTTGCCGAGGACTATCCGACCATTTTCCCTGATACAAAGGTGTCAGAAGACCAAAAAGCGTCAGGAAAATGGTCTACCACCGAGGGTGGTCAGTATTACGCCGTAGGCGTAGGTGGTTCCATCGCTGGTCGCGGCGCTGACCTCTTTGTCATCGACGATCCGCACTCGGAACAGGACCTAAAAGCAGGCACACGCACGCCGTTTGATGCTGCATGGAACTGGTTTCAGACCGGGCCGCTGCAACGGTTGATGCCTGGGGGTGCGATCATCGTCATCATGACCCGGTGGTCACAGATTGACCTCACGGGGCAGCTTATAAGCCACCAGATCAAGAATCCCGACGCGGATCGGTGGGAGATCGTGGAGCTTCCGGCCATCCTGAACGAGCATACGCCAGAGGAGAAGTCTCTCTGGCCTGGGCAGTGGCCCCTGGAGCAGCTTCAGGCCAAGCGTGCAGGCATGGACCCACGCTTCTGGCAGGCGCAGTACATGCAGAACCCCACCTCGGAGGTGGCGGCGGTCATCAAGCGCGAGATGTGGCAGATATGGGAGGCAGATCGCCCGCCTAAGTGCGAATACATCATCCAGTCGTGGGATACCGCGCATGAGGTCAAGACCTCCAGCGACTTTAGCGCTTGCACAACGTGGGGTGTGTGGTTCAACGAAGAAGACAACGACAACGCGCACATCATCTTGCTGGACGCGATCAAAGGCAGGTGGGCATTCCCTGATTTGAAAAAGCGCGCTATTGAGTACCACCGTGAGTGGGAACCTGACGCATGTCTGATTGAGAAGAAAGCCGCAGGAGCGCCCTTGATACAGGAGTTGCGCTCGATGGGCATCCCCATCAGCGAGTTCAGCCCCAGCCGGGGCAAAAACGGCGCTAGCAACGACAAGGTAGTCCGCCTCAACGCGGTGTCGGACATGTTCTCCTCAAGCCGTGTGTGGGCTCCAGACACACGCTGGGCACGCGAGCTTATCGAGGAAGTCGCGGCCTTCCCCGCTGGTGAACACGACGACTACGTCGATACTATGACCCAGGCGCTCATGCGCATGCGACAGGGTGGTTTCATCCGCTTGCCGTCTGATGAGCCCGAGGAACCTCAACAGTGGCGCAGCCTGCGGCGCGCTGCGTACTACTGACACCTGAAAGGCCAGCATGGCAACGAATATCGACAAAGCCCTCTACAGCGACCCGTCGCTGCCCTTGGGTATCGACACCGGACTGCCAGAGGAGTCCGCCATCGAGATTGAGATCGAAGATCCTGAAGCAGTCAGCATCGGAATCGATGGGATGGAGATCGAGATTGAGCCCTCCTCCGAAGGCTCTTCAGACTTCACCAACAACCTTGCCGAAGAGCTTGATGAAGGCGAACTTGCCAGCATCGGTGGTGATATCGAAGGCGATATCGACCAAGACAAGAACTCCCGCAAAGATTGGGAGAAAGCCTACACCGAGGGCCTCAAGCTGCTGGGCTTGCAGATGGAGGAGCGCACCGAGCCCTGGAGCGGCGCTTGTGGCGTGTTCCACCCCATGATCACCGAAGCGGTAGTACGGTTCCAGTCCGAGATGATCACGGAGACATTCCCTGCCCAAGGCCCCGTCAAGACCAAGATCATCGGCAAGGAAACGCCAGATGTGAAGGAGGCCGCAGTTCGTGTGCAGGACGACATGAACTTTGAGTTGACGGAGACCATGAAGGAGTTCCGCCCAGAGCACGAGCGCATGCTCTGGTCACTCCCGGCTACGGGCTCAGCGTTCAAGAAGGTCTACTACGACCCCAACCTGGGACGCCAAGTCAGCATGTTCGTCCCCGCCGAGGACATCCTGCTGCCCTACGGGACCACAGACCTCGACACCTGCCGCCGCCTGACGCATGTCATGCGCAAGAGCAAGAACGAGATTCTCAAGCTGCAGGCCGCAGGGTTTTACCGCGATGTCGAGCTTGGCGAACCTGACCGGGCCATGACGGACATCCAGAAGGCCAAGGACAAGGAGACCGGGTTCAGTGACCTGAACGACGATCGGTTCACGCTCTACGAGGTGCACACAGACTTGTGCCTCAAGGAAGACCCGTACGGTGAAGGTGAGGACTCCGAGATCGCGCTGCCGTACGTGGTGACGCTGGTTAAGGGCACGGGCGACATCCTGGCTATCCGGCGCAATTGGAACGAGGACGACGACCTCAAGCTCAAGCGCCAGCACTTCGTGCACTACCAGTACATCCCCGGCTTCGGGGCGTACGGGTTCGGCCTGTTCCACCTGATCGGGGGCTTCGCCAAGAGCGCTACGAGCATCATGCGCCAGCTTGTGGACGCAGGCACGCTCAGCAACCTCCCAGGCGGTCTGAAGAGCCGTGGCTTGCGTATCAAGGGGGACGACACACCCATCGCCCCTGGCGAGTTCCGGGACGTGGATATCCCCTCTGGTGCCCTGAGAGACAACATCCTGCCGCTGCCGTACAAGGAGCCGTCCACGGTCCTGTACCAGTTGCTGGGCAACATCGTCGAAGAAGGCCGTCGCTTCGCCGCCACTGCAGACATGAAAGTGTCTGACATGTCGGCGCAGTCCCCAGTGGGCACCACGCTGGCCCTGCTGGAGCGCCAGCTTAAAGTTCTGTCGGCAGTCCAGGCGCGCACGCACTTCGCGCTCAAGCAGGAGCTGAAGCTCCTCAAGGGCATCATCCGTGACTACACGGACCCTGACTACACCTACGACCCCGAGTACGGTAACAAGAAGGCCAAGCAGGCTGACTACGACCTCGTTGATGTCATCCCTGTCAGCGATCCCAACGCGGCGACCATGTCGCAGCGAGTGGTGCAGTACCAAGCCGTCATCCAGATGGCACAGATGGCACCGGACATCTACGACCTGCCACAGCTTCACCGTGCCATGCTGGACGTGCTGGGGATCAAGAACGCTGACAAGCTTGTGCCGATAGAAGAGGAAGAAACGCCCAAAGATCCGGTGACGGAGAATCAGAATGTGCTGAAGTCGCAGCCATTAAAGGCCTTCCTGCATCAGGATCATCAGTCGCACATTCAGGTGCACATGATGCTGCTGCAAGATCCGGTGGTGGCGCAGTTCATTGGCCAGAATCCGAAGGCTCCGCAGATCCAGGCCGCGCTCACTGCACACGTTGCAGAGCATGTGGGCTACCTCATGCGCCAGAAGATCGAGCAGCAGCTCGGCATGTCGCTGCCCCCAGAAGACGAGAAGCTCCCGCCGCAGATCGAGATCGCGCTCAGCAGCATGATGGCCCAGGCAGCACAGCAGGTGCTCCAGCAAGACATGGCAAAGGCCGCACAGATGCAGGCCCAGCAGCAAGCGCAAGACCCTGTGCTCCAGATGCAGCAGATGGAGTTGCAGCTTCGACAAGCTGAGCTTCAGATCAAGCAGGCGGAGGCCCAGGCCAAGACACAAGTCGCGCAACAGCAAGCGCAGCTTGCCATGCAGGATATGCAGCTCAAGGCGCAGAAGATGGCGATTGACGCGGCGGCTCAGGCCGACCGCCAAGAGCTTGAGGAAGAGAAGGTCAAGGGTGACCTGCAGCTTCGTGCGATGAAAACCCAGGCGGACATCGAGCGAGACAAAGCCAACCTTGTCGCACAACAAGAACGCGAAGGCGTGCGCATGGGCATCGACTTGGCAAAAGCCAAGTCGCAAGAACGGCTCCAGGCACGCAGCAAATCGCTTGACTATGCAGTTGCGTCCAAGAAGCAGGAGCCCCGTAAATGATCAAAAAGTTCGCTGACGTTTTACGTCAACAGATTCGTGATGACATGAATCATCACGCTGACGCCGTGTCTACCGGCGCATGTCGTAGTTTTGAGGAGTACCAAAAACTCTGCGGTGTCATTCAAGGTCTAGCCGTCGCGGAGCGTTATTTACTTGACCTTGCACAGAAAGTTGAAAAAGACGATGAGTGAACTACTCCTGAGTGACGGCGAGAACACAACCGTGTTGCCGCAAACCGACGAAGAAAAGGCCCGTCAGGTGCCTGATCCTGTGACTTATCACCTTCTATGCGTGCTGCCCAAGGCCGAAGAAGAGTATGAGAGTGGCTTAGCTAAGGCAGGCCAAACCATGCACTTTGAAGAGGTAATGAGCCCAGTGTTGTGGGTAATGAAGATGGGGCCAGACTGCTACAAAGATCCGCTGCGCTTTCCCAGTGGGCCTTCTTGCAAAGTGGGTCAGTTCATCCTCGTTCGCCCTAACACGGGTACGCGGCTGAAAATCCATGGCCAGGAGTTCCGCATCATCAACGACGACAGCGTTGAAGCTGTTGTGCAAGATCCAAGGGGGATTAAGCGTGGATAAAGAAGAAAATATCTACAACGGCGTCACGGATGATTTTGCTTGGTATGAGTTGTCGCGCATGCGCGTGCGACTTGACGAAATGGTAACCATGCTTGACAACCTGCAAAACACACTTAAAGCAAGGTCAGTGGAGCAGCAGAGTTACATGAATTACCTTGAAGGCAAAGTCCGCATGCTTAAAGAACTCGTCCCCCAAGACGCAAAGGAGTAACTCATGAACGTACAAAGCGAAGATTTTAAGTTCCCTGATGAAGTGGCGGTCACATCTGAGGCCGATACAGAAGTTGAAGTCGAGATTGTTGACGACACTCCCGAGAAAGACCGAGGCCGCAAGCCTTTGGATCGCGAGGTCACTGACCCCACCGACGAGGAAATCGAGTCGTACTCAGACAAGGTGCAGTCCCGCATCAAGGAACTGACGCATGCACGGCATGACGAGCGGCGACAAAAGGAAGCCGTAGCGCGTGAAAAGGCCGAACTTGAGCGCCTTGCCCAACACCTGATCAATGAAAACAACGCGCTCAAGCGCAATGTGAATCAGGGGCAGGAAGTCATCATTTCTTCTGCTCGCAAGGAGGCCGAGACCAAGCTTGACGCGGCGCGCCGTCGCCTTAAAGAGGCGCAAGAGGCATTCGATACCGACGGTATCGTGGCTGCACAAGAGGCGCTTGCGGAAGCTACTTGGGAAGTACAGGAAGCTAAAAAGTTTCGTGCCCAGCCTTTACAAGAGACGCAATATCAGGTACAACCGCAACCATCACCACAGACCCAAGTTCAGCCCGACGAAAAGTCCCTGCGCTGGCAGGCTAAAAACCAGTGGTTCGGGCAACCGGGGTTTGAGGAATACACCAGCTACGCACTAGGGCTGCACCAGAAGCTAGTCAACGGGGGCATCGATCCTCGCTCTGATGATTACTTCGACCAGATTGACGGTCGCATGAAGAATCAGTTCCCCGAGATCTTTGGCGGAAACGTCAAGTCCGGTGACACGCAGAAGCGCCCAACCACCGTTGTGGCCTCTGCAGCACGTACTACAAGCGGCGGAAAGATCCGGCTCACGCAAACGCAAGTTGCGTTGGCTAAGAAGTATGGTTTGACCCCGCAGCAGTATGCAATGGAAGTAGCGAAATTGGAGCGACAAAATGGCTGAGCGTAACTCTCGTGAACTGGACACCCGCGCTAAGGCAGAACGGCCTAAGCAGTGGATGCCCCCACAACTTCTTCCCGAAGTTAACCCGGAGCCCGGTTACGCCATGCGTTGGATTCGCGTCAGCACCCTTGGGGTGGATGATCCGCGAAACGTCTCCGTTAAGCTGCAAGAAGGCTGGGAGCCTGTAAAAGCTAGTGACCATCCCGAAGCGTACATGCCTAGTGGGAACGCAGGGCGTTTCCCTGACAGCATCCAAATCGGCGGTTTGATGCTTTGCAAAACCCCGTCAGAGTTCATTGAACAGCGTTCTAGCCACTTTCAGAAACAAACTGATGGTCAGATGCAGTCAGTGGACAACAACTTCATGCGCGAGGGCGACCCCCGGATGCCTCTGTTCAAGGAGCGCAGATCTGAGGTTTCGTTCGGACGCGGTACGTAAATTCAAGGAGTCTTAAATGGCTTACCCCACCGTAGAAGGACCTTACGGTCTAATTCCGGTTAACCTGATTGGTGGTCAGGTCTTCGCGGGTTCCACGCGAATGATCCCGATTGCTAGCGGGTATACCGCTTCCCTGTACTTTGGTGACCCCGTAAAGTTCACCTCTGACGGCACGCTGATCACTTCTGGTCTGGCGTTTAACTCTGCAGCAGCAGAAACCGGCGGTACTTTGGGCGTCTTCCTGGGCTGTGAATACACCCCGGCTGGCGGTCCTCTGTTCGGCAAGCAGCGCTATCAGAGCTGGGCGGCTAACACCGTGGCTCCTGATGCTGTGGCCTACGTCAGCGATGACCCGGACATCATCATCAAGGCTGCGATCATCCAGTACAACGCTTCTGGCACCCCGGTGCTGGGCTGCGTACCGGCTGCTGCTCTGGGCACTAACCTGACTTCGATGGCTACCGCCACCGCAAACACGGGTTCGGGTTCCAACTTCAGCGGCAACTCCAACGTCGGTCTGATGCTGGCTTCGGGCAACGTGCGCCGCACGGCTACCGCTCCGTTCCGCATCGTTCAGATGGTTCCCGAAACCCAGTTGCTGGTGACGCAAACCGCTACCACTGGTAACGCAAGCACCTCGGTGACGCTGGCCGCTGCAAACGCTTCGATCAAGACCGGCATGCTGGTCACGGGTCTGAACGTCCAAGCCGGTACGTTTGTGGCTGCTGTCAGTGGCACTACGGTGACGCTGTCGCAAGCTACTGCTGCTACCACCGGGCAAACGGGTACTCTCACCTTCAACGGCTTCCAAGAGGTGCTGGTGAAGTGGAATGCCGGTTACCACGCTTACGACGTTGCAGTCGCAATCTAAGGAGTAACACAAAATGGCAATTTCACGCGCCCAACTACTCAAGGAACTGCTCCCTGGGCTGAACGCACTGTTCGGTCTGGAGTACAAGCGCTACGGCGAAGAGCATAAGGAAATCTACGAGACCGAGTCCTCAGAGCGCTCGTTCGAAGAAGAAACCAAGCTCTCCGGCTTCAGCGCCGCTCCGGTGAAGAACGAAGGTCAAGCAATTTCCTACGACAACGCGCAGGAAGCCTGGACCGCTCGTTACAACCACGAGACCATCGCTATGGGTTTCTCCGTCACCGAAGAGGCGATGGAGGACAACCTGTACGACAGCCTGTCCGCCCGCTACACGAAGGCCCTGGCTCGCGCTATGGCTTACACGAAGCAGGTCAAGGCTGCTGCCATCCTGAACAACGGTTTCAACAGCGCTGTGACCTACGGCGACGGACAAGCCCTGTTCTCGACCGCTCACCCGCTGGTCTCTGGCGGCACCAACAGCAACCGTCCGGCTACCGCCGCCGACCTGAACGAGACTTCCTTGGAAGCCGCCGTTATTCAGATCGCTGGTTGGACGGATGAGCGTGGTCTGCTGATCGCAGCCAAGCCCCGTAAGCTGGTTGTTCCCCCGGCCCTGATGTTCACGGCAACCCGCCTGCTGGAAACCAGCCTGCGTGTGGGCACCGCCGACAACGACATCAACGCACTG
>Ga0209229_10000345_pt1 | contig 18636 bp, 14 predicted proteins | sample SanBayMetagenome_FD_187466 | JGI IMG/M metagenome (GOLD analysis project Ga0209229, IMG submission 187466) | Freshwater and sediment microbial communities from dead zone in Sandusky Bay, Ohio, USA (SPAdes) (version 2) | ecosystem: Environmental > Aquatic > Freshwater > Lentic > Sediment... | reverse complement strand
AGCCTGATCGGCTAAATATTGAAAGGACTCCCGTTCAAAATCTTTTTTCCCGTCGGACCCGGGCTTGCCAGTTTTATTATTGAAAGCATCCAGGTTGAGAATGGCTTCGAGAACGGTGAGTCCGCCCGTACCCGAATCGAACACCCCGATGGGTGTTTGAGCGTAGCTCATGGCTGAGAATAAGAAAAGAAATAATCCGATTAATGATATTTTCATTGGAATTTTTTTATCAGGTCAACCGAAAGAGTTGTCTTGCATTCGCTGTAGTCTGTTCCGCCACTTCTTGAACCGAGCAGAATTTTGATTCTGCGATCTTTTCCGCTACGAGCTTGAGATAGGCCGGCTCATTTCTCTTGCCCCGGTGTGGCACCGGCGTGAGGTAGGGTGCATCGGTCTCCAATAACAAATGCTCAAGGGAGAGCTGCTCCAATACAGCCGGCAACCCCGCGTTTTTATAGGTAGCTACGCCACCGATCCCCAGATAAAACCCCAGATCGATGATCCGCTTGGCCGATTCGAGGGAGCCGGAGAAACAGTGGAAGACCCCGCGAAGTTTCCCGTTTTGATGTTTTTTAACCACTTCGATGCATCGATCCATGGATTCTCTCGAATGGATCACGATCGGCAAGTCGAACTCCAACGCCCATTGAATCTGACGTTCAAAGGCCAGGTATTGCTGATCGAGGTGGTCTTTATCCCAGTAAAGATCCAGCCCGATCTCCCCGATCGCCACGAAGGAGCGCAACTCCAGGTAACCCCGTACAATGGCCAGTTCCTCTTCGACATTCTCTTTAGCAGAGCAAGGATGCAATCCCATCATGGAAAGACAGCGGTCTGGGTAAGTGGCCTCAACCTCCAGTTGCTTATCGTGCGTGGAAGAATCGATGGCCGGCAGCAGGAGGTTTTCTACCCCATTTGCGAGAGCCCGCTCGATCATAACGGCCCGATCGGAATCAAATTCGGGCAGATAAATATGGGTATGGCTGTCGATTAGGGTCATTTCGCAGACAAAACTCCGGAATTTAAGTTGCTTCCCATTAAACCAATGCCCATAGTTTTGTTCTCAGAAGACACAAAACCATTTTTATGAAACATATCCTATCCCTTAAAAATCTTTTCTTGCCTGTATTGGCACTGAGTCTGTTCGTCCTCCCGGGATGCCAGAAAAACGATGAAAATCCGGAGCAGAACCTGTTGGAAGAGCAAGATTCACAGATCAGCAGCGAATCTGATGGTGAGGCTGATGCACTGTTCAATGATGTTTTTGATGATGTGATGGGCGTGAATGATGAAGTTGGCCTGGGGGGCACCGGCATATTTGGCCGACCCACCAATTGTCCGGTTGTAACAGTTACCCGTTTAGGAGCCGGAACCGCGTTTCCGGTTCGAATCACCATGGACTTCGGCGCTACCGGCTGTGTTGGCCGTGATGGGCGAACTCGCCGCGGTAAGATCATCACAACCTACACAAACCGCCTGATCGTGCCCGGTGCGATCGCCACAACCAATTTTGATGGCTATTATGTTGATAGCACCAAAGTAGAAGGCACCCACAAGATCACCAATACCGGAAGTGGCCAGATCGGCAATCCACCCGCTTTTCAGTATACCGTGACCGTAACCGATGGGAAACTCACCCGCCCCAGTGGCAATTTTATTGAGTGGAACAGCAATAAAGTGATCACCCAGGTAGAGGGTATGATCACGAACATGCCGGTGGACGATATTTTCCGGATCGAAGGGAGTTCACGGGGACGAGTTTCCAGGAACGGACGACTTTCTCTGTTCGAATCCAATGTAATTGAGCCACTTATGAAAAAATTCACCTGCCGCTGGATCGTAAGAGGTAAGATCCGTACCGTACGGGTCAGTGCCACTGCCCCCAGCGCCTGGATCGCTGCACTGGACTTTGGAACAGGCACTTGCGACAATTTAGCGACCATCACCATAAACGGGGTCACCCGCCAGATAACATTGCCCTGATTCCGACTTTATCAACATGTGGGGGTTAGAATATCACCGAGCATAGTTGTATTCCCCTATATTTGTCGGAGTTTTCATAGGGTACGGATTAAAAACGGGCCAGGGTTTTCACCCCGGCCCAATTTTTTTATCACCCGGGCAGTTTCTCCAGCCGAAAACCGTGATTGTTGAAATATTCTAATATGAGGGGTAAACAAACCCTCAATCGATCCCAAGCCTTCTCCGAATCGTGCATCACTACCACTGAACCGGATCTCACATTTTGTTGAACCTGACGAGCACACCATTCGCCTTTTCTTGAACGGTCGAAATCGCCCGACAATACATCCCACATAGCGATCTTCATCTCAGGAAACCGATTTTGCAACGCGATGGCCTGCTTGCCGGTCATTCGACCATACGGCGGACGAAACCAATTGGATTCGGTCCGCTTTTGAGCCTCCTCCACATCAGACAGATATTTTTCAGTGGACGTTTTCCACCCATTCAAATGATGCTGTGTATGATTTCCGACACCATGACCAGCCTCGATGATCGATCGGTAAACCAAGGGATATCGATCCACGTTCTGTCCGATACAAAAGAAAGTAGCCCGAGCCTGGTATCGCTCTAACTCTTCCAGCACAAATGGAGTGATCTCGGGATGTGGGCCGTCATCAAAGGTCAGGTACACGATGCGTTCATCATTTGGCAAGGACCATATCCTATTGGGATAGAGCCATTGCAGCCATCGGGGAGATCGGACCAAGTAATCACGCATCACAACAAAGATAAACGCCAAGCGGGAGGGGTTATCTTTGCGGCATGTCGAAAAAAGTCCGCGTCCGCTTTGCGCCCAGTCCAACCGGAGGCCTACACCTCGGCGGTGTTCGTACCGTTCTCTACAATTACCTCTTTGCTAAAAAACACGGAGGCGACTTCATTGTCCGGGTTGAAGACACCGACCAAAGCCGGTACGTGCCCGGGGCGGAAGAATATATTTTCGATTGCCTGCGGTGGTGCGGGCTCGAACCCGATGAAAGCGTACAGCACGGCGGCTCCTTCGGTCCCTACCGCCAAAGCGAAAGGAAACCGACTTATCGGACCTACGCAGAGAAACTGATCGAACAAGGAGACGCCTACTATGCCTTTGATACCCCTGCCGAACTGGAGACGATGCGGGAAAATTACAAGACTGAGCAGAACCCCTCGCCTCAATATGACCATACGCTGCGACTGAAGATGCGCAACTCGCTGACCCTGTCAAAAGAGGAGGTGGATTCTCTTCTCACTGCCGGCACCCCGCACGTGATCCGCATCAACATGCCGGGCACGGGTACGATCGCCTTCAACGACATGATCCGGGGTGATGTTTCATTCGACATGAGCACAGTAGATGATAAAGTTTTGCTGAAAGCCGATGGCATGCCTACCTATCATCTGGCGGTGGTAGTGGACGATCATCTCATGCAGATCTCACATGCTTTCCGGGGAGAAGAGTGGCTTCCCTCCGCCCCTGTTCATATACGTTTATGGGAAAAATTATTCGGTCGTGACGCCATGCCCCAGTGGGCACATTTGCCCCTGATACTCGGCCCTAGCGGTAAACTCAGCAAACGAGATGGTGCTAAATACGGATTTCCGGTGTTTGCCATGAACTGGACCGATCCGAAGACCGGTGAAACCGTAGAAGGATTCCGCGAACGCGGGTTCTTACCGGAAGCATTCATCAACCTGCTGGCCATGCTGGGATGGAATGATGGCACGGAAAAAGAAATATTCTCCATGGAAGAATTGATCGAAGCCTTTTCCATGGAACGGGTGCACAGTGCCGGTGCGAAATTCGATTATGAAAAAGCGAAGTGGTTCAATCATGCCTGGATACAGCGGGTTCCGGTTGAGGGTTTAGCGATGAGGGTTGAGAAAAGTTTAGGAGGTTTAGGAAGTTTAGAGCGTTTAGAAAAAATAGTGGGACTTGTGAAAGATCGATGTCATTTGCTCACGGATTTTGCGGAGCAAACGAGTTATTTCTTCGAATATCCAAAGACGGTCGATGTAGCGGCGATTCAACCGAAATGGAATGAAGCGAAAACAGATTTCTTTCGAACACTGATGCAACGATACGAGACATTGGCGGAGTGGAGCGCCATCGAACTGGAGACAAGTTTCAAATCGCTGGCGGAAGAAAAAGCGATCAAGCCGGGTGAGTTGATGTTGCCATTGCGGATCATGTTGGTGGGCGGAAAATTCGGTCCGGGTGTATTCGACATCGCCGACATCCTCGGAAAAGAGGAAACGATCCGGCGGATCGAGGTGTTGACTGCTCAATTGACGAACAATTAACTTTGCACAATCGATGAATACAGCTCGCCCCATTCGTGTGTTGGTCGCCAAAGTCGGTCTAGATGGCCACGACCGAGGAGCCAAAGTGATCGCCACTGCCCTACGAGATGCCGGCATGGAGGTGATCTATACCGGACTTCGTCAGACCCCTGAGATGGTGGTGACGGCGGCCTTGCAGGAAGACGTGGATGCGATCGGCATCAGCATCTTGTCTGGTGCGCACATGACGGTTTTCCCAAAAATCATCGGCCTCATGAAGGAAAAAGGCTTAGAAGATGTATTACTCACCGGTGGAGGGATCATCCCCGAAGCTGATATGAACACATTACATGAATTGGGGGTTGGAAAACTATTTGCACCCGGCTCTCCCATGCAAGATATCGTCACCTATATCCGTGAATGGGTGCAGGAAAAAAGACCTTTCTAAAAAGAATATATGTATCAGACTTTATTGACCGAGCTGGAGCAAGGCATCCTGACGGCAACCGTGAATCGTCCCGATAAACTCAACGCACTCAACCGATCTGTATTCGATGACCTGAATGCCATGATGGATCAGGTCGATACCGATCCGGCCATCCGCGGCGTGATTTTGACGGGATCCGGACCAAAAGCCTTTGTGGCAGGAGCGGATATCAGCGAGTTCAATCAACTCAGCAAAGAAGAAGCGATGGCCTTGGCCAAGCGCGGACAGGATTGTTTTTTTCGTCTTGAGCGTAGCCGCAAACCGATCATTGCTGCCGTGAATGGTTTTGCGCTCGGTGGCGGATGTGAACTGGCGATGAGCTGTCATATCCGTCTGGCCTCAGAAAATGCGCGATTCGGTCAGCCCGAAGTGAACCTTGGTCTGATCCCCGGGTATGGAGGAACACAACGCCTGACCCAACTGATCGGGAAAGGACGCGCGATGGAATTGATGATGAGCGGCAACATGCTGAATGCAGCGGATGCACATCGCGTGGGATTGGTCAACCATGTATTTACGGCGGATTCCTTACTGGAAGAATCCAAAAAATTATTGATGACGATCCTGGCGAAGGGCCCGAATGCGGTCGGACGCGTGATCGCCGCGGTAAACGCAGCCGGTGCCCCTGACGAAGCCGGATACAAAGAGGAAGTACGCCTATTCGGTGAATGCTTCGGCACCCCGGAAATGCAAGAAGGTGTGGGGGCGTTTTTGGAGAAACGAACTCCTAAGTTTAGTTGAAGGGTGAAAGATGAAGGGTGAATTTTCATCTTTCATCCTTCATCTTTCATCGTTCATCCGTTCCTTACCTTTGCCCCACTCAAAATCACGCTTTATGCAATACCGTATCGAGAAGGATACCATGGGTGAAGTGAAAGTGCCTGTGGACGCATATTATGGTGCTCAAACGCAACGAAGCATCGAGAATTTTCGCATTGCACAGGACATCAACCGGATGCCTAAAGAAATTATACGTGCCTTCGCTTACCTGAAAAAAGCCGCCGCCCTCACCAATACAGAAGCAGGCGTGCTTCCCAAGAATAAAGCACAGCTGATCGGTAAAGTCTGTGATGAGATCCTGAAAGGAAAACTCGACGATCAGTTTCCTCTGGTCGTTTGGCAGACCGGATCCGGTACCCAGAGCAACATGAATGTGAACGAAGTGATCGCCTACCGCGGACATGTCATCAAAGGCGGCTCACTCACCGATACCAATAAATTTCTGCATCCGAACGACGACGTGAATAAATCACAGTCCTCCAACGACACCTTCCCCACCGCGATGCACATCGCAGCCTATAAGATGCTGATCGAAACCACGATCCCCGGTATCGAGCAGCTGCGAAACACGCTGGCGAAAAAGAGCAAGCAGTTCATGAAAGTGGTGAAGATCGGTCGCACGCATTTCATGGATGCGACGCCACTCACACTCGGACAAGAATTCAGCGGTTATGTATCGCAACTCGATCACGGATTGAAAGCGATCAAGAACACACTGTCGCACCTGAGCGAACTGGCATTGGGTGGCACCGCAGTTGGAACTGGCATCAATACGCCTCCGAATTACTCGAAGAATGTAGCAAAACATATTGCGGCACTGACCGGTCTTCGATTTGTCACCGCTCCCAATAAATTCGAAGCACTGGCCGCCCACGATGCCATCGTGGAAGCGCACGGCGCCTTGAAAACAGTAGCAGTCAGCTTGATGAAGATCGCCAACGATATTCGGATGTTATCATCCGGTCCACGTAGCGGCATCGGCGAGATCTTCATTCCCGATAACGAGCCCGGTTCGTCTATCATGCCAGGTAAAGTGAACCCTACCCAGTGCGAAGCGCTCACGATGATCGCAGCACAGGTACTCGGAAACGACGTAGCGATCAACATCGGTGGTGCGAACGGACATTTCGAACTGAACGTATTCAAACCGGTGATGATCTATAACTTCCTGCACAGCGCCCGCCTCATCGGAGAAGGATGTGTATCCTTCGATCTGAAATGCGCCCGTGGCATCGAACCGATTGAAGCGAACATCCGCAAACACGTGGAGAATTCACTCATGTTGGTGACGGCCCTGAACACCAAGATCGGCTACTATAAAGCAGCTGAGATCGCACAGAAAGCCCACAAACAAGGAACCACGCTGAGGGAGATGGCGATTAAATTGGGCTATGTTACGGGGGAGCAGTTCGACGAGTGGGTACGACCAGAAAGGATGGTTGGTTAAGTGACCAGAAAGACGAGAAGACGACATGGTCTTTTGGTCTCTTCGTCTCTTGGTCTCAAAATAAATACAATGAACAAACTGAAACCAATACACCTCGTATTACTGATCGCTGCGATCATCGTGATCGATCAGGCCGTTAAGATCTGGATCAAGACACAGTATCCGATCGGCGAGATCGAACGCGTCGGTGGCATGGATTCGTTCCGCATCCACTTCATTGAGAATCCGGGTATGGCCTGGGGTTGGAAATTCGGAAACGAGACCGGAAAACTCATCCTCACCCTATTCCGTCTGATCGCCGTGATCATCGGAACTTGGTATCTGAGTAAGATGACGAAACAAAATTTTTCACGCGGACTTATGATCTGTGCCGGACTCATCTATGCCGGTGCACTGGGCAATCTGATCGACAGTATGTTCTACGGAATGTTCTTCGATAAAGGACTCCACTTCGATAGCGCCATCGGCGATTATGTATCGTACATCGGTACAGCCACTATCGGATCAGAAGGCTACTCTTCGTTCTTACATGGCAGCGTCGTTGACATGCTCTACTTCCCCATTATCAATGCTACTTGGCCCGCGTGGGTTCCGTTGGTTGGCGGACAGGAATTTGAATTTTTCAGTCCCATTTTCAACATTGCCGACGCCTCCATTTCCGTGGGTGTATTGGTGCTGTTCTTCTTTCAAAAAAGATTATTAGAGCAGCCGAAAGAAGATACAGCCGCCTCCACGGTCAGCACCTCTCAGCAGCATAACGATTCGAAGGAAATCCTTTAAGAGTTGAAGGATGAAGGATGAAATTCATCGCTCACCCTTCACCCTTCCTCACTCCTCCACATAGATCCGTTTCACCCGCTGCGAGATTCCCGTCATGATCTCATAGGGTATCGTTCCGGCGAGTTGAGCCAATTCCGTTAGTGGCAATTCAGCACCAAATATGATAGCAGCATCCCCGACCTGCACAGCGGGAATGTCCGATACATCGACCATAAACATATCCATACACACCGTACCCACTACCGGCGCTCGCTTCCCATGTAAGATCACTGATCCCACACCATTTCCCAAGCGACGCGGAAATCCATCCGCATAACCCAATCGTATCGTGGCGATCCGCATCGGACGATCCGCGATCATTTTGCGATTATAACTAACTGAATCGCCCGGCTTCAGGTCTTTCAATTGAGCAACGGTTGCCAATAACCTGGCAACAGGATTCAATTGTATTTTATCCGAAACCGCCGGATCGATACCATACAATCCGATGCCGATACGCACCATATCCATTTGCCACTCAGGATGCCGAATGGCGGCCGCTGAATTCGCGATGTGACGAATGAATGTATTTCCGTGCACCGTACAGACACGATCAATTGCTTTATTCAGTCGCGTTACTTGTAAAGCAGAAAAATCATCTCCTCCCACCTCTTCACCAGACGTGAAATGTGAAAACACAGAGTTTATCTGAAATTCATTTCCGATCAACAACCCCTCCGCTAATTCATCGAGCTCAGACTCCGCAATCCCTAAACGATTCATACCGGTCTCCACTTCAATATGTACCGGATAATGCAACTCCCCCTGGCTACGCAAATACTGTCGGAATGCATGTGCCATTTCCATCGAGTATATGACAGGCTCTAATCGATGCTCGACAATCGCATCGAATGCAGTGGGTTCTGTATTCATGACCATGATCGGGATACGTATACCTCCCGTTCGCAAGGCCACTCCTTCATCCGCATAGGCAACACCCAGGTATGCAATTCCCTCTTCTTGCATCACCCGGGCGATCTCCACGCCACCACTACCATAGGCAAATGATTTCACCATGGCCATGATCTTCACGCCCGACTTCAATACAGATTGATAGGCTTGGATGTTATCACGCAATGCCCCCAGATCGATCTCCATCCGTGTCTGGTGCAATTGTGCTTCCAGTAGCGAAAGAAGTTTATCCATTTGAAAACGGCGAGCCCCTTTGATCAATATGGCCTCCTGATGAAACGAACGCGAGGAGAAATGATTCTCAAAACTCTCCCGGTCGGAATAGGATGTAACAATCAGATTCGAATAACGCTTATCCGCCAGATACTGCTGGAAAGCGGGACCGATCGTGATCAAACGATGCAACTGATGCTGCAACAAGTAGCGAATCAATTGATCGTATTCAGGAACTCCACCCCCCGGCAGATCCGTGAGTATAGCAGTACGTGGCAGATCACCCGACTGTTGACGAAGATGTGCCAAGGCAATGTTAAGCGAATCCAGATCCATGCTGTATGCATCATTCAGAAGCAGGCATTGGTTTATACCACGCTTGATCTCGAGCCGCATCTGTACCGGCTGTAGTGATAGCATACGCGGAGCGATGGTTTCGATAGAATAGCCCAGGTGACGCATCACCGACCAACAGGTCAGCGCATTGTCGATGGATGCCTGATCCGTGAAAGGTATCATTATCGTCTCACCCGATACATCCCTCAGCTCCGCTTTGCCATCCATGAATACCCACGTTTCAAGTTGTACGCGCTCCGGGCACACAGCCCCCACGAATAATTTTAATTTCTCTTTCAGTTTATGACTCCGATCGGAAAAGCCATCATTGTGAGCCGGACCGAGTGTGGTGAACACGCCGATCGTGGGACGAATGATCGTAGCCAACTTTTCCATCTCCCCCGCTTTAGATATTCCGGCTTCAAAAATGGCCAGGTCATGCAGATGACTCATCCGCCACACACTCAGCGGAACACCGATCTGTGAATTATAACTGCGCGGAGATCGAACGATCCGAAAATCTAAGTTCAATAATTGATACAACCACTCTTTCACAATCGTTTTCCCGTTGCTACCGGTAATACCGATAACCGGATACTTAAACTGCGATCGGTGATAAGCCGCCAGCATTTGTAAAGCATCCAGCGTATCCGCCACCTTGATAAAAAAAGCTTCTGGGAATAAGGAACTGTCGATATCCTGACTCACTACGAAAGCCCGAACGCCTGCCGCATAGGCCGCTGCAATAAAATCATGTCCGTTCCGACGATCGGTTACCAGTGCGAAGAATAAATTATTCCTCGGATAATCGTTGGCCTCTGATAAATGATTGAGCTTTTCCGCCGGAGTGATCTTACGGGAATCGATTATCAGCTCTGTGATCACATAGTCCTGATCCAGTGATGCGTTTGAGCCTGTCAGAATTTTACATATCGTCGAGATGGAATAGCTCACAGAGCGGATTGTTCAGCGTTCAGAGTTTGTCGGGCGTGCCGGGTTTACGCATGAAGATCGAGTAGAAAATAGAGCCCCCGATACAAAGCATGATCACGCCGAGAGAGAGCGCAACCAATTCGCTCTTACTGAACCATTCATTCAACCAATGCTCACCCAGCATTTTGAGTCCGATGAACACTAGTACGATCGATATACCCTGAGGCAAATAATCGAACTGATTCACGGCACCGCGTAGTAAAAAGAATAAAGATCGCAATCCCAATACCGCAAAAATATTCGAGGTATAGATCACGAGTTTATCGCGCGAGATGCCCATCACGGCCGGAATGGAATCCAGTGCGAATACCAGATCGATGGCTGCGAGCATCACTACAACTACAAAGAGTGTTGTGTAAACAGGGCGGCCGTTCTCCCGGATCATGAACTTGCCCCCTCCATCGTGTGGCACCAACGGCAGGAATTTCTTCAAGAAAATATAGATCTTACTCTGCTGCGGATCGAATTCTTTGTCTTCCGTTGAAGTGAACATCTTGTATCCGGTATACACCAGAAACACGCCGAATACATACAAGATCCAATGGAAGCGATCGACGAGTGCAACGCCCACCGTGATAAAGATGATACGAAAAACGATCGCCATGAGAATACCGATCAACAAAACGCGTCCGTAGTTTTTCGGCGTCACGGAGAAAGCCGAGAAGATCAAGATGAATACAAAGATGTTGTCGATGCTCAGGCTCCATTCCATCAGATAGGCGCTCAGGTATTCAAGCGCGAGACCTTGACCTTTCTCGTACCACATAAAAAAGAAAAAGGCGAGGGCGAGGCCAACCCAGAAAAAAGTTTGGTTCAGGGCTTGCTTGATCGAAACATCCTGATTTTTTTTACTGAGTAGTCCCAGGTCGAATACCAGGGCCAATACCAATACAATACCGAATACGGAATAGGTGATCTGATCGACCGTCATAATGGAAAATTGAAGAACAAAGATAACCCTCAGGCGGCGCCGAAGCGTTTTTTACGCGACCAATGGAACAGCCCGCCGAACAGGGCCAGCAAGAAAACTGGCAGCGCGATATTCAGGGCTTGCCATTTTGAACGTCCCTCCTCGATCTTCTTGGCATCCAGCAACCGCAGTACGATCTCCTTATTGCGGGTTTCCATGATGGCCGGGTCACCGACCAGTTGCTCGATGGCCATTTTCAGAAAATCGCGATTAGCGGCGGGAATGAAAAATTGTCCGCCAGGCTGACCTTCCTGGTAAGCCATATACGTATACTTATTCCATCCCATCGGAAGCGGGCCTACCTGCGCAACACCCTCATTCAGCACAACATCTCCGTCGGCCACCACGATCATGCGGTTGGGTATCGACTTAGCCTGAAATGGTTTACCGATCCGCTGCAAACTATCTCGCCAGGCCGTACCGATGCGGTTAGCATAAAGGGAACTAAAACTTCCCTCCAGCAGATAGCCGATGGGAATGTTTGATCGCTTGAATTTTTCATCTTCCGGTGCGTTTCGGTTTTCATTGAAACTGATCAGTGCCGGTGTGGTGATGGTGCGTGCGTTTGCTGAGCTGGTCAGGATGGGTGTTTTGAGAATACCGGGCACCTGAATAGTATCGATGGAGTTGGCGAAGCGGGTGGAGACGTATCCGAGGTTTTTGCTGAACGGTCCGGCGCCATTGGCCAGCGGGTAATAATTCCAACGCAGGTACTCCAGTTGTGGATTTTCCATCGTACCGCCGACGACGAGGGGGATGAAATCGGATTGTAGATCCATCACCAGATCGGTGTTGATGCGACATCCGTATCTAAAGAGCAGATCGGTGAGTTGCAGGTTACGATCGAAGGCGATGGTTTCGCCGGTTGCTTTTACGCGCAGACTGTCCTGCTCGGCGATGAGATTATCGATGAAGAGCAAGAGTTTACCTCCGCGCATCACGAATTGATCGAGTTTGATCTTGTCATCCTCGGTGAATGCATCGGTTGGTTTGACGATCATCAGCAGATCGATACCGTCTGGGATCGTCAGGGAATCGCGCATGTTAAGTAATCCGAAGCGATGATCGGCACTGAGTGTGTTTTCGAGATCGTAGCCGCGCAGATCGGTGGGTTCTCCATGCCCTACTTCATAGGCGATGGTGGCTTGTTTGGTTGAACTGATTTTTTGAAGTGTGCCGGCAAATTGATATTCGAGCAGACTTTCAGCGCTGTTGATCTCTTCTTGACTGATGCGGCCTTTGCTACCGGTGAAAAGCGGCACGAGTTGTTGTTTGTCGCCGGTCCGTATCCACGCATAGGGATAGAGCAGGTTGGTGGATTGTCCGGCTTTTTTCTGCACCGTCAGGTTGATGGGCATGGCACCCATTTTGCTGAGCGTATCGGCGTAGGGTTGGTTATTTTCTTGCAGGTCTTCGGGTGACAAAAAACGAAACTGAATATTCTGTCCGTTCTCTTCTTTGATCAGTTCGAGAAAGTCTCGGGTACTGTTAGCCAGCTTTCTAAACCCGGAGGGGAACTCTCCTTTCAGGAAAACATCGATGGTGATGGGTTCTTGGATGGAGCGAACCAGTTTTTGGGTGGCGGGACTTAGCGTATAACGTTTATCCGCTGTTAGGTCGGTGCGTAAGGGCAATAGGGAAGCAGCCCAATTGATCAATAGCATTACAGGGATCAGGATCCATCCGCCCCAGCGATGCAGAAAAATATGTTGGAGGCGTTTGATCATCGGCGGCGCAGGAGATTTCGGAGGGTGAGCAGCAAGAAGGCCGTGATGAGGGAGAAGAAATAGATGAGGTCGCGGCTGTCGATCAGTCCGCGCCGAATGCTTCTATAATGAAATTCGATCCCGGCCATATCGATGTAATAATCGAGTGAGCCGGCGAATACGGGGAGTTGGCTGATGGCTTGTGCGCCGTAGTGGATGGTGGCGCATCCAAGGGCGGCGAGCAAGAAGGCGGCGACGGCGTTGGGGGTCAGGCTGCTGCAATAGATGCTGATGGCTGCGAATACGCCGGCCAGGAGGATGAGTCCGATATAGGCCCCGAGGGTGGCGCCGGCATCGATTGTTTGATCGGCGGCGAGTTGATCGATGGTGATGCTATAAAGGGCGGTGGGGATCAGGGCGATGATGACCACGATGAGGGCAGCCAAGTATTTTCCGAGGATGATGCGAAAGGGGGTGATGGGTTGGGCTTGGAGGATCTCGTAGGTGCCGGTTCGGAATTCATCGGCGAAGCTGCGCATGGTGATGGCGGGGATCAGGAACAGTAGCACCCAGGGAGCCAGGGCGAAGAATGGGTCGAGGGTGGCATAGCCGTAGTCGAACAGGTTGTCGTTGAAGACGAATAGGGCGAGTCCGTTCACGACCAGGAAGGCGCCGATGGCGAGGTATCCGGTGAGACCGGAGAAGAATTGTCGGAGTTCTTTTTTACAAACGGGCCACATGGTGGATAATCAGAACGTATGGTAGGTGTGAAAAATTGTTATTTTTCAGTGCCTTCGGCAAAACTAACGATTTGACCATGAAGCGATTTGCTTTCCTGTTGTTGACTTGGCTTCCGCTTTTTGCGGGAGCACAGCCGGTCATTGATGGTGATTGCAGCGATGCAGCTTGGCGGATCATTGGGCTGGTCAATACATCCGGCACCTCAAACACCGGATTCGGCAACGACAACAGACTAGGGGTTCTTAAATATCATTCCAATTCTACAACATTGTTTCTTGCCATTACAGGCAATGTGAATGACAACAATAATATTGTGTTGTTCATCGACAATCAGAGTTATAATGGTCGAGGACCGAACAGGCTTGGAGAAAACATGTCATCGGTGTTTAACACCGTTTTCAAAACCACAAGTTCTTCCTGCCCTACCGGTGGCGTCAATCCCTCCGAGCCAAATGGATTATCCGGGGCCAGAATGGATACTGATTTTGATGCAGATTTTGCGTTTGCCTTCAATAAGGGGAACACCGGTAATACCATCTTTTTAGATGCGGTAAGGTTCAGCAATTATAACAACGACTTTTTGCCAACACCGACACCTTCTTATTTAGCTGGACCACATTTTGTAGGAACGTGTAATCAATCGGGTGGTACGGCAGGATATCCGATCAATATCACCAACTGGAATACCGGAACCGATCAGTTCAGTTTTGCCTGGCAAAACGGTTATGATCCCAGTACAGCACCGAACAAGGGTATGGAAATTTCTATTCCTTATGCAGCGTTGACCGGTACAACCATTGGCCATCAACTTCGTTTTTTTGTATTGATCACCAATGCCGATGGGTTGGCTTCGAATGTTTGCATTCCCGGCGATCCGGGTGCTTCGAACTTGGGTTGTAGTTTCAATTTGAGCAGTATTGTCAATTCAGGAGAGGATATTTTTTATACCCAGCCCTGGGTGGTACTGCCCTTGAATTTTCTGGGGGTAAGTGCCAAAAAAGAGGGGGCTGGGGTACGGCTGGACTGGTCGGTAGCGGAGCAGGGCGAGTCGAATTACTACTACATCGAGCGATCGGTGGATGGTATTCATTTTGAGCCCATCGGCTTTTTGACGGCCAGGGAGCAGGGGTCGGTGTCACAGTACCATTTCATAGATCAGTCACCGTTAGGAGGAAGAAATATCTACCGGGTGATGGCACGAAAGCGGGATGGACAGTTGGTGTATAGCAAGACCGTTTCCATTGAAAATCAATCCGTTTCACCGATCCATGTGTTTCCGAATCCGGCGACGGACAAGGTCTTTATCCGCATGGCGGGATTGGCGGGGAGTCCGTGCCGCTGGACATTGCAAAATGCATTGGGCCAACCGGTTCTCGCCGGAACGCTGGCAATGGCCCAGTCCGTAGAAAGTCTTAGTTTGCCTGCATCCCTTCCGAGCGGGAGTTACCGCCTGACCCTTGTTTCCGAGGGGAAAATAGCCTCCCGATCCTTGCAGATCCGACGTTAAAGAACGGTTGTTCGGATATTAAATTTTCTTAAACATTTTTTGGGTAATGTGTACATAGTACATAATTTGAAGGAACGATTGTTTCATCCTAAACCGATTGCTATGTCATCTAATTTGAATCACCTGAAAGCGGGAGTTATTACTACTCGTGTGACTAATCTTATCTCATTAGATCTTTTTAGAAAACTTCTCTTGCGTTTTGGCCTTTTGCTTGCGTTGGTTGTGTTTATTATTGCGAGGTCGTGGGGGCAGACGACAACGGTTGCTTATACACAACAGCTAGACCAATATGATCAAAGCCTGACCACCTCTGGTTCTGGAGGAATTTTTAACAACGAGTCAACCGAAGTAGGCATGTGGATGAATGGAGATAATAGCTCAAATGGTTTTGCAGGAAATGTCCTCTGGAAAACTTTTAGGGTAGGGAGCGCAACATCAAACACAACAAGGAGCCTTCAGGTAGGTGATGAATTTACAATTAGAGTTAGCACCAGAGGTGCCTATTATGGAACAATTGGAATTTCATTCAATTCTGGCAGTATCCCTACTGCAACTTGGGGTAACAGAATTTCAAACAGAAGAATTTCGGTTCAACAGGATGGAGAAAATTTTGGATCAGGAGGTGGTAGAGGCAGTTTCTATTACAACAACGGCAACACAACCGGCTCTTTTTCAGTAACCCCAAATAGCGAAAGGTCAGATTACACAATCAAGTTAAAATTGACAGCCCCTGATAGATGCAATATTACAGTTAACTCAACTACATTCTCCGATGTACTATTGGGAGGCACTGCAGGCTCATCCATCACGCATTACGCAATATACATTAGCGATGATAGATCGCTTAGATATAATGATGCCGGTGGAGGTAGAGGTGATACCTACTGGAAACAAACTACTCAAGTTCAAAACATCGGATTAATAGATTTTGGAGCTAGCAATAATTCATTTACGGTGTCGGATATTTTATTTAATGGACTAAATGCAAACAGCACTACCGATAACACTCTCAATAACGGTTTATCGAAAAGTGGGACCGGAACACTCACCCTTTCTGGTAATAACACTTTCTCAGGTGCGACTACGATAAGTCAAGGCACAATCAAACTTGGGACCAACTCAACCGTGAACACAAGCGGGCCATTGGGGAATACTACAGGGGGAACTACTGTTAATTCGGGAGCAGTTTTAGACTTTGCAGGTTTTTCATTAAATAATGGCGCAACCGAGCAAATAACATTAAATGGTACGGGTATTTCGGATGGTGGCGCAATTACCAACTCGAGTGCTACAGGAGTTACCCAAGCCGGGGACATCAATCTGAATAGCAGTTCAAGAATCAATGCCACATCTGGGAACATAAATTTATCTGGTACAATTTCTGGAGGAAGCAATGTCCTTTATTTAGGAGGCTCAAATAATATTTCAATATCTGGAGTAATTAGTGGCGACGGAAATACTCAAAATAGCACAATCACATCTTTATATAAAAATGATGCCGGAATATTAACACTTTCCAACAATAATACTTACACGGGTGATACAAGAATTGTTTCTGGCGCACTAACTGTAGCTACAGGTGGCAATTTAGGAAATGGATCAGATGTGTTTATTTCATCCGGAGCCACATTAAATATAAATAACTCCTGCACTGTGGCATCCGTACAGGAAACCGGAACAAGTAATGGAGGAGTGATTTCAATTGCTAGCAGTCAAACACTAATGGTAAATGGCGCAAACAGAGGCTCATGTTTTCAAAACTCGATTTCCGGAGCCGGAAATCTTACAATGGCAGGATCTGGCACAACCACGTTAGCATTATATGGCACTCAGTCTTATACCGGAACAACAACTATAACTGGAGGTAAAATCAGCTCCGGAGTCATATTAGCCTCAACTGATTTTCAAATTAGCGGAGGAGAATTGGAACTTACTGCTGATGAAATTTTATCAAATAGCTCCAACTTTAGTCTGTCTGGAAACGGAAAAATTAGGTTCAAAGCAAATGAAACTATAAACAACCTTACAGCTACGGGTGGTGAAATAATAATTGATAATGAAAAAACCTTAACAATTAACGGAAAGCTGAATGTGTCAAGTGGAGTAACAATCACGCTCCTTGGAACTGGAAAAATCAACTACGGACTCGGTGCTGGTTTAGAATTGAACGCTGGAACAACCACAACTGATGCCATATGGCCCGCGAGCAACGGTCCCGCTGATGTGATCATTAATGCAAGTGGTTCTACAGTTACGTTACACGCGGCTCGTGCTGTTCCTGGAACATTTACAATTAGCTCAGGCAAACTGGATATAGGCAATTTTAACCTTACCCTCGCTTCAATTTCAGGCGGAAGCCCAACTTCTTATATTCAAACTTCAGGCACTGGCTCGTTAATTATGCAAGGGATTGCTGGCTCTACGCTACTACCCATTGGAAACTCAAATTACAACCCTGTGACAATTAACAACACCAATGGTTACAACTGGACGGTGAAGGTTTCAGATGCAATTACAACTACTTCCGGGTTTAGCACAGCTGGTGCAGTACAAAGAACTTGGACAATTACTCCGTCAACAAATCCAACTGCAGCCGCTACAAGTATCAGTTTTCAATTCAATGAAAACGAAGGAGGACCAAGTTTCAATGCTTCAACAAATGTTCAGGCCTTCAAACGCAATGATTTATATTGGCTCGGAATTGGATCTCCAGCTGCGCTTGGAGGCACCGCAAGTGCAAGAACCTTTACGGTTTCAGGGGTCAACTCATTCTCTGATTTTGGTTTAGCAAACGTAGGCTCCCCCCTCCCCGTCACCTTCACTTCCCTCACCGGAACCATCCGTAACGGAAGGACTAATCTGAATTGGAACATCGCGGATGAGCATAATGTAGATCGTTATGAGGTGGAAGAGTCCGCCAACGGCCGACAGTTCCAAGCCTTCACCCAGGTTGACGCCGCCAGCCGCAGCAGCTACCAAGCCATCGATGCGCAACTCCACACGGGTGCAAACTACTACCGCGTGAAAGCGGTCGACATCGACGGTAAACTCACCTATAGCAAGATCATCCGGCTCGATAATAACTCGGCCGTTGATAATGATATCCGCGTCTACCCCAACCCCAGCCGCGGAGAACTCAACCTCGGACTGAATATCCCCGCCGGGAATTATCAGATCCGACTGATTAACGCTGTGGGACAAACCGTATACCAGCAACCCCTCACACACGAAGGCGGTAGCCGCAGTATGCAGCTTGGGTTACCGAAATTGAGTTCGGGCGTTTATCAAGTGGAAGTACGAGGTGGTGTGCAGAAACATGTTAGGACTGTACGAATCGAGTAGAACAGTTGAGGAAGTTGAGAGAGTTGAGATTTCCCTAACGACTCAACTTCCTCAACCTTCTCAACCTTCTCAACCTTCTCAACCAATAAAAAAATCCCG
>Ga0209229_10000343_pt1 | contig 18681 bp, 15 predicted proteins | sample SanBayMetagenome_FD_187466 | JGI IMG/M metagenome (GOLD analysis project Ga0209229, IMG submission 187466) | Freshwater and sediment microbial communities from dead zone in Sandusky Bay, Ohio, USA (SPAdes) (version 2) | ecosystem: Environmental > Aquatic > Freshwater > Lentic > Sediment... | reverse complement strand
TGGTAGATCAAATATCCGACTAAAGTATCAACCAATATTTGATAGTATTCTTTAACGGTTTTAGAATCAATCCCGCAATCCCTTGCAATATTGGAATAATTAATCATCTCACCGTGTGAAAACATAGTGCTATCTAAAAAACGGCTAAAGGCAGGAACATTGCGCACATATCCTTCAGATCGAATCTCATTTGTCAGATAATCTTCTATATATGCCTGTAACAGTTTGCGAGGGTTTGAACTTAGAAAATGGGAAGGAATGAGACCATGATTAAATATCCTTAAAAGATCAAAATCTTCTTTATATTCGGGATAAACCAAGGGATAAAAATTATACTTGATAGCTCTCCCGCCGAGTAAATTGGTTCCCTGCTGCTTCAGTTTTCTAGCACTTGATCCACACAAAATAAATGTTGTTTCTGTATTTTCAATAAGCCAATGGATTTCATCAAGTAATGCGGGTACTTTCTGTACTTCGTCAATAATGACGGGTAAGCTTAGCTTTTCAGCCGGTAAAGCAAGTATTTCCTCTCTGAGTAAAGACGGAGTTTTAATATAACGTAGGAATAGATCAGTTTTTAATAAATCATAATATATTGAATCATGATATAAATTTTTTAGATATGTAGACTTACCGGTTTTTCTGGCTCCCCATAAAAAAATTGATTGATGCGGTTCAATATTCAAGCTTAGGTATCTTTTATATTTATACATGCCGTAAAATCCCACAATAAAGTTATATTCCATAATTATATTATAATTTCGGAGTATAGTCCAATTTATTATTATATTTTTGCTATTTGAATTTAAATTCTTATACCCCTATCCATGCTAAAGTTATTTTCCTTGAATATTTCCTGTAATACTCTGCAGTGCTTGAATGATAGAATCTTACCGCCTTATGCCAATCACCGTATTTTTTATAGAGTTTTAAAAGAAAACCGGACGCATATTCTATATTCTTTTTTGGCTCCAGCATTTCTTCTATCGACTTAAAATTCTCCCGGTGCCATCTGATATTTAACTGCATTACTCCCACGTCAATATTCGTTATGCCTTTAGCTAGGGCCTTTTGGATTAAATTTGCTGCTTCTGTTTTATTCCTCCCAATTACAGACTTACCTTGAATGTTTAAGGCATAAGGCTCGCTACCCGATTCTACCGTAGCAATTGCAAGTAATAATCCTGAGGGGATATTGTCCTGTTGTTCCTGTACGGCAATTAATCGTTTGAGCTCATTTTTTAAGGGCATAAGCTCAGTCTCATCCGCATTAGCGCAATGAGCACACAACAGAACTAGAAAACCCATGCAGGTAAACTTAATTCCTTTGCAAAACATTAGAAATTTTGAGACAATACAATCATACAATTTGAACCTAAAGTAACGGAAAGCGCTTATGAGTGATTCTCCAAAAAGATCAATAATATCAATCGATAATTTCTGGAATGCCCTGACCTGGATTGCTATTCCTGTATCCGTATATATATCTTTTGAGTATGAAAGTATTTGTTGTCTTATTAGCTCCTTTACCCTAGTCCCGTACATACTAGCTAAATTCAATAACATATATTTTGACCCTTCTAGCAAAAAAGATACTCCTTTAAATGAAGTAAAAGTTTTTAATAAACGGGGAGAGTCACTTTCCATGCACTTACCTTTTGAATTTGATCTTGTTAAAAGTTATCTAGTTTTCATCATCATTTTCTTACCGATTACACTCTATATATTGCCAGTGGATAGAGTAACAGGTAATATTGTTTTATTTGCTTTCCTTGGTTTACCGATGTCATACTTTATTAAAAATAACATCCCCGTCTCTGCTTTCTTTAATGCCAAAGCCTGGGATTATTATAAGGTTCTATTTACTCCAAATGATAAAAAAGTTTCTCATACAACAGCTTCCGGCCCATCTAAGAGTCCAAGCTCTTCTTTGGATAATTACTACTCCCCTAAAAAGCATTACCTCTCATCTAATATCTACCATCACAAACGCTGGTAACACCCTTACTCTTTCGGCAACTTTCTGCCGACAAAACTTGTAGTATATCTATTACTCTCAGCTTCCTGTACTGCTTTAGCTTGTTTAGTTTGCATATCTTTTAGCTGAGTCAATTTCTTACCTGCCTGACTTTGTACCTCTTGTGTCATTTCTTTGTGCTTCATGTTTAATGCTCTTTCATTCGTATCAAGTTGATTTTGTACTCTGTTTCTATCAAGTCCTTCTGCTTGGGCCCTATTATTTAATGCGGTATGCTCTGCGGTTTTTCTTGCGGCAATTTCCTGTTCTCCTTTTTTCTTTAAAGCAGCAGATTCGTTGTCATATTTCGCTTCAAGAGTTTGTTCCTTTGCACTAATTGCCTCAGGTACTCTATTCGGTACTCCGTATAAGCTACCGAATAACTGATCCGCTACCTCTCTCTTGGCTTCATTTAATTGCCTACGTTGGTGCGGAGTTGCCGAGGTCGGATTCTCTATTAAATCATGTGCCTCTCTACTCTTTAAGCCCATTGCTTTTAAGCGCTCTTCTACCTTGTGAGTACCGTCTATATTAAAGGTCTCACCAAATGACTCTACTTGCTGGATCTGATTTGATATGTTCTCTGCTCTTTCATGATGTACCCCGATCTCCGACGTCAGGTTTTTGACTTTTTCGGAAGCAGAAGTAATAGTGTCGGTTAACTCATGATTTATACCGATACTTTTATTAAAGTCGGTATTTTTGGCAACTTCCGTTATGGCCTCCTTATTGCTGCGCCAGTGATCGCCTTCGCTGGAAATATAATTTCTATTTATAGACTGAGTATTCTTACTATCAAATTCCACACTTCCAGTTACGGACGCACTAAGATCAAAAGGCAAGGTTTTAGACAGAAGTTTACCGGCATATTCACCCACTTTATCGGGAATCGGTAATTTCTTAACCATATTACCGATAGCCGTACCTGCATCTAATTTACCGGTAATATCCCCTCTTAACGCATTAGATTGAGCCTTATCATAGCTATATCCCTCACCATGAGTTAGTTCATAATTGACTGCTTTTTCAAGAACAAGACCGTCTTTACCGAGAGTACCGAAATTTATCTTCTCGCCGCTATCAACACGTTTTGCCAGCTGGGTAATATAACTCTCCATTGAGGTCTCCTGGATAGCCTGCACATCATTTAACTGCATGCCTTTACTGCTGATATACCGCTGCTCTTCATTTAATGCTCGTTGATCGGAACTTAGTTTCTCGCCGCGGAAGTCTATCTTGTTTGTATAACTACCGAGGTTAAGACCGGCTCCCGTTAAATGATGGATATGACCGTCCGGCGTAATACGTTCCTGCGAGCCGTCTAACTGACTGATTGCCGAACTACCCACCGATAATTGCCTGTTAAAATCAGTTTTAAAGGCAGTTTGGCTAGCCCGTTGCATCGTATCAATAGCTACGGTATTAATACTTATACGACCTTTGACATGTTCCTCTGCCGCAGTTGAAGCAGCGCTTTGCCCCATTACCTGACCGCTTAAATGCATAAGACCGCCTGCAGACCCGGCAACTGCCTGATATGCAATATAGGGTATCATTATCTGCATGCTACCTGCTATTGCCGCTATCCTATCGGCACTATGACCTACCTGACTGTAAGTCGTATAATTTATTATCCCGTTATCAAGACCGAAAATGCTGATGCTAGTATACATCTCTACAAACATATTCAGTATTGCATAGAAAAACGGCCATAACTGCACTGAACATACCCCGAGCAAAAATGTCCGGTAATAACGAAGACCCCCGGGTAGTAACATCATCGGTGCCAAAAGTACTACCGATGCATAAAGCATGCATTTTACCAGAGTAAATAGTATCGGTAGCGTATCCTGCGCCAGTTCAGCCGTAATTGCCCAGATCGTATCCTGACTTGCTCTTGCAGTTGCCACTCCGTATTTACTGACGCTGTTTTTGTTAGCCATGGCAGTCAGCATCATTTGCTGGACAATAATATCCTTGGCATTTCCGGTTTCGGCAAATCCTGAAAATACCGCTTCCAGATTCGAGGCAAAGGTCTTTTTGGCAAGTTCCTTATCATACGGTCTTTTGCTTGGCTCGCTACCGCTAGCCCTTGCAAATAATGAATTTGCATACCTACCGATTATTGATTCGTATTCCTCAGGAAAATATCTTTCTTCTATTAATTTTGCCGCTTCATGACACTTCATGCTCTGATATTTACCGCCGACAACAAAACCTACCCTTGACATACCGCCGGCATTTTCACTAACCAGTTTCCATACATCAGGAGCGTTATGTAAATCGTTTATCGTATATTTGTGACCCATCCCGGCAGTGTATTTTACGCATTTATCCAGGAAATTATGCATGTTTCGATTGAACTCCGGTGATCTGATGCGCCAGTTTTTTGATTCTCTCTGCATCTGCGCTCCAAATGCCAGTCCATAATTGCGATACTCAAAAGTATCCGACTTCATTACCGGCCTTATTGCCTGCTCCAAGGCACCGGCTAGCATATCCCCAACACCTTCAAGCCAACCGACCGGGATAAACAAAAACGGTAAATTATCTACTACCTCAATATTCTTTGAAACCCTGTCCTCCATCTTTATACTCATCTTTGGTGTAAGTAAACCGTTAATAACAAAATATAACGCCATGATTCTGATAATCACCGGTCTCTCACTGATTCCCATACTACGATTAGTCGACCATACAACTGCCGATATCATGATACTTACAACGGCAACACTCCTGATCATCACCATAAAGCCTTTCTTGTTCATGATCATCGCAATACCGTTTAGAATATAGTACATGGCATCGCCGTAGCCGTATGTAAAAATCGATAGATCAAGCGTCATATTTAAGCCCCCAGTTTTTCAAAAATAAGATCAAATTCAGCTTCTTGCTGGCGTAATCTCTCTTTGGCCTGCATGATCACTACCAACCTGCTATAAGCATGTTCTTTAGTATGGCGTAACATTGATAACACTTCCTGCGCCGTATCAAGGTATCTCTCTATTTTCCCGCTATCAACCTGGGCAAATTCCAGTGCTCTTACTTCTTTCAGGGTTTTATGCAGAATCCCTTCAAAAAAACCGCTCATCACCTCATAACAGATTACATCTATGAATTCTGCGTTTCTTAGGAAAATGTTTGTCTTATCACCGTGCCTACTAAGTTCCTGCTGGATAAGAGGAATGATCGGAATTGAGGAATATTCAATTAAAGCCATTTCCTCGTCACTTAAAATGGGATCTTTGGCATCTTCCTCTACCTTATCAACAAGGCTATCCAGTATAGTACCGATTTTACCGTATAACGTATCCTTCACCGTTAATGTTGTTACCACTACCTTAGGATCAAGGCATTTCTTCTTCTCATCACAAACATACATCTCTACCCTGCTTGACTCCCCTTTGGTACCGATATATTTTTCAAGAAAAGATGAATCAACAATCAGCGAAGGTAGAGGCTTAAGACTGAGTCCACCCTCTATTTTTGTGGCAATCAGACTTCCGGCAACACTCATCATCAACTCCTTGAATTCTACCGAATCGGAACTACCCTTGCTGAGCGCTTTCCAGACCAGATTGAAATTATCCCCTAGTAATGATGCAAGTTCTTCCGTATCGCCGGGATCGCCGTAAGGAGAAGCTCCGTTTGCGCAAAGCTTATGTGCTTCCGATAAATCCTTACCGTTTTTCTTCACCGCATTATGCATAAGACAGCTCTGGCCCTGCCCGGCCTCAAGCTGGCCGACCAATCCACCGGCTAGCTGTTTGGCAAGTCCGCATTGCTCCAGATTGAAATTGTTTATATCTCTTGCTATTGCTTCAAACTCGGCAATGATGTTCTCGCATTGCGGACAGAAACTCTTTGCCGCCATTTTAAACGCATAAGCACCGGTACTGGCCGTCAGTTTTTTCATAAAAGCCGAGAACTCGGCAGAATTGATGAAACTTAACCCTCCAAACCTGAAATCCCCTGACCCCCTACAGGCGTCAAAGTTAAAACTCGGTAACTGAACATGTGCCGGTTGTAATGTTTTGGGTCTTGCGCCACGGATCTGCAATGAACCCCCGGTCATAAACCCTCCCTGCTGATCCCGGATAATAGCAGGAGCATTATAATTGGACATGCCGCCGCTTTGATCGATGAATTTAAGCAGCTTGTTCAGCCCGCTAGCATAGGTGTCCCTTGTAGCAAAAGTTAAAATTAATATGACGCCGGCAATTAATGTTTTTAGATCTCGCATCATCTACCTACCCCGACATTAATGCCTTTTTCTTCAATGATATGCCAGGCCTTGATAGTATTTTCTTCCAGCTCCGATAAAGTGACAAATCCCCGTATCAGCTCAAACGCTTTCCTTGCATCCTTTCTTATTGCTATTACCGTCGGTGTTGCCGATATACCGAGTTTCTCAATCAGTTTCTGACTGATTGTACTACTCCCCCTAAAATATTCGGATTCTGAGCCGTCTACACTGACGGCTTCTATTTTAATCTGATACGTATCCCCAAAGGATTTCAGTACAGGTTCAAATTCACTCGACCGCGGGCAAGATTTACGATAGAAAAATACCAGTTCATAATCTCTTGCAAATTGCTTGATTATTTCCTTCTCGGCCTCCGCCTTGATTTTTCTATTCAGTTTTACGGCAAATACATTTTCCGGCGAGTTAACCAGATCACGATATTCCGGTTCGATAAAGTTCTGCTCGTCCCATAATTCCTGCATCCTTATGCCCCTATCCATGATTTCACCGAGTTTATCCCGATAGGCTTTTTGCGTCTTGTAATTTGGCCTGGCCAAATAGACATAACGCAAATCTTCCAGCTCTTTTATTATGCTTTCAACTTCGCCCTTTGCCTCTTCTACCGTAATTTCTTCATCAGGCACTTCATTACTCTTGGTACCGGAATAGGGTTTTGAATTAGATCCTTCTTCCTTTTCTTCAAACCATAACCAGCCACGGTAACGTTGCTCAAAAAACCCTGGCTCAGCTATAGCCCTAGAGGGCAATACCATTAAGCCAATCAGTAAAAACATCGGAATATTGCAGGTTCTTTTTCTCATCACGTCCCCCTTACTCCTCCGGCTCATCAGGTATATTGCTACTCCAGCCGGTCATATTACTCGGCGGATCTAATGGATCATCATTGCCTTTTCTAATGCCGGGCATTGAGCTATTCACTCTTCCTGCAATCTCATCAGGATTAGGTGACTGATATTTACCAAAAAACTTTCCTTTGAAATCCTCAATGAACTCCGTAAAATCCACCAGCTCCCAATCTATCCTTTGCATTTCCGTTAATGTCAATCCACGACAGTTCGGTGAGCCTCCGCTACCGAAGTTTAGCCCAAGCTGTTTTCTTCCTTGTACCTGCACCACTTTATCGAGCATATTGCCAAAGCAGCAGAAATGATGTTTAACAACGGTAGTTACTCCTAGCGACTTTATTTTTTCCTTACCTACATAAACACATAAATTCTTTGACCTATTTCTTGCAAGCAGTTGCTCATCCTTATTACACCTTGCTCCAAATTCTTTTCCCCAGCCCTTCATGTTTATTCGGCAGCAATTCGTATATTCGGCCATTTTTTTAGAGCAGTGTAAGCCGGATCCCTGAAATAAACTGAAATTTCCATCCCTATCAGGCTTCATCTTGCTAAAAGCATAAAGCTTCGATATTGAATCCATCATCTCACCGTCGGTATAATAGCTTTTATCTACACAATGCCCGTCCATACATGGAATACCCTTACAGATCAGACCTTCCTGACCGTCTTTTTGCGTTAAATCATACCTGACGGTTTTGTTTTCAATTACTCCGGGCTCCCAGGCTTTACAGGAAAATTCCCGCTCCTGATTAACGCAATTACCATGACTATCAAAAAGCAGGCAGTTACCGTTTGCTACAAAATAGCACCCGCTATAACTCCGGCAGTTATTCTTACTTGGATAATTACAGGTTTTAGTATAAGACCACTGCCAGCAATCACGGTATACGTCAAAGCCGTCTATGTTACGCGTTCCGCCGCCGCTTACGCAAACCCTGCCCGTATCACTACAAGGATGACTTGAGATGAATCTTTTGCCTGCAATTGCAACTTCCATGTTGCCAAAGATCAGGATTAGCCAGCAGGTAGAGATTTCCAGAATAAAATTCAGTTTTTTTATTGGAGTATACATGTCTCGCTCCAATCTTCTGACCACTGCTCACATACAGGATAACCGTCCCTATATTGGTAATTTACCGTATAACTTCTCCATCCATAATCTTTATGACCGAGCCTCCTACCGCCGTAATACCAACCGTCTACCGAAAACAGACCGCCACTCCACCATGAACTCATCTCGGTACTGATATTATCAAGAGTGCTCCCGGGGTGTTTAGTAACTAGAAACTCTCTCATCAGTGCAACATGATAGGAATTAGGCGGGATAGTACGAGGAGCGCTGAAGAAACCGCCAATAGTTCGTGACCCCACTGAGAGTTTGTATTCAAAACAGCTTCTTCCGGTATGATCTACCCAGAATACGGTTTTTCCTGAGCGAAATAACTCGCTACCTGAGATAACTATCTGACGGCTTTGCCACAATCCCCACCTAATCCCACGTTTACTACAGCGCATCGATAGAATATCCCGGCAGTTATATTTGTTTCGCGGCTCTTCACACATCGTCTTGGTATAAACGGTGTCTTTTATCTGCTCCTTTTTAATCTCGATATGATACTCGGGTTCAATTACCTTGTTCCCCTGAGCAGCCCGGCAATCTATTCCGAATTCCTTAAATAGCACAAGTACTTTTCCAAGCAGATCTCCGGAAGCATCTGCAATACTGACCGCATCTTTTTGATGTGCGGCATTTAACGGATTTGTATAATCAATATACAACTCCTCCATTATGCCTGTTCTTAGTACCTCTTCCCTTCCCTTTGCCTGTAACTCAGTCGCCCTAATACTACTCAAATCACCGGCTGCGGCCTTGAGTTCATCGTCTGTTTTATCTGATATCAATTCAAGGGGGCCGGAAGAAGTAATACCGTTAACTGCCTGCTCCTTTAAAGCGTCCATAGCTTTCTCGAAAGTACCGTAATCCTCTATCTCCTTTTCGAATAAATCCGTTTTGGGATTAATATTGGTTTTTGCAATCGGATCCCGGTAAGCTCCATAAGCAGACGCTTCCAATAACCGGATACAAAAAACTATTGTTAATTTAACTCTAACCTTATTCATTCCCTGCATTCTCCGATTTTGTTCTTATCGGTTTCATCAGGTAAAATCCAGCCCATACCGTTACCGACAAATGCCTTAAGAAAAACCTGATTCTTAAAACCGTTATCCGAATTATCATTACCGATTTTAATATTTTCATGATTCTAACCCGCATACCTCATCCCATTCATCAACCCACTCCACACAACCCTCATCGTAGTAGAACAAAGGAAAAGGCAAACCTCCTTGAAAAAGAGGTAATAATGTGAAATCCTTCTCGATCCACTCGCTGGTTCTTTGCTGCAAGGTTATCTTGTATGGAATATAACGCTGAGGTGGCAGAATAATTTTATCTACGTCAATAGTTTCAAAGGCAGCAGTCAGTGATAATGAGAAAGGCCTTTTATTCATTATGCGTTTAATTTCCGGAAAAAAAGGCGATAGATCAATTTCACCGTCTCTCGAGAGATAGAAATCATACTCATAACCAAGTTTGGTTTTACCATAAAACCCCAAACCACCAACAGCATGATACCAAGTCATACGTACAATATATTTCAATTCTCCTACCGCTCCCCTTCGTTTGCACTTTGTAGTTAGAACATCATGACAGCTATACCTGTTTCTTAGTCCTTCACACATAGTCTTGGTATAAACGGTATCCTTTACCTGCTCCTTTTTAACATCAATATAATACTCGGGTTCAATTACCTTGTTTCCTTTGACGGTCCGGCAATCTATTCCAAACTCTTTAAATAGTTCCGTTAGTTTTCCAAGCAGTACTCCGGAAGCTTCTGCAATACGGGATGCATCTTTTTTATGTCCGGCTATTAACGGATCCGTATAATCGACATGTAACTCCATCATATCCGTTCTTAGTACCTCTTCTTGACCTTTTACCTGTAAATCGTTTGCTTTGATCGCATTTAAATCGCTTGCAGCAGCCTTGATTTCATCGTCCGTTTTATCCGATATCAATTCAAGGTTGCCGGGAGAGGCGATACCATCAATCGCCTGCTCCCTTAAAGAACCCATATGATCCCGGAAAGTACCGTAATCCTCTATCTCCTTTTCAAATAAATCCGTTTTTGAATTAATATTGGTTTTTGCAATCGGATCCCGGTAAGCTCCATAAGCAGACGCTTCCAATAACCGGATACAAAAAACTATTGTTAATTTAACTCTAATCTTAATCATTCCCGGTATTCTCCAGTTTTGCTTGTGCTTCGAGGCTTAACTCCCCTTTTTCTGCAAATAAACGTAATGCAGTTTCTATACCGATATTTCCTGTTACCTTGTCATAGATAACCTTATTTTCTTCCGCTTCCTTCGATGTGTAGGTGACCCTGTTATCTTCTTTAAAGAGTACAAAGGCAGGTACCGTTTTAATGTTGAATCTGTCAAATTCCTCAGGATCAATCTGTATCCCTACTCCTTCTTCATTACCTACTATTTCCGTTACCGTCTTATTCAGTTTTACCCAGGAATTATCCGGCAAGCCGTTAAATACCAGAACCCCTCCGTAGCGCTTTGCTTGCCTAACATAAGTTTTAAGTAGCTCAGGGCTCATACTGCTACTGATAAAAACTTTTAGTAACACCAAGTCTCTGTAATTGTGACCTAGCCCACCTGAGCCGGTTAAATTCTTATTCTCTATTACTCCATCCCGCTGCTGCCGTAGCATAAGCAACTCCCTGTATTTTTCAGCGATAGCACTCATTACAATTTCCCGTGATTTCTCTATAAGACCTTTAAGTCGGTCTCTATCTGCTTCCGCTACGTGTTCTGCTAATAGCTCCTTCTTCTCTTCTGCCTTGCTGCTTGCCGCAAGGCATAGGAAAATTAGTGCTACTAAAGTCGGGTAACAGAGAAGATGTTGCCACCTTCTCCGTCCCCTAAGAACGCACCGTGCGACTTTCACCGCAGTACGCTCAAGCCTCTTTAAGCCCAATTTAGTTAGAGCCAGCTTCAACATTTGAACCTCGATTATGGATTTGTTTATGGCAATTGATATGCAGCATCATCAGATTAGAACTCCTATTATCACCACCATTTGACTTTGGGATGATATGGTGCACATCCCAATCTGTGTTTGTTGTGATGAATTGCTTGCAGTTCGGACATTTACCTTTTTGCTTCTTCCATAGTTTATGGAGTGGTTTGTCTTCTGTCAGAGAGTAGTACATTTTGTATCCCAATCTCTTTTCAAAATAACTGTCCCACTCTTTGTCGTATGGATTGGCTTCAGATAATATCTTTACATGCCGCTTAATAGGTAGCTTTGTAGGATCAACTAACTTATAAATAACAGGTTGGTTATTGCTGGTGGATTTTTGCTTGAGTTCTTTATTCTCGCAAGCAAATCTCCAAGCATCACCTCTTATATATTTAAAGTATTTGTTCTTAACCCACTGACTGTTCTTATTCGGATGTCTGCTTTTAGCCCATCGCCATAAAATCTTAAATATCTCATGCCTTAGTTTGGCAAAGCTCTCCTTGGCTACTATATGTCTATGATATGCTGTCCATCCCCTTATTATAGGATTGAGCATAGTGATCAATTTGACTTGTTTGATCATCTTATGCTCTTTGACGACTTTTCTTATTTTCCTTATGACATTTGTAAGGCTTGTTTTTGAAGGTTTTGTCAAATACTTGCCGTTATACTTGCGTATATTTTGTCCTAGGAAGTCAAATCCTTCGTCAATATGGGTAATCTTGGTTTTTTCCTTTGATAGAGAGAGGCCTCGCTCTTGCAAGAACTCCTCCACAAGTGGCATAACCAGAGTCTCCAATTGTTCTTTAGATTTTCCTGTAATAATAAAGTCATCAGCGTACCTTATATAGTTTACCTTGTGAGTTGGCTTTCTTGAGGATACTTTCATCGGAAACTTTTCGGCCAGTAACCCGCCAAGACCGTCAAGTGCCATATTAGCAAGTACAGGCGATATCACTCCTCCTTGCGCAGCGCCAGATTCAGTAGCGTAGATATTACCAGCTTCCATATATCCAGCTTTCAGCCATTTCTTTAGTATGGTTTTATCCATTGGAATGTTATTAAGAAGCCACTCGTGACTAATGTTATCAAAGCACCCCTTAATATCAGCTTCCAATATCCACTTCGCAAATCTCTTGCAGGACAATACAGCGTAACATTGCTGAATTGCGTCTGCGGTTGATCTCTCGGGTCTAAAACCATAAGAATGTCTGTCAGCCGTTGTTTCCGCAACAGGCTCTAACGCAAGCTTGTAAAGAGTTTGCATTGCTCGATCCTTCATAGTTGGTATACTCAAAGGTCTACGTTTTCCATTTGCTTTGGGTATATAAATTCTTCTAAGGGGATCTGGCTTATAACCATGTTGCCTCAAGTCAGTAATTGCCTGAGATTTAAGATCAGGATTAGACCAAGTTGCCTCGTCTACTCCCGCAGTTCTTTTACCTCGGTTCTCAGTCACTCTTCTAACAGCAAGGGCCTTGCCGCTAAAAGAATGGGTTAATAGACATTGCAAAGCTTTCACTTTGCCCCATCTACCTTCCTTTGTTGCCTTTACGATACGCGCCTGATGACTTCTAACAATCTTGTTTGATTTGCGCCAATCGATATTGTGCCATTCAACCCTCCTGTCAGGGGATGCACTAGCTGTATTTTTATTCACAACCATCATTTGCCTTTCTCCTTTAAAAGTTTCATCAAACTCTCTCGTAATAAGAGACCACGTCGGAAGTCTGCCCGCTTTCGCGTGAGGTAATGTTACACCCCCTATCTGCCTCATTACAAAGCAGCGTTCGCTTTCTCCGTCTTTCCTTTATCTGCACCTCCATCAACTCCTCTTACGATTCGCCTTCCCAAAAGAAAGGGAAAAGATACAGACTTACTGTGTTCCGTCCTATTTGACATAGGCGGGTTAGGTTCTACCTTTCTGCCGGTGATCGCGTAGTCTACGTATTGTGAGCGTGACAACACAGTAACCAGATCACTTGTCCTTTTGGACAGAGCCTACCAGCATCTTTGGCTCTTCAACTGTGACGACATTTATCAGTAGTTCACTTATGTTAACCATACCACCCAAGCCTAGCCTCTAACCACATGATGCTTGCAGTTTAACCTTAAACCTCGCGGCTAAAGTCCTCTTACGAGCCGAGTGCATTGTCCCGATAGCTTCCATACAAAGGATCACTCCAATGCATGTACCGGTAGGCTACTGTTGGTAGAACAACAGGTCTAATCAGCACCATTGCCGTTAGACAATCAAATAGGCGACTTTTCACATCGCACACCAGCAGCAATTTTTTTTGCGCCATATCAAGTACCCCCAATCTTGCCCGTCATACGGGTATTCCTTAAAACTGCTATATAACATGTCGGATAATCCAATCGGCCAACACCCTATACCCGCAGAGGTTGTTACCGGATTTACCATCTGTAATTTGTATTGGCTCTTTTTAATCTTTGGAGCCTTGGACTTGCGACAAATCGCTCCATTTATTGAGCCGTCCGACGTTGAAGTTTCCTGCGCCAGACCTATCCGGTGCATCTTGGCCAGTATCCTGGTAGTAAGTAATGAACTATTCCCGGCTCCGCCGATATGATCCGCGTTGGCACCTGAAAACGGATACATGTTACCCCAGCACCCACTACACCAGAACATGCTATCGTCCGGTAAGTTAAACGTAGCCGCTCCGCAGTCCAGGCCGCACGCTGCCTGAGCTAGCATATTGCCAAACAGTATACTTTCAGGATTAAGCAGACTCTGTAGTTTTTCATCGTTCCAGGTAACGTCATATTCACTCATATATGCTACGTCAAAAGTCGATTCCTCAAGGCAACCAAAATCGGTGATCAGTTCAAGCCAGTAAATAAGCGGATAGATGTAATAATGAACATGATAGAAACTGTTATGCGCAGTTCTGTTCCCATAGCTTCTATTGTAACTGCTGACCTTGCGCATATCAGACCCAAGCATGACTCCGCCAAGATTTACCATGCAGTACGGTGTTCTTGTAATATCTACAAGGCGTACAGGTTCCCAGAAGCCTATGGAAATACCGGGTATCGGTATCGGAGGAGTTCCTTTGCTACAGATACAGATAGGGCTTTTAGGGTTCTTAGTATCCCGTTTCTTCGGTGTCGATCCCTTGCCGATCTCTATACCGGTAGGGGGAGTGCCGATTGAAATAGGTAGTAAACAGCTCCAGCAAACGTCAGTTATCGGATTGACAAACCGGCCTTTGCATGTCAGACTGGCATTTCCTGAAACAGGTATGAAAATAGCTATTATTAAAATCGCTATCTGCCTTTTTTTTAGGTCCATAAGGTCTATAAACAGGAAGCATCCGCCAAGATTCCCCTGCTTATAGACCGGTACCTCCGGTCTATATCCCATTCCCTTTCTGCTCCGGTTTCATAAATTTATCATTTTTACCTGTTAGTAACGCCTTTCCCATTTTCCTCCACCTGGACATCAATTCCGGTTTCTCCTTCAAGGCTCTTTTGCAATCAAGGAGCATTCCGTAAAGCACGCTTGCATCATGTGGGTGCATATGATCAAAACCGGCCTTAACCAGCAAACCGCCTAACATGATCTTTTTCCTGGCATCGCTCTTCCTCTCAAAAATGGATTCATTCTTTATTAACATTGCAAAATACCTTATTTTTTTATCCGTTCCGGTTACCAGATTTCGCACCCGGTTTCTTCCGCCTACTGGGAAACGTTGCCTTTGAGCCAATCTCTTTCAGCTTTTCAAGAAAAGCATCGTTCCTGTTTTCTTCCATGGAAGCATAAATCGCCAGACCTGCAAGTAACCTATTGTCCAGGCAAATGCCGCCATTGGCATTTATTACCTCAAATATTTCATTCTTCCGCCACTGAACCAGTTCTTTCCTCTGCTTTTCCAATTCCTTGATCCGCTCCTGTAAAGTTTTAACTACGCTCATGATTTATACTCCCTCTTTTCATTTCATTATGATTTTTACCAGTTACCGATTCTATTTTTCCGGATCAACGGCTACTTCAACTATTTTCAGATTTTTTCCGGCCTGCTCGGCTACCGCAGGACTTCCCCTAATACCGAACCTGGTTGTAAGTTCCCCGCCCTGATCAAAATATACTTCGAATCCTAACTTATCCTGTACCTCCGGTGGACTTCCGCCCACTAAAATAATCCTGTCCTCTATTTTCTTCGCTCCGCTGCTACTACCCGGTAATAACTGACCTTTTAACCACTCTACCTGTTTCTCTTCCCTTCCGTCGATAAAGAACAACCTGCGATCCAGATCCATGTAATCCAAAGGATTTACTCTAGTGCCTGCTTTGTATAACACTCGTCCGCAAGGTAATACCGCATCCTCGGTAAGGATATAAGTCGGATCGTGCCAAAACTCCCTTGTCTCCTTTGCCGGTATAATTCCTGAAACAGGAATAGGGTTTCTAACCCTTTCTTCTGCTATGCTGCGCATTCTCTCTTCTTCTTTTTTTAAATCAAGTTCTGCAAACTTCTTCTGCAAACTAAGTAAAATACTTTCTTCCGCTACCGGATAATTTGCGCCCCGATTACCAAAATCCTTAGCAAAAACAATATTACTAAAGATAGAAATATATAACACCGTCGCCATATACGCTGTTTTCATGTTATCCTTGCTTCTTCCTCCTTAAATCAGATATTTCTACTTCATTCTTCTCCAGCAAGACCTCATCAACATTATCCTGATAACGCTTTTCCGATATTTTTGACCGCTGTCCTATAGCCATAGCTATAAAGACTATCACAAGCCAAATAGCCAATTTGCTTTTCCAGTTAAACTCAAAGCCCGGTTGCTTTTTCCCTATTTTATTCTTCATGTCATCCCCATATTTTTTGTATTTATTTTGTTGTCGCATCAGGTGTTGCTTTATCTTCCTTATTACTTTTTGATTGTAGAGTTTGAATTATTTTTGCGTGCACTTCTCCTGAGATTGAGCGCACATCCGAACCGGTTATCCCGCCATAACTTGAGTAGATGATTTTTACTTGCCTGCTCTTATAAGCCATAACCGTCTCTTCAATAAGTTTCTGTAACTCGTTACCTATCATCCCGAAAAACAGATCTTTCTCCCCGCTTGCCCTTATACGCTCCTTCTCTAGATTCAATAACTCTTCCCGGGCAATATATACTACATGGCTACGGCCTGCATGATCGGCGTATTTTAAAGTAAGCATGCTACCTATTAACAAGCCGGCGATTAAAAAAACGATAAAATGTAATATGCTCCTTTTAAAATATGCCATTATTCCTCTTGATATCCGTCTTTAATTTCACTTAATAACTATTCCCTTATTAACTTTGGCTCTTATACCGGACCAGCTCCTCCAAAGCTTTATCAAGCCCGATGCCTCTTGATTCCAATTCCCTTAAATACCTGAAATCATTATCATCGGTTGAGTAAAGTGCCTGAGCATACGGATCAAGCAATAACTTGCCGATTACCAGTACCCGGCTTGAATAAAGCATCATTTCAGAATGACTACCTTTAACAAACTGTATCGTTTCAATAAGAGGTATCAGGGATTCATAAGCAGAACCCTCAAGCGCTTTTAAACCCTTGCTGTTTTGCTCCAGCATCACCGTCCACTCGCTGTTCTGTGCTATCGTACGCCTGTGGTCGCTTGTCGATAAATCACTTACGTTCTGCACACACGTAACTAGAGAACCGCCGTATTTCCTGATTGTTCTTGACATCTCGGCTAAAAACTTCTCACTATGATCAAGTGCTCGCCATGCCTCATCAACTACCAACATGAATTTCTGTGACCTATCTCCACATAAAACCTGCATGAATATCTGTATGGCTACTACCTGCATAAGTACCGATAATAACGTCTCATCCTTTGCTACTTCTTCCAGTTCAAAAACTGTTATCCTTTCCTTAAAAGTAATATTGGCGGCATTTTCAAAATATTTGCCGTGCATACCGCGATCGGTAAAAGGTAACAATGTCTCACCGAGTTCCCTTTCTATTCCGTTACCGTTTTTAAGAACCTCGGCGATTTTACTGATAGTAAGATCAGAGCCGCACTGTTCTATCGCGCGGTAAATAGCATCCTCTATTAATGCTTCCTTGTGCGGGTTATTACCGGCACCGCACATGCTTGTTATGATGTTCTTCGCATACATGACCCCATCCAGTGAGACATGATACTCCTTCTCTCCCGCCCTGATAGTTTTTATCGGCACAGAACTTCCATCCTCAAGTATAGCCTCTTTTAACTTGCCGCTTTCATCTACAAGACCGCTTAAAGGGTTTAATGAAATCCTACTTGCGCTACCGAACCGGATAAATTCGCCCCCAAGCAGTTTGCAGATATTCTCATAGCTTTTGCCGATATCCAGAATGAACATCCGCACATTATGCGAGAGCATCGTTGTTGCCATTTCCTGAATCAGTACCGACTTACCAACTCCTGAAGGCCCATAGATCTGTACGTTATAATTGCCGCCTGCAATCTTGTAGAAAGGATTCCAGTTAAACAACTGTCCTTGCGGGGCCTGAAGTAAAACTCCGGATACCGGATTACCCTGCCATTCCGCATGCAGCGGCAACTTCGCTGTCAGCTTTTTGCTTAATGAAATCATTCGCTGCTTTATGAACCGGAGAGCCTGCCAGTAATAACTTGCCTGCATCGGCATAAGCGCTAGCTGCAGAGGGAGGTGAAACTTATCCATTCGCATAAGTTCAAAGCCGTTCATGTTATAAAGCGATATCAAAGCTGCTTCCGCATCTTCCATAACAGAAGCAGGCGCCGTAATACTGACCGTAAAATTAAAACTCAAAACCCTTCTTCCTTCTTTTAAATCGTCAATTACCTCTGCCCACTCCGCTGCTTCCCGTTTTAGATTCCCGTCAAATCTTGCCAGAAACTGTTCCGATGATTTTCTTACCTGCTCACCTCGTGCTATTAACCGCTCACTACTACCCTTTGGCATATCGCTTGCCACCGTAAAATTAATGATAAAACGTGCCGGTATTGTTGAGGGGGAACCTTTATCACCCTTATCACCCAGTAACCTGATCATATCAACCAGTGACCAATACTCAGGGTATTCCGCTACGCCGTAAGTTCTCGTTATGACTTTTCCGGCTCTGATTTCCTGCTCCCTAACCTCAAGATCTTTTCCGGGCTTTAAAATCTGCTCATTTAACGGCATTAACGGATTTAATTTATTACTCCTCTGGTTTATGTCATTTTCCTGCGTCATCATCTCATCGGCTAAATCCATTAACCCTTGTGCAGGCACTGTTAAGGGTTCAAGACTGAGCAATTCAAGTTTCTTGCATAATTGCCTTTTGAAATTGACAATCTGCTCTGCGCTTATTTGCATTGCATTGAAACTGATGATAACCCTGTAATTACGGACGGTTTTTAAACCGGAATTTGCATAATCTTCAGCAAGAGTTTTCATATATTTTAATCTG
>Ga0209229_10000341_pt1 | contig 18698 bp, 18 predicted proteins | sample SanBayMetagenome_FD_187466 | JGI IMG/M metagenome (GOLD analysis project Ga0209229, IMG submission 187466) | Freshwater and sediment microbial communities from dead zone in Sandusky Bay, Ohio, USA (SPAdes) (version 2) | ecosystem: Environmental > Aquatic > Freshwater > Lentic > Sediment... | reverse complement strand
CTCCGGGGCGTGTGACGGAACCGCCTGCAGCAGAGCCTGTTCCTGAAGCCCCTGAAGAGGCGCGTCCTCGTTACGAACAAGAAGTCCGTGGGTTGACCGACCTGCTGACGCAGCAGCGCACGGCGATGTCCCAGGCCGAGTCGGTTGAAGACACGATGCAGGCCGCAGAACAGGTGCGGCGCACAAAGACAGCGCTTGATGCAGCACAAGACGAGCTTGCCAAGCTGCCCCAGATGCCGCAGCTTGAGGTTGTGCAGGCGCAAGTCCAGAAGCTGGAAACGCAACTCGCCCAGGCAAAGACTGATGGCGATCAGGATGCCGTGCTGAAGCTTGGTCCACAGCTTCTTGAGGCACGGCAGCAACTGCAGCAGGCGCAACCCACCGTTGAAGCAGACATGTTTGCTGCGGAGACGCCCAAACTGTTTACCCCTGAGGCAGTGGCACAGTCTGCGCAGTTGCAGATGGAGGAGCAGCAACGCCGTGATGCGCTTGGCGAAGCGATGGGTGCGGGGCGTGAAGCGGCAGGCTACGAACGCCAGCAAACGGACATTGAGCAGCAGGTAGCGCGTGAGCAGGCAGCAAGACTTGCAGCCACGCAACAGCAGCTTGATCTTGAAGGCACCGCAGAACGCACTGCGATGCAAGAGCTTGCCGCTGCGGGAGCGTCCGACATGCGTGTTCGGGAGTTGCAGGCGCTGCAAACCGCACAGCAGACTACGCTGTTCCCAGAGGGCACTCGCGTTGAAACCCGCCCCAAGGGCACGCTGCCCGAGCGCTTCGACACGCTGGCCGAACGGATACTGGCGGCACCGAACGTCGATGACGACACCAAAGATCTTGTGCAACAGATCCAGGGCAACTTGCCGCAGGTAGCGGCGCAGTTGCGTGCACAAACTGAAGCGCTTGCACAACGTGCGCCCCAGCGTGGGGTAGCTCCGCGTGTTACGCCCCGTGGCGTACCTCAAGGCGACGAGGAGGCACAAATCGCCAATTGGGCGCAGAGCGTGCTGCAGGGCAGAGCCACGCCGGAGATGACGGCGGATCTGCGTTCAGCAGTGCGAGCACTAGAGGCAGGCAAGCGCTCGGAGACCGAGCAGGTTACACAGTACGCAGGCCGTGCGCTGACTGCGCAGGAGAAGCAAGACGCTGCTGGTACGTCTCTGGAGGGACGCCGGGGCGTCATGACGCGTGAGCCTACGGGCGAGGTGCGGCGTGCGGTGCAGACCGAGATTGCCATGCCGGAGCCAACGGCCAAGGCGTTTGAGTCCTTCGGCGCGTTCAACGACTATCTTGCGGGTGAAGGTCTGCAGGCGTATCGCACACAGAAGGGTTTGGTATTCCCCACCCTATCGAATCTGCAGCGGCGGTTGGCCCCCATCCAGACCCGGGTCGCAGAACTGCAAAAGCAGCTTGACGATGTCAACGCAAAACGTGAAGCCCTGCAAAAAGCAGATGCGTCGGAACGCGGTGCGGCGGGCGAGTTGCTTCGTGAGTCACAGCAGAAACTGCAGAATACCGTACGTACGCTCGACGATACTGCACGCACTACGTATGTAGGGCCGAAGCTCAAGCAAGTTGACCTAGTCGATCTGCTTGATCAAGCACACGGACGTCTGAACGCGGCGCTAGCGCACAGTGCCAATCTGCGAGACCAGTTCGCTCAAGCTCTGAGCAAGATTGCTGCTGCCGATGATGCGACAACACCCATCATGGTGGATGCCAGGGGCAACGCCACGACTGATGAAAAGATCGCAACCAAGACCGTGGCTAGGGGGCAGCTACCCGGATATCAGGCCCTGCGTAATGCGCAGCTTGATCTACAAGCCAAGGGCCTTGCGCTCGTCAAGGCAGACCAGAAGCTTGAGCAAGTCGTCAAAGCAGGCATCGGCCAACGCTGGGACACCGGCGCTGTTCAACGTAGTTTTGATGCTGAAGGGCGCGTAGTCTGGACAGATGATCGCGGGCCCTCCGTGCTCAATTCATATCTGCAAGCCAAGAAAGCCAAGGATGAAGCGCAGCGTGCCGCACAGCAGGCACACTTTGCGTTGCTGCAAGCGCAAAAGCGCATCCCGTCTACGAAAGCGCTAAACAATAACTTGGCAAAGTTCCTTGCCGAGAAAGACAGTATCGACGCCGAGATGGCGAAGGCGGCAAAGAGCCTGAGCGCCATACGTCTGGGTGTACGCAATGCGTCCAACCGGCTGAACGACTCATATCTTCGGATGGAGAACAACCCCGAGCTTCGGTTTGGTGAGAACCTGCTGCGCTTGCGTCAAGACTTGCTTGCTGCACAGAACATCAGCGAAGAAGCGATGGGGCGCTCCGTTGAGCGTCAAGCTCAGGCCGGAGAGCTTGCCAAGGAAGCCAAGGGTATTGCGGAGCCGATGCGTAAGCAACAGGCGTTGGTGCGCGGCGTGCTGGAGGGTGCAGCGGAACGCGCCGAAGCTCGGCGTGGCGTGCCTACCAAGGAAACGCAAGCAGACCGTGAAGCGCGTGACGCTGACACGCGCCGCGAAGAGCAAGCTCGTTTGGAGCGACAGGAGGCTATACCTGCCACGCGCATAGAGTTTGAACGTGCGGAGACAGACAACCAAGAGACGCGCAGTCTGGCGGAAGCTGTTGGTGCCGCAACCAGCGCCGAAGAGCGTGCGGCTGCACGCAAGGCGCTTGACGAGCACCTGAAGGCCCTTGTTGCACGCAAGGATGCCGAACTGGACGACATGAAGCGCAAGGCTGCAAAGAACGTCCAAGACCTGAACACGCAGCGCAAGGCGGTGGCGGAACTGACGGAGCGCCTCAAGGGCGACCTGACACCCAAGCGCCGGGAGTCTGCCGAGAAGCAGCTTGCCGAAGCCAAGCGCAAGCTGGCTGAGCACGAGCGCCGGTACACGCTGAACACGCGTGAGATGAAGATCAAGCGCACTGATGTTCAGGCACAGCGCGAGGAGCGCAACCGCCTGCTTGCAGACGCCTTGAGGCGGCGTGAGGAAGGCGAGCGGCTTGGTGTTGCCGAGGGCACACAACAACGGGCCATCGGCCCCGTGACTCGCGCTGAAGTTATCCCGCCCAAGGTGCTGCGCACTGAGTCTCCAGAGAGCCGCGCTGGCATTACCGCAACGGACACGCGTCAGAAGCTGACCGAGGCTCGGGGCGAGAAGCAGCGTGATGTGGCGATAGGCAAGAGGGAGCAAGCGGAAGCCAACCGGATCGCAGCAGAGCTTGCCAAGAAGACGCCGGAGCAGAAAGCCAAGGAGCAAAAGGAAGAAGAGGCGGTTCAGAAAGAGCAGGCCAAGCTGCAGGCAAAGCCCGCAAAGGTCACACCGCTGCGTTCGGAAAAGGCCACCCGCCTCAAAGGCGAGATCATTTCGGAATCGGAGTCGGTGGAAGAAGACTTTGAGCCGGAGATTCTTGGTGGGCCAAATGAAGAGGTGTTCTTCTCCCGTGGCGCTACGCCCAACCCGTCCACTACCGCCAGCGTCCGCACGGAACTGAAGACGGCGTTCCCCGATCTGGGTCGGGTGCAGATCTATGACTCGGTCGATGCACTGATCGCTGCCAACCCGCAGTACGAAGGGCGTATTCCATCAGACGCTCGGGGCTTCGTTGACACCGCTGGCAACAAGGCGTTCCTGATTGCCGAGAACATCAACCAAGGGCAGGCGCTTTCAGTTCTCCTCCACGAGGTTGGTGCGCACATCGGCTTGAAGAACATGCTGGGCACTGCGCAGTACAACGCGCTGGTCAAGGCCGTCGAGACTTGGGCCAAGAAGAACGACGGCAGCATCGAGTCGCGTGTGGCGAAGGCCGCGCAAGCCCGTGTGGAAGCGGCCAAGACCCCCGCCAACCAGAAGGACGATGAGACGCTGGCATACGCCATCGAGGAAGCCGTCAACGCAGGCGTGAAGCCGATGGAGACGAAGAGCGTCCTCGGACGCTGGCTGTCACAGGTAGCCGCGCTGATGCGCAAGGCACTGGAGAAGTTCGGCGTGGCTCCAGAGAAGCTGGACGCGCAGGGGCTGGTGGACATGGCGTTCGGTGCAGCGAAGATGGAGATGCGTGGGCAAGGTGCGGCGGCACCGACAGGGCGCGGAGAATTGCTTTTCTCTGGCGCAGAGAAACCTTCCGCGTTCAAGCGCTGGTTTGGCGACAGCAAAGTAGTGGACGAGAACGGTAAACCGCTGGTGGTGTATCACGGAACGACTGAAGACTTCAGTGTTTTTGACCGAACAAAAGCAACAGACGGACGGTTTGGCGCGGGGTTCTACTTTGGTCGTGCAGACAAAGCATCTAGATTTGCGGAGAAAGGGCAGGCTGAAACAGGACTTGTAATGCCTGTGTATCTCAACATATCCAACCCTGCGCCAGAAAATGTTTGGCGTCCGATACGAGAAAAAGTATTTGCAGGCAAGCTCACTGGCGAAGAGATGCGAGATGCTTTAGAAAGCCAAGGCTACGACGGCATTATTCATAGCGTATCAGGACGCCCAAAAGAGTTTGTCGCTTTCCGCCCCGAACAGATCAAATCTGCCACCGGCAATCGCGGCACGTACGACCCGACAAGCCCGAACATCCTCTTCTCCCGCAACCTGCCCACCGCAGCACGCGTAGCTAACAACCTGATCGCCAAAGAGAAGGGCGTCATCCAGAACCTGAAGGACAACTTCCTGGGCATGGGCTTCCGCGCTCAGTTCGTGGACAAGCTGGCTCCCGTCGAAGAGGCGTTCAAGAAGGGCGGCATCGACACGACCAAGGCTCTGCAAGCGATGTACTACCTGCGGATGTACGACCAGCGCATGCACTTCATCTCGCAAGCCATCTCTGATGGTGTGCCTGAGATCGTGGAGAAGGCCCGCAAGGACGGCACCACCGAGCGCTTGATCGAGACCAAGCCTGGAGCCAACATCAAGCAGATCGTAGACATCCTCAAGGGCAAGGATGTGGTCAAGGCCGCTGGTAGCCCCGATGCTGCCAACCGGCTGTTCACGCTGTATCTGGCAGCTATCCGTGCCGAGCGCGTGGGCATGGACGCGTTGAACTTTGGCAGCAAGGTTACTGAGGCAGACCTCAAGGCCGCGCGCGCCGAGATCGAAGCCAACCCCACGCTCAAGAACGCGTTCGATGAAGCACGGGACATCTACAACCAATACAACCGCAACCTGATCGAGTTCGCTGTTCAGACCGGCGCGCTGGCTAAGTCAGAAGCGCAGTCCCTCCTGGCGTCCAACGACTACATCCCGTACTACCGGATGCGTGACGGCGTGGCGCAGCTTATCGTGGGCAAGGAGACGCCCATCCGCATCGGCAACCTGAAGGACAGCCCGCACCTCAAGGAGCTTGTCGGTGGTGATGAGGCCATCTTCGACTTCTTGACCAGCAGCGTGCAGAACACCGCGATGCTGCTCGATATGTCGATGAAGAACCTCGCTACCAAGAACGCGATGTTCGAGTTGCGCGATGTGGGGCTGGCGACTGTCACCAAGGTTCCCAAGAGCGGCAAGACGCCCGAAGGTGCCGTGACGTTCAAGCGCGATGGCGAGGACTACTTCGCCTCTGTGGACACCGACACGCTGGGCATCGACAGCGATCTGCTGGTCAAGGGACTGGCGGGTATCCCGACGATGTTCCCGTCCTTCGTGCGCGTGCTGGGTATCCCTGCGCGGTTCCTGCGGCGTGTGGTGGTGGCGTCTCCCGTGTACATGGCGCGGCAGTTGTTCCGTGACTCGCTGGCTGCATCGATGACCAGCGGTGCGAACCTCGTCCCGGTACTGGACTCCCTCAAGCAGATCGGCCAGCCCAAGGCGCTCAAGACCCGAGGCATCACTGGCGGTCAGGTGTTCACTGGCATGCCCGAGGATGTCACGCGCATGCTCAAGGACATGCAAGCAGGCAAGGTCAGCGTCACCAGCGGCCTCGCATGGCTGGAGGCCAAGTCGGCCCAGGCTGACGCGCTCACCCGTGAGGCGCAGTACCAGAGCTACCGCAAGCAGGGGCTGTCCGAGATGGAAGCCACGTACATGGCGCTGGAGTCGATGAACTTCAGCAAGCGCGGGTTGTCGCCCACCATGCACATGGTCAGCACGCTGATCCCGTTCTTCAACGCACAGATCCAGGGCCTGGACGTTCTGTACAAGGCGTTCACCAAGCAGATGCCGATGGACGAGCGCTTGGCTATCCGCGAGAAGCTCTGGACCCGAGGCATGCTGCTGGCGGGCATGAGCGTGGCCTACGCGATGGCGATGCAGGACGACGAGGCGTACAAGAACGCACGCCCTGAGGAGAAGTACGGCAACTGGTTCGTGAAGGTGCCTGGGTTTGATGAGGCGGTGCGCCTGCCCGTCCCGTTCGAGTTGGGCTATGTGTTCAAGGCGCTTCCCGAGGCGTTGGTGAACACGCTCAGCAACGAGCAGGGTGGCGAGGAAGCCCTGAAGGCGGGCAAGCACATCGTGAAGCAGATGGTGCCGGGGCTGTCTAACTACTTCCTCCCACAGGCCGTCAAGCCTGCGCTGGAGACCGTACTGGGCACCTCGATCTTCACCGGGCGCAGCATCGAGTCGTCACGCGAACAGATGGTGGAGCCGGGGTTCCGCTACCGCGAGGGCACCAGCGCACTTGCCAAGGAGGTTGGCGAACTCACGGGCTTTTCTCCGGTCAAGATGGAGTACCTCATCCGTGGCTACACGGGCGGCATGGGCATCGCGCTGCTCCAGGCGCTCAGCGCTCCGTTCGGTTCCAACGGTCCCGAGGCAGCTACCAAGCGCTTGTCCGACATGCCGGTGATCGGCACCCTGTTCCAGCCCACTGATGCCAGCGGCATCATCGACGCCACCTACGAGCGTATGAAGCAGGTCAATCAGGTCAAGGAGACCTATGAAAGCCTGATTGAGAGAGGCCGACAGGCTGATGCTCAGAAGTACATCGCTGAGAACATGAACGAGATGGCGCTGGCGTCGATGGCCGGTAGCTTCCGCCAGTACATGGGGCAGATCGCCGAGTTCGAGCGCAGCGTACGTGCTGCCCCCAACATGACGCCTGAGCAGAAGCGGGAGAAGCTCGACCAAGCACGCCAGATGAAGATCAGGCTTGCTGAGACAGTACGGGCGGCAAGCGATAGAAAAACACCCCAAGCTTCCCCCGCCTGATCACGAACGCAGCGCGGGCATCCTTGAGGTGAAGCGGGACTGCAGCCAGCAGTCCCGCTTGTCTTACCGCTTCGAGGTCCAGGGCAGGGACGAAGAACCCCTGCCCCTTCTCAAGCTTGTCCCACGGATAGTGCCGCAGCATCGTGGGGGTCTTCTTCAGCCGGTCTACTGATGCAGATGGTTCGCACGCGCATCTGTGGGCCTCGGGTCTTCGCCATCATGTCCTTGCGCTCGAAGCCGACCGCATACCCGGGCGTGGCCTGGATCTGCTTCTTGAACGCGTCATACCCGAAGGACAGCGCTACGCAGTGCGACTTGAGCACCTGCTCTTCGATGAAGTACTCAACGTGGTTCTTCTTGTTGATGCCGTGCTCCACGCGGCCCATGACCTTGCTGCGCGTGACCGTCTGATCAATCTCCTGCCCTGAGCCCAGCGCTGCCATCAACGCACCGTTGCTCTGCTTGATCACGACGAACTGACCGTAGTTGTCACGGGTGAACGCGTTGAGCACATCCTCAGCGCTGCGCCCACCAGCCTTGACCACCTTGCGTGCCTTCTCCACCAAGTTCTTCAGGAACTCGATGACCTTGTCCACCGGCAGGTCGATGATGTCCGCGTACTTACTTGAAGCAAGAATCGCGCCGGCAATCACCGAGCCGCAGCCTGCAGCCCAGTAGCGCTCATCACCCGTCATGTTCCACTCGACCTTGATCTTGCGGATGCACTCTTTGGTCAGACGCTCGGCAACGTCAGCGTTCTGCACCAGCCAGCGCACGTACTTGTCGCCCGCCACGCCGTGGTTGTTCACAGGGATCTTGAGGAGGTCTTCCTCCTCCGGCGTCCAGTTCAGCTTGGTCTCAGGCGTCCACTCCAGCATGCGCAGCAACTCGCCCTGTGATGTGTGCTCCCGTGCGCCCGACAAGTAGTCGTGCATGTGGGTGTTGGAGGTCAGGAAGACCAGCGTAGCCCACGACACAAGGTTCAAGCGCTCACGGTTGTGATGCGCCTCGCTCTTCTCCTTGCCCTGGCCTTCCGAGGCGTCGAAGATGAAGCCTGGGAACCACTCCATGTCGTTGCGCGACTTGTGCGTGATTTCGTCCGAGGTGAACGGCAGCGAGTTCAGGTTACCCATGCGCTGCTGCATGGTCACAGGCGATGTGGACTTGCCTGTGCGGTAACGGATCGGATGGCCCCAGATCGAGTTCAGCAGGTTCAGCGCCAGCGACTTGCCGGTGCCGGAGTCCGTAGACCCGCCGTGGAACGTCAGCGCCGACATCTGCGTGAACTTCATCAGCGGCGCACCGAACCCGATGCAAGCGATGCCGATCAGGTCGTAGAGCTTCTTGCGCATGAGCATCTGAGGGAAGCGTCTCCACTCCTCCAGCGTGCCCTGTGAGCGCGTGATGCGCGTGATGTTGACGAGGTCTGGCATCGGCACCGTGCGCGTGCTGCCGTCCTGCATGTAGACCTTGCCGTTGTAGACGAACGTGCCGTCTTCCTGCCAGCCGTACTGGCCTGGGATCTTGATGGCCTTCTTGGTAACGCTGGCCTCTTCGATGCAAGCGCGTACGTACTCGAACAGGTTCTTGTCGTTGCCAGCGCCGAACGAAGCGATGATGTTCTGCTGTGCCAAAGTCTTAAGGCACTCATCCTTGGACACCGTGTAGCGCTGAGCCATCAGCACATCGATGGGAGCGCCTGGGCGGTTCGCCACCATGTGGACGGTGTGCTCGCCGTCCTTGTTCAGCAGGTCTACGACAAACAGGTCGTAGGGCACGATCATGATCTGCTGCTTGCGCTTGGTGCCGTCAGCCTCCTCCACCAGACGCTCGACAAACACGCCGCCCTTGGCTCCGTAGGAGTAGCCCTTGGGCGGGATGGGACGCGTGACTGTGACGGGTGGTGCCTCGGGATCTTCCGGGTCCACGGGCGTGAGTTCGATCTGCTTCTCGGTGTTGTCAGCCAGGATCTCACGGCCAAGCGCCAAGGGGTTGGTGATCTTGCCGAAGTGCTTGCAGCCTTCGCAGATGCCTGGGTTCTCGCTGTCGAACTTCAGGCAGGGGTACGGGCCCTTGATCTCACGCAGCTTGGTCTGCATGCGCTCAGGCTCGTAGGGGTGCAACCCGCTCAGCCAGTTGGCGGCACGCTCACCATCCTCACAGTGCTTGGCCTGGGACAACCAGCCACGCCACAGGGGCTCCATGCCCTCATCAGCGGCGTGCTCAACGAAGTGAGCAAGCTGTGCGCAACCATCGCCTGCCGCCGTGCGCTGCATGATCAGCTTGAACTTGGTCACGCTGTTCTCGATCAGCTTGACGTTGCTGGCTACGGGTGCTTCAATTCTCTTGCCTGGGATGTCGAGCTTTGCGGCAGGCATCGGTGCCGCTGCACTGACACTGGTCGGCCCCAGCGCACGCTCCACAGCCTCAGCGAAGTCCTCGAACGAACACGCTGTGCCCTCAGTCATGAGCTTGACTGGGCGTGGGGTGCTGTACTTTTTCTTGAAGTTGCGTGTCCCAGGCACCCGCAGCACGCGGGCCGCGTCGGCGGTGACCGTCATGTCGATAGCCAACGAGCGCTGCTTGCACAGACGCTTGAACGCTTCGGCCACCGGCTTCCAGATGCCCACCGTCACCGGCTTGGTGAACGCCCAGTAGCAGTGCAGCCCGCCGCCTGAAGCGACGATGTAGGGCGTAGCCAGCCCCTCAAGGCCAGTGGACTCAAGGAACCCACCAAGCGCTTCGGCAGCGTCCTTCTTGGTCGCGTAGCCGTCCATGTCCACAAAGATCGAGCGCATGTACTCGGCGTTGTCCGCCGTGCGCTTGCCCGTCTCCTCGAACGTAGCCAGCGCGAAGTAAACGTCCTTGCTCTGGGTCAGCCAAAGGTCTGCATGCTTCTGAATCTCCTCTAGGTTCTCGACAAAGGCGTGCTGCTTCTTCTTGGAAGACAGTTCTGCTGCGCAGTAGTACCCGAAACCGGGTGGCGGAAGCACAGCCGCTAGAAACTCAAGCGGTTCCATGAAGCTCCCGAGGGTTATTTGAGGTCGTCGGCTGTGTCGAGCAGCGTCTCTACCGCCTTGATCAGTGCATCGCACCAGTCCTTGGGTAGCCCGTTGTCGTTCTTCAGGTAGGCATACCGGACCAGTTCTTCTGGCGTCAGGCTTGAAGGTTGAATTCCTTGCACATCTGTCCCCATGCAATGTCTGCCGAGCCTGCTGCCTTGAGGATCTCAATCAGGCGCTCGACACGAGGTTGGTAAACACCCATCACTTCGCCGCCCAGCATCCAGTTGTATGCGGTCTGGCGGGAAGCTCCGGTGGCTTTGGCTATGCGCACAACGCTGAAGTCCAGGCTCACCGCGAGGCGTCCGAGCGTATTGCCCAGGCCCCGGGGAGCGTTCTTCACCGCGTGCACGGTCTTGACGGAGTAGGTCATGGCATTGAAAGGGGGCCGAAGCCCCCCGAATCACTCATCATCCCAATCAGCGGCCAGCTTGGCAAGAGAGGACTTAGCCGCAGGAGCAGGCTTTTCTTCCTTGCGCACGGTCGGCTCGACGGTCTCTTCCTCAACCGCCTCTTCGACCTTGGCCTTGGGCGGGCGACCACGCTTGGGGGCAGGTGCGGGCGGCTCTTCTTCCTCAGCCGGTGCGGGCGCGGGAGCAGGCGCTGCTGCCTTGGCGACAGGCTTGGTGCCTTCCAGCTTCAGCGGCTCGACCTTGTCGGTCTGTGCCACGCTCATGGTGATGGCACGCTTGGCGTCCTCCGTCTGGCCCTGCTCCACCGACGAGGCGTACTCATCCTCGCTCAGCCAGCGCATCGGCTTGAAGTGCAGCTTGGGGGCTTCCGACTTGGTGTCGAACTTCATGCGCGTGACCAGCGTCTCGGGCGACACGCCTTGCGCAGCGAGGTAGCGGGCGTACGCCTGCAGCGGACGGTTCTCACCTTCCTCCTTGCCGAAGATGCTGGTGGCAGGCAACTGAAGCTGCATGACATCACCGTCCACATCGTTCGCCAACACCACGGCCAGACGCTGGCTGTAGCGGCAAGCACGCGACTCACCCTGACCAGAACCCTTGACGTTCTGCGGGCACGAGGCGCAGTTGGTAGCCTGGGGATTGGCCGAGGATGCATCGGGCTTCTCACCGTCAGCGCTCCAGCAGTCAGGGCCGGAAGGCGCGTCACCGTCGTAGGACTTCATGTAGAACGTGCGCCCGATCTTGGGAGCAGCGTTGACGATGACTACATCGAGGAAGCGCTCATCGATGGCGGCAACTTCCTTGCCGTCCACCATCAGGCGGAACACGCCGCCCTTGATTGAGATGCGCTTGCCACCGCCACCACCGGCACCCCCAGCGAGGGACTTGGCGAGGGCAGACAGTTCGCCCTTCTTGGCGAACGCGGGAACGGCAGAGCCGGAAAAGAGTGCTACGTTACTCATTGATTTGTCCTTTCAGGAAGTTATAGATTCGTTCAGCTACTTTCATTAGAAAGTCCACACTCTCATTGGGAACTTGTTCCCAATCTAAATACGGTTCTAGCTTGTCGTACGTTGATATGGCAAGCTCTACCGCTTTTGCTCGTAAGACAGGGTCTTCCATTACGGCTCCTACTTAGAAGGCTTGCGAACGGAAATGTCGAACTCGGTGTCAGAGTTCAGTCCAGGGGGAACAGCCCCTGGGTTCTCTTCCAAGAAGAGCTTCATGTTGGTCTGGGAGATGCGCTTCTCCAGCAGGTCGAGCGCGTCCTGTTCCACCATGAACTTCTTGAAGCTGTCCCAGTCCGTTGTGTAGAACCGGGTCTTCTCCATCAGAGAGACGGTGCCATGATCGGTGCGCAGGGACTTGACCCCTGTGTCCCGCATCCGGTCCTTGATCTCGTTCTTGACGGATTGCTGTTGCTCCTTGATCGCCTCGATCTGGGCGTCAAGGTCTTGCACCGCTGCACGCATCTTCATGTAGATGCGCACGAGCTTGTCTACTGGTACTTGGTCTTCCATGCTTTCTCCTTTCTTGTTGGACAGTGTCAAACACTTTACATTGTCAAACGGTCTTGCGCAACCCCCTTTCTTTGATTTCTTCCTCGAACAGTTTGACCAGCAGGGCGTTGTCATCCACCTTGCTGGACAGCGCCTTGAACATGCGCTTCTCCACGGGTGAGCCCTCGATGTGGATCACCGTGACCTTGTCAGAGTCCTGCCCCTTGCGATCTGCCCGGGCGATGCACTGCACGTACTGCTCCACGCTCATGAGCGGGCCGTAGAAGATCACGGTGTCCGCAGCAGTCAGCGTGATGCCGTGCGCTGTAGCCTGGGGCTGCATGACCAGCACCCTCGGGTTGGGCTGCGTCTGGAAGCGCTTGATGATGTCGCTGCGCTTGGTGGCTGTGACCCCGCCGTGGATCTCCTCGCAGGCCACACCGTTCTTGGTGAGGAAGGCGCTGATGGTGCTGATGGCAGCGCGGAAGAGCGCGAACACGATGACCTTGCGCTCGGTCTGCTCCAGTGCTTCGAGGAGCACGTTGAGCCTGGGGGTAGCGTCGAACTCAACCACCTCTTGGTTGTCCGTGTAGGACACACCTGTGCTGATCTGCAGGAGCTTGTTCAGCACGCCCGCTGCGTTCACCGCAGTGATCGTCTCGCCCGCAGCCATAGCCACCATCTGGTCGCGCAGCAGGTTGTAGTACTTGGCCTGCTGCGGCGTGAGCGGCACCTCGCGTGTGGTTGTCAGCACTGGCGGCAGGTCCAGGCACTGCTCCTTGGTGAAGCGTATGGCTGGCTGCAGCGCACTGAAGACCTTGTCCGCAGCGTCGGGCTTGGGTGCCCACTTGAACATCGTGATCTTCTGCATGACCGCATCACGCCACGCCGTGAAGAACTTAGGCACCCCGTTCGGGTTGACCAGCCGAGCCAGACCGTACGCATCCACAGGACTCTGCGCCGCAGGTGTGCCCGTCATCATCCACACGTAGGTCTCTGGCTTGATGATGGAGTTCAGCGCCTTCCAGCGCCGTGTCTGCGGGTTCTTGTAGGCGTTGGCTTCATCCACGATCACGAGGTCGAAGCGCCCGTCGTTGGTGATCTCGTTGGCGATCAGGTTCAGGCCTTCGTAGTTCGTGATGACGAACTCGTAGTCCTCCTGTATCAACTCGATGCGGCGTGCAGCCTGCGCATGGTGGGCAACCACTGCGCTCCTGTGAATGATGGAGTTGCCCAAGTCCTGCATCCATGCGCTGTGCATGATCGACAGGGGGCACAGGATCAGGCAGCGTCGGACTTCTCCGCGCTTCATCAGGTAGTCTGCCGCCCACAGGGCTGACAGCGTCTTGCCCGTCCCGGGCTCACTCAGCACGAACGCACGCCGGTTGAGCGTGAGGAACGCTGCAGTGTCTCGCTGGTGGTCCATCGGGCGGTAGCGCCCGGGCCACTCATACCTCCCCTGAATCGGGGAGGGGATGTTCTTCACCCCCAGGTTGCGCAGCACCCTGGTCTCGTCAAGGCCCCAGAAGACAGCGACTTGGTAACCACCCTCGATGGGCATTACCTTGTGCTTGGGGATGATGCTGTAGCGGTGGGGGTTGCGTGTGTTGAAGAGCAGTATCCTGTTGTCAATGATCTCCATGCCTTCTCCGTGTTGTTTTTACTTGCCGTTGTCTGCCTGATTGGCTTTGCGTGAGCGCAGGCGCAGGTTCCCCGGTGTGCTCTTGCCGCCCTTGCGCAGCGGTGTGACGTGGTCGATGTCCTTGCCTGCTCGGTCGATGCCTTCCTTGTCGTAGGCCCTGCGTGCACGCTGGCGCTCGATCTGATCGGTGGTCTCACCGGATGCCTTCTGAAGCTTGTAGGCGTGCTTGTAGTCACGCTTGCCGTTGACTTGCGTCATTTAATCGCTCCTTCTAAAGATTTTTGCGCTTGTTTTTTGTTTTCCGGATCGATCGCCCAGCGATCTTTAACGGCGTACAGACATCTTTCTAAAGCCCCGTGCATATGCACTCTGGCGTTTTGCCCGGTGCAAACGGATAGGTTGTTTAGCTTTATGGTGATGACGTATTCGTTTTCTGCGAGCCCACATGAAAACGCTTCGCTCATTGTCTTGCCCATCGCCGCTCCTAGCGCTTGGTATTAAAGGTACAGTGCTTGACCGGGCACCATCCGCACAGCGGGCTCTGCGAAGGGTTCCACACATCAAACTCATGCGCTGCCTCAAGCTTGGCAACGCGCTCTCGGTAGTCCCACCAAGCTGCATCAGCATCCTCGCGGGCCATCTTGTGCTTGACCATGCTGCCCTTGACAAGAAATACCAATGCCGAGGCAACCGACCGCACATGTGGGAAGTGTGTAAAGACCATCAGGGACATCAGCGTTAGCTGGTCCCGGTCAGGATACTTGTCGTTGCCCGTCTTCCAGTCCACCACCCGAGCGGTCAGGTTGTCGTCGTCCACGATCAGCAGGTCAGCGATGCCCCGCACCCAGCGGTCGTCATCCTTGAAGTCACAGGGCCGCAAGTCCTTGGTCAGCGCCATCTCATGCTCGAACAACTTGCGCCCAGGCTTGGCAAGAAGAACGTCTACGACGGGCAGCACAAAAGAAAACTGCTCGGGCATTGGAGTCCCGTGTTTGCCGTAGTCCTCGATGGCCTTGTGAACATCCTTGCCGTAGATGGTGTGCTTGGTATCCGTGAACGGAAACCGCTTCAGCACCTTGACCTCGTGGTAGCGCTTGGCGCACCCCTCGAAATCCTTCAGCGCCGAATGTGACCAAGTGACTTGCTTGTCTGTCATAGCTTCGCAGTGTTGACGACCTCGGTCAGACGACGAGCGAAGCGAGTGACGAAGCGCTCGTTGTCCCAGAGCTTGTGGCCCATGTCCTTGAGGATGGCATGAGTGACCTCGTGCCAGAACGTGTCGTCGATCTCTTCGCTCTTGAATGAGCGTCCGGTCAGGTTGCTTGTGCGGGCGATGGTGATCTGCCGCAGGTTGTAGTCCACCGCACCCATGTGTCCTCGCCCAGGCATTACCGGGGTGAAGCGCACCTTGTAGGGCTGGCTACCCAGCTTGAACGACTTCGGTATGTGCAAACGCTTTCTCCTTTTCTTCTAGTAGTGCAAGCGTGGCTTGCAGGATGCGGTTCTCAACGCCCAGGTGGACGGTGAGTTCCCGCGCTTCTCCATACTTGTGCTCAAGGCACAGGTTGTGGATTGCTCTAGCCATGCGCTCGATCTCAATGAGAGGCATGGCGTAATCGGTGACGGTAGCGATTTTCATCCCTTGGCAAGTCCGTATCGTTTGTGCACGCCACCATCGGCAGCGAGCGGGATTCCTGGCATGTACGTCGGCTCAATGGTCATGCAGGCCAGAAGGTACTCTTTGGCCTCGGTCGCTTCGCTCTCGGGCGCTACGCATAGCGCCTCGTCGTGCACGGTTCCACAGACCGGATACCGCTTTCCTATTCGCAGCATCCCGTCCGTCATGACGCATCGCGCCGTGCCTTGGACCACGTTGTTGGTGACCTTGCCCGCGTAGAGCTTCGTACGTTTGCCGTCTTTACCGTCAGCGTACGACCACTGGACTCGGCCCTTCTCATCCTGATCCGGGCGGAGGTCAGGATACCTCACACTCATACCACTTGGCAAGACGATCTCGCCCTTGCGGAAGGTCAGACACTTGTGCCGGTACTCCTTGCCCTTGTACAAGCTGTGCTCGATAAGCTGCCCCATCAGTTCCCAGAAGGCCACGACAGGCGCAGACGCAGCGCGGTACTTGTCGATGATGGCCTTGGCTGCGAGGCAGTGGATGCCTAGCTCAAGCTCGGTGCAGGTGTGGGGGATCTCCGCCATCTTCTTGATGTTCTCGTCCCAGGACAGGAACTTCTGCACATCCGGGCCGGTCACGCCCAACTGCTTGGCCTCCTCCTTGGAGTAGCGCTTGGGTGGTGCGCCGAGGAACCCGGTGAGAAGCTGTGCTGCGAACGATGCCCACCCCATTTGAAAACCGCACCCCAGAAGGGCAGACTTTGCACTTTGCCTTTGCACCGGATGACTGTCCTTGGTCATGCCGGGGAGGTTGAACATCTGCGCACCGAACTGGGCGTAGGGGTCCCCGCCTGAGCGGAAGATGTCGAGCAGGTTGTCGTAGTCGGCCAGCCATGCCAGCACCCGAGGCTCGATCTGCGAGAGGTCGCCCACGGCGATGACGTAACCCTCTGGAGCCATGATCGCCTTGCGCAGGAAGCTCCCACGCTTGAGGTTCTGCATGTTGATCGCGCTGCCCTTGGCTGCAGTCCACCGGCCTGTGGCTGCACCGTAGTAACTCAGCGGCACCGGCAGGCTCCCCCGCTCTGCGATCTCAAGGAAGCGCTGTGCACGGGTGCGCTCACTTGTGCTCTTGACCTTCAGTCTTGCCTGACAGAGGAGAGCAACATCCTCATTGTCATGATTGAGGAGGGCTTGGAAGTGCGCATCATTCTTGGCAAGCGCGAGCGTTTCTTCGCCCGTTGTTTTGCTTGTCTTAGTCGGCGGATGGACCCCAAGTGCCTTGAGGGCTTGCGCAAATTGCGGATTCGAAGCGAGAGTAGCTTCCACCATGCCGAGCCTCTGTAGAAGTCCTTCACGCGCAATCCTTTCCTCGTCAATGGCCTGTGCCAGCATCTCCTTGTCCAGCGTCAGCAGCGGGTTGGTGTACATCTTGAGCGTCATGTCGATGAGCTTCAACTCCTTGGTGGGGTAGCCCTCGATCAAGCGCAGGAAGATCTGCTCACACAGGTGGGTGTCATGCCTGCAGTAGTCCGCAAGCTCTTGCTCCACATGGAACGGGATCGAGTCCAGCATGCCATCGGTTGAGTGCACCGCCTTGCCCTTGGGCGGTAGCTCGAACGCTTCGGCCAGCGTAGCCAGACTGTTGCCCACCTCCACGCCACGCAAGGCGCGGGCCATGCTGAGCGTGTCGAAGATGAACGCCGGCTTGACGCCGTAGACCCAGGAGAGGATGGTCACATCGAACTGCGCGTTGTGCGCGAGGATGGCCGTGCGAGACCAGTCGATGCTCACAGCCCAGCGCCGGATGCGGTCGCCGCGTACCCACACCGGGATCTCATCGGTGCCCACTTCCTTGTAGCACAAACCCCAGGCTTTGAACCTGGGGTCGCGTACGTACTCTTCGGTGGTCATCTTGCTGAGCGTGTACTCGGATCTAGACCAAGCAGTTTCGAAGTCGATGACTACGATCTTGTCGTATGGTCTCAATGCGTTTCTCCTTTTCTATGTAGGTCGTTGGCGTGCAGGTTTGTTATCAACATCTCTGCAGCCTGCGTGACGATATGCCCCGTCTCGTGTAGCGATGAGTTCACGCCCATGATCTTGAGCATCTCTTCGTTCTCGACGAGACAGAACACGCCGTGGTTCTTGTGATTGAGGAAGCAGCTACCCACCATGAGGATGGCACGCACGAACTGATCCGCTTCGTCTTTGGGAAGCTCAGCGATCTGCTCCATCATGTCGATCATGGCAAGGCGTGCCGCCACGCTCTCTTCGGTACTCATTGTGCCCATTGTGATCTTTCATGGAACCACTCTTCTAGCAGTTCCGTTGTGTCTTCACGCACCACCATAGCCGAGCCACCAGCCTTGTGGATCTCTGCCATCTCGCGCTCTTGAAGGAGCGTGGGCTTGTTAAAGCCTGCCTTGCATTCTACACCCAAGAACATGCCTCGATAGCACACGATGATGTCAGGTATGCCTGCACGACCGTAACCGTTCTGCGCTGGGAAGAAGTAGTAACCTTTGTACTTCTTGATGATGTCAACGCAGCGGGACTTAACTTTACTTTCCGGGGTTGCCATTTGCTTCTTCCACTTCAATTAATTTCTGGATGTAATGCGCGGCCTTCTTCAGATCTTGCACACCGCCCTTGAGTCGCCAGCGTGAGAGGTACTTGACGGCGTTGCCGTCTAGGTAGCCGAGTTCCCAGTCGAGGATTACATCCCAGGTCTCGTACTTGTGGCGCTTGTAGTGGTCGCCGCCGACCATTGTGTCGTTTGCGTTCATTGCTTTCGGGTGGGTTGGTTTGAATTAGTGAGGGGGAGAAACAGATTCCCAGCCCCCTCGGTCTAGGTTGGGGAGAGCATCACGCGCTACAAACTCCAGCGGGCACGCGTGATGCGTAAGAAAGGCTTCGCATCTGTTAGGTTAGAACCAGTCCTACGGTATGCACTGCCCGCTTAAAACTGTGCCTCGCCTACGGCGCAGGCTTCTTGGTATTTTGACTTGGTTGGTTGTCGGTTGACGATGACGGTGTTGCTTCGGTAGGAGTAGAGGAAGGGCCAGGGACTATGGCTTCTATTGTCCAGAACCTGTGCAGGTTCGCGCATTGGTAGCGACGGCGGCGCGATCCATCTTTGCGCATCCGCGTGTCTATCACCTCCGTCCACACGTTGCATTCGGGGCACTTAAACATCCTCCTTGTTCTCCAGTTGCTTGTACTTTAGGTTGAACAAGCGCTCTATTTCGGGCAGTAGCTGACGAAGCAACTCCGCACGGTCTACCTCTGGTTTTGTTTTGCGCGGCACATACTCC
>Ga0209229_10000340_pt1 | contig 18716 bp, 22 predicted proteins | sample SanBayMetagenome_FD_187466 | JGI IMG/M metagenome (GOLD analysis project Ga0209229, IMG submission 187466) | Freshwater and sediment microbial communities from dead zone in Sandusky Bay, Ohio, USA (SPAdes) (version 2) | ecosystem: Environmental > Aquatic > Freshwater > Lentic > Sediment... | reverse complement strand
GGGGATACGGAAGTAAGGAGAGTGGGTGGAATTTGTATATAGATTGGTTGGTGTATGTAGTGAGATATTTGTATATGGATGGAATTTTATGTATATAGGTGAGTAAGTTTGTATATGTGTTGTATTTGTTGTTACTACGTGAAGTTAGTTATCTGTGTGCGAAGTATTTTGTATATATGTTGAATTGTTTGTTTGTATGTGGTATTATTTTGTATATAAATTAAAATAATTGTATATATGTAGAATAATTTGTATATGACTTGCACTTTTTTTTAAGGTGGTTGTTGTAATTAAAACTCTCTTACTTGAGTAATGTATGTATAACCCTATATATGCAAATTAAAACCAACCCCTAAACACAAGGTTTAGCCCCACAAGCTATTATATTTTTTCTTCTGTGGCTTGCAGTAAACCATTTTTATACAGCTTGCTCTAAAGACAAAATTTACACAAAATCGTGCTAAAACTCTATTTCTTAATAAAAAATAATAAATTAATTAAAAATTAATATTTTTCTATTTATAGTTGATAGTTATATATAAAAACAAAATCTATGTTTTAAAAAAAAGGCCACTGAAAAAAGTAGTGGCCTAGATTTTTTTAGTTAGTGGCCTAAAAACTACCTTTGTTTTATGCGGGTTTTAAGGCTATTAGGCCATTAGGCCACAAAGGCCACTAAAAAACCACAATGTCTAGCAAAAATGGCGTTTCTCCGCTGGGCTTTTTTTTAGTCTAAAAAATTAAACGTGTTTTTTTTATTTTTTTTATGTTTTTTGCTTCAAAAATTATCTTAAAAATATGAATGCAATATACGAAATTATGATAAAAAGTTTAATAAGTTTATATATATATAAATTGATAAAAATGTTTGTATATAGTAATATGTAGTTTAAAATAGATATAAATTTTAGTGTTAGAGGAGTTTAAACGAGTGTAGAAGAGTAAGGACTACAAAAGCATTTCCTATATATATGATTTTAAAAGTTCGTACTTAAAATTAAGAAATAGCGGTACCAGTGGCCAACCAATAAGTATAAGGGATAGAAGGCGTTTTTGATAAAAATAGAGCTACCCTTAACCTCTTTTTTTTTCTGTCGGTTATTCTTCCTCTATATGATATAGAAATTAAGGCGTTAAGGGCGGTTTTTATCCTTTGCCTGTTGCAAAGACTTTTTTAGGGGGGTGTATGTAGTTTATTTTACCTATTGACAAATATTTTATATATAGGTAATATAGGTATATAACTAAAAATTAGGTATAATGTGAGTAGAAATAGAAAACAATGGACTTTAACTCTTAACGATGAATTAGAAACTAAGATTTTAAATTATAAAAAGGTTTATAATTTACACGAGAATAAAGAAATTTTAAGTCATATGTTTGATAATATCCTCAATTTAGAACAATCAACTATAACGAGGATTGAGAAAATTTGTACTGATTACAATACGACAAAAGAAGAGTTATTAGCTCCAATGATTGAGAAGTACATTAATAAAACGTTAAAAAAGCAAGGCATCGTGAAGGAAAAAAATAAACATTCTTCAAGAGCCGAAAGCGAGTTATTAGATGTGTTAAAAAACATGGTTGAAGAGTATAAGCAAAAACCGACAGAAGAGAGAAAATTTATAACTGCATCCTTAGTATATAGATATTTGATTATTAATAATCACAAACAAAAAAACATGTCTGTTATTAAAAGAGTTTTATCAGGTTTAAGCGATATTGATATTTCCTTTATCAAAGAATACCACCAAGAAAATAATTTAAGCGTCAGTAGTAACTTAAAAAAGTAATTATATGAGTAACCTAACAATCTCAATTAATAATTTTATAAGAAACCTTGAGAACAACAATAGTATTAAAAATACCTGTTTAGCCGAGAAAAAATATATAGATAACAAATATATAACTATCGGTAGTCGTAAAAGTACTTATTCAGCATATAGGAAATTTATAAGAAATAGTGGTTTAATTAATGATGTAAAGAATGAAAGCTTGAAAATTTTAAAATTAAGTAAAGATGAATTTACTGCTTATAGCAATGACAAAATTGATAAAGTAAATTTTAAACTGGAGCATTTAAAAGTTATTAATGATATTGAAGGGTATATAGAGATGGGGATTTCTCTAATAAAAAAACCTAGTTATATTGACAAAATACTCGGCTTTTGTTGCGTTACCGGTAGAAGACCAGCAGAGATAGGTTGTAGTAGCGATTTCTCTTTTGTAGATATAAACCACTTAGAGTTTAGTGGACAATTAAAAACAAAAAGTCCCGAATTAAAAAGCTATGTTATTCCTTGTCTTATGAATACCAGCGATTTTTTAAGGTATTGGCGAGATTTCAGAGACCAACACACAAAAAATTTAATTGATAGAAAAGAGCATAGTTTAAATGATTTTTACAGCACGGAATTAACTAAAAAATTCAATTCCTGTTATGCTAAAGATATGTCTATGAGGACAAAAAAGTATTTTAGTAAGTTCTTGGGCGAAGATGTAACTACATATAATTTAAGACATACATACGCAACGTTAGCAACTATGAGATTTAATAATATGAGTAAAAATCTTTATCACGATGATAAGTTTAGAGCAAAAATACTCGGTCATAACGAAAGAGACCTTGTCTCTGTAGATACTTATAAACAATTTTTAAAGGTTTAAAATAATTATGCAAAAAGATAAAATTTGCCCTATCTGTCAGGCCTTTATAGATAAAAACTATATTCCCGAGATGATTTTACATATCAATAAATTGATAATATTGAGAGAACCTGCGGAAGTTTTGAATAAAGAAAGTGGGTTAGTTTTTAGCGATTATTATTATAAAAAACATCGTGAAGAATGTTTAATTGATTTTCAAATACCTGTTGAAGAACAGAAAATTAAACAAGCTAAGGAAAAAGCAGGGAAATCTTATAATCAATCTATAGATATAACTTCAATAATTACCGACTTTAGAAATATGAGCGATGAGGAAAAACAAAGTAGAAAAATCAAAATGATGTATGAGATAGAATATATAATTTTAAATTTAATTCACCACCAATTGCTTTATGGATTAAGTGACAATTCAGTAAAAGGTATTATTCCAAAGGAAGATATTAACGCTTTTAAAATTATTAAGGATATTATAAATAAGCCCGATACTCAAAGCGAACAAGTAAAATTAAATGACATTAACAATAATTTTAATAGGTTATTAGGAAAATGAGTAAAGCCATAACTACCGCAGGAAAAAAGAATAAAGGAGGACGTCCTCTTATTAAATTAACTAACGATCAGCTAGAAGAATTAAAAATGATAGCTCCTATTTGCACTTTACAGGAAATAGCAAATTATTTTGGCTTTTCAATAGATACATTTAAAAGGCTAAAATCAAGAGATGAGGATATTATGCACATCTATAAAAAAGCTAAAATACAGGCAAAAGCTATGGTTGGTGGTTCTTTAATGAAAAAAGCTTTAGCTGGTGATACTACTGCCGCAATTTTCTATATGAAAACTCAAGGTGGTTGGTCTAGTAAGAGCAACATTGAAGACAAAATTAAAATACCTTTGGATAATAGGTCTGCACCTGAAATATTCAATATTGGTTTTAATGCGCTTAAGGAAGGTAAAATAGACTTTACCCAAATGCAACAGATAGGAAGTTTAGCATTAACCAAAATGAACATAGAAAGCCGCACTCAAGAAGACAAAGCGGCATCAGAACAGATGAGTATAGATGAGGCCAAGGCATTTGCAATAGAACTAGATCAAACTCTACAGAAATTGGGTCTGTTAGAACAACATATAAACAAAGGTGGAAACGCCTAACAAACGTAGTGTTAAATATAATTCAAAATCGGTATTAACACTAAAAAGTTATACCCCCGAAGAGATACAGAAGTTTTTAAATAGCTTTCTTAAATGGAAGAATTTGTGCCGGGGTATTTATTGAAATTTCAAAGTGATCCTGCGAAACTGAAAAAGTAAGGATATCCAACTTTTTTAATACTTCTAAAGCCTTTCTTATCCTTTGAGGAGTTTCGTTGAAGTTCTTTAACAATACATCCTTAGGGATGGGAAGGAGGTTATTAAATGCAACTTCACTATTTAAAGATTGGAGGTGATCTATCAGCAAAATAAACTCACTTAACAAGTAACCGGCTAAATAACCATATTCCTTATTTTTCTCTGCCATTCCTGTGATAAGATCAACTATGATACGATGGGATTCCCTACCTATATATTCTTGTTCTAATACTGAGGTGATTTCTTCATGTAGAAATATCCCGCCTTCATTATGGCCATCAAGACAAAAGTCTCCCTCAATATATCCGTCCTTATCAGCAGAGGTTTCGTATAGATCGCCTAATATAGCCATGCTTGTTATTCTTTTGTAATCAGGGCGTTTTTGTTTACGATCTAAAAGCCAGTAGTACCAATGGACAGGTACAAATATAATTTCAGGTTCGTAATTAATATCTTTCTCGCTCATCTTTTTTCTTGGGTTAACTAATTATATAAAACCAGTTCTGGTTTAGTTTTAAATTAGTTATGTTTTATATTCAATTCAGTTTCCAGAGCTTTAACAAGTAGCTTTCTTGATGTGTATCTTTGCGACCTATCTAAATTTTGAGAAAGTTGTTGTAACAATGATAATTCATACTCATTAAGCGGAACTGTAAATGATTTATTTGGTTTTTCCTTTGGGTTTAAGTTCTTATCTTCAATTTTATGTTCATCTGCTCCATCGGCAAAGTTCTTCATTTTGATAGATTGCTCATTATTTAAATCGGATAATGGTTTATTAACTCTAAATTTATTCATATTAATTACACTCCAATATTTCGTTTACTAAGTTTTTTATTTCATCTAATGCTTTAATATTATCTAGCTCAACAACTCCTTTGCCTTGTAATAGGGCGTCCCTATATACTTTTCTATCCCTAATAAATGTTTTTGCTAAGCCTAAATACTCGGTAAAATCAGATAAAAGGCTTTTGGCGTCTTCTACTTCGTTAATTAGCGGATTTGTTGGAGCGCATGAGATAATAGCTTTTGACATTAAGTTCTCATTAAAATCTCGTGCTGCTTCTATGATTTTACAAATATGCGGTAGAGTTTCTAAATCAGCTTGGCTAGCTCGAATAGGACAATAGAATTTATCAGCTACAGTTAAAGCAGTTCTAAGACTTTGACTGTCTCTACCCGAAGCATCTATTAAAACCAGATCATATTTAGTAACAAAATCCTTTATTATATCTTTTACATTACCATCTTTTGATACACCGCTAATCCTTGGTACATTGAGATTACCTGTTTCTATTAGTTCGTTTCTTCTATCAATCCAATTAATGGAAGTTTTTTGAGGGTCGGTGTCGATTATCATCACCTCGGCTTTTCTATAGCTCATTTCTACTGCGATATTGGTTGTGATAGTACTTTTTCCTACTCCGCCTTTTTCTCCTCCTATTAAAATGATTTGCCCTCGGGTCATAAGATTATTGTTATCGGTAAATAAGGTTTTGTTTTAGTACGGAACTACATTTAGTTCAATATGAGTGTATAACTAAATTAGCTTAGTTTTAAGTAAAAACTGGTTATAGTTTTAAACTATAATGAAACTGTATTAAATTTAACACTAACAGATTAATAACAGAGCAAAACAGGGTAATTAAATGTTTTAAAAAGTGTACTTTGCAACATCCGATATTGACATGTCTGTTTCAATGTCTCAAAATACCATTCTTGCAAAGCTATAAATAATATGAGAATATAAAATATGCAGTTAGTCGGATACGCTAGAGTTAGTTCAGTCGGTCAATCTTTGGAAGTGCAACTCGATAAGCTTGCTCACTGTAATAAACTATTTCAAGAAAAGGCTAGTGGTAACTTAAACCAACGCCCCCAGTTACAAGCGTGCCTAGAATATGTCAGAGAAGGCGACACATTAATAGTTACTCGTCTTGATCGTCTTGCACGTTCAACTCTGCATTTATGCCAAATTGCCGATATTCTTGCCCGTAAATCAGTTCATTTAAAGGTAGTTGACCAAAATATTGATACTAGCGACGCAACCGGTCGTCTTCTTTTCAATATGCTAGCTGCTATCAGTCAGTTTGAAAATGAAATACGCACCGAACGCCAAATGGAAGGTATTATCAAAGCTAAAGAAAATGGCGTCGGCTTTGGTAGAAAACAGCAACTTAAAGCAACTGATATCGTTAGTCTACACCAGAAACGCCAAGACGGCATAATGATAAAAGATTTAATGCGGGAATACAAACTATCTAAAGCCACTATCTACCGCTATTTACAAAACACCAGTCAATAACCTACAAAACTGTATCAAACTTTAGTTATTATATTTTAAAGGCTTTATTGTTATTTTTCTAAGTTTTAAAATAAGCAAAGTTTTTTAACAAAATTTAAATTAATTCTAACGAGTTTATTATAATTTTTGGATCTTGGTTTGACCATTTTGACTTAACCTTAGTTTTTATTACTATAGGATTCTTATAACCAATTCTATGGGCTTTCATAACTTTAGTCATTACTTTATCATCTATCCTTGATGTCATCTCAAGATCGTTATTCCAATTTTTGCTGTAGTGCGTAGCTTCTTCTTTTGATAAAATATTCAACCTTGTAAACATTTCTATTGTATTATTAGATGAAGGTTTAGTTGTAACATTTATTTCTAGTAATTTATCTCCTACGCATTCTAACACAAAGCAAAAAACGATAGGGCTATTTAAGATATTTTTAATTTTTACTAACTTTCCTCTTACCCAACCTAATGAATCTTGTTTTAATTCAAATTTTTCTGGTTCTATGTGATTGTACTCATCTAAACTATACTCTTCATTTTCAAAATTACTCATCTTTTTTTACTTTCTTCCCTCATCTCTATAACTTTTCCATTCATCCCAATCAAATTTACCTAAATTCATTTCTTTAGCGAGTTTATCTAAACGTTCCCATTGATCGTATTCTAAAGCTAAATCCTCATATTCTTTTCTTGTATCGGGACAAGAAAGTATTTTTTCTTTGAATGTTTCAAATTTTATTTTTAATGACATCTGCTATAAATTCTCCATCTATTAATTCCCCTTTAATAAATCTATTATTTTTAAAATCATCAATAGCCTGTAACAAAGCTTTTTTATTATTAGGTCTAGACAGTAAATACGAAGTCTCGTCTTCCCACTCATCACGTAATTTCTGCTGGTAAGCTATGTCATCTAATCCATAAAATTTAGATAATAATTCAGGCGGTAACTTATCAAAATCGTCAGATATTTCAACTTCACCTTTACATATACCAGCTTTACGGTTTTTTTGGTTAGTATCAAAACTCATATTGAATAGTATCCTTTATCTTTTGTTTTTCAGTTTAAATTTTAAGAACAACAACACTATATCAATTTAATATTAGTAGCCGATAACTTACCATACTGCTTTTCTGTTTCAAAACTGACTTTTGTGCCGGGATCAAGTTTTTTAATATCAAGGTGTTGCACTGCCGAGATATGAACAAACACGTCTCTTGATTTATCGCTAGGCTCTATAAAGCCGTAACCCTTAGTAGAATTGAACCATTTGATAGTCCCAGTTTGCATAAGTGTTTATACCTTAAATAATCGTTATTTGTTGCAGGCATCCTTTAGCTTCTGACCGACCTTGAACTTTGGTTGGTTGTAAGCGGCAATATTCAAGCTTTCACCAGTTCTTGGATTACGACCTGACCTTGCTGCTACTTTACTGACACTAAAATTACCAAAGCCAATAAGGGAAATTTCTTTACCTTGTGAGAGAGCGTCAATAACGGAGGAAGTAAATATATCAATAGCCTTTTCAGCTTCCTTTTTTGTGCATCCATGTTGGTTTGCTATATGGTCTATAAATTCTTGCTTGTTCATAATAAGTCTTTAATTAGTTAATCAGTTGTTTATTGCTACTTTTACTTATGCACAATCCTTATAAAGTGGATTATTATTGCTTTGTACTACCTCAAGCCTTTGAGCATCTGTATCAACTAGCTTATATTTACCGTTTGTATTTTGCTCAAGCCATTTTCCTAGTTTATCCAATGGTACGTGCATTTCAGCTGAATACAACCAGTTCAAAATCATGTTTTTAGGTAATGTTGAACTTTCCTTATTCATACTCATAGAGTTTAATTATTTTAAGGTAGATTTATTATTAAATAAGATTAGATAGCAATGATGGTTATTAATAACGATTTTTTATTATCATTTCCATAAATATTTCATTATCAGAATAGCAATAGATAAAATAAGAGTGATTATTTCTGCAATGATTAATGGAATTGAGTTAATCATAATGCCGTAAATTAACCAAAGCACTACTCCAAAAGTATAAATTAAATACATAGTAGCGGATATAGCTTTTGCCGAGCGTTCTTTCCATAATTTAATTATTTGAGGAATAAGCGACACAGTGCCACAAAATGCAGCGACATAGCCTATTAATTCGGCAACACATAGCTTATTTGTCCAAGCCCACTCCGTTATTGTGTTATACAATTTTTCTCTATATTTAATTTATTCTAATGTTCGCAAATATTTTGACAGTTAATACAGGCAATATTTTCTGCTGAGTCTGATTTTTGTTATTTTGCTAAGCCAAGAGTATAGTTCCAACTGATTTTTACAAGCAATAAATTTGTGTCCACCTCTTTTACTATCAAAAGTACCCCACGAACAAATTAGAGTAATACCGCCGAATAAATCATCTTGCTTATAAAGGTGGTAGTATCTGTTTAACTTTTTAAATTGTAGCAAAACCATCCTACCATTATCTTTCCGTATTATTTTTGCCTTGTTCTTCTATAACTTCAATATCTGATACAAATAATGTTTGTTAGAGCTATTTACTTACTCAAGGTCATAATATTAATATTGTTTTCCTTTTGAATACTTATTTTTAATTTCCCTAATACATTTTGACCTAAAAGATTACCACCTTTCTGTTTTAGAATCGCCCTGACATTTTGTAATTCAATACTTCCGATCTTGATCCAATCAATAAAGACCTCCTCTGCTTCATGTGTACTCCCGTCAGCATTTTCAAATGTGTACTTTTTACCAGTTTTTCTTATTACGCCTTCGTTAGCTCTGTATATTTTGGGGCTAATAGTTGTTATAATTGCTCCCGTATCAATAATATAAGTATATGGGTATTTGTTAGTTCCTATTTTAACTTTAGCATGAAAAGCTTTATTAACCTCTGGAATTCTTATTGTAGCAGATTCAGCTTCTTCTTCAGCTTCTACAATCTGGTTAAATCTATGGTCATACACTCCTAAATAAGATTTAGCAGAAGGATACTTGCTTAAATACCCCTCTAAAAAACTTAAGCCCTCCTGCTTCTTTTTCTGCTTTAACAGAATTTTTAAAATACCCTCAACATTATCTACGTAATGGTCTGCTATAGAAAATAACTGATAGTGCTGCTTCAGTGCCTCGTCTATTTCGCCTTGATGAAATAAACACGAAGCATAATAAAAAATATACTGTTCTGGAGAATCAGATTCTTTGACAAGTTTCTTATATATCAACAAAGCCTTTTCATAATCCTCTTGGTTAAAATATAAGAATGCTAGAAAAGCTCTATTCTGCTGGTTATCTTCTTGGGGAAAAGATATAATTTGCTGTAGAATCTTAGTAGCCTCTATAAGAGACCTCTTACTATATAAAATACCAAGGTAATCTTTCTTTTCTTCCAGATTAAGGCCAATAAGTGTTTCCTTAGTATTCAGGTATACTTCACGTAACTTGCCTTTATTATATAAATACCCTCCTAAAGATAGTAATAACACAAAGCATATGATGAAGATAAAAGGCAAGTTACTTTCTTTTTTAAGTGGTGTACGTCTCTCTAACCCTTCTGTTGATAACTGCAAAACTAAAACTCCTTAAATTATTGATTTATTCTCAATTGACGATTTCAGTATATCAATACTCAGGCGGTTCGCCGTAACGATTAGAGCTGTGAGTGCCTTTAAAAAAACAGAGTGTTACTTGAATTGGAGGAAGCAAAAAATACCATATACACCACCAACCATTTAAGTTTAAGTCGTGTAATCTTTTTATCGTAAAAATAATATTTATAACAAAAAAAGTACTTGCAAGAAGTGTTATAACAATTAAATGTAACCAATAAAAAATATTATCAGTATTTGAATAGACACTCAGAGCTTTATCTAAAATATCAATAGTAAAACAACAAAAGAAAAATAATACCATAAATGCAATATATTTCTTTCTGTTGATCCTTCCCTCAATATTAAAAATTTTTTTTAACAATAATTTAAAACACATTATACTTTTACTCACCACAAAACTCTGTTTCTCCTATTACACATAATTCATGTTTAACTGCTTGTTGTCCTACCGCAGAAGTCCAAGCATCCTCACTAGCATCAACATAACAGGTAAAGATATTTTCTAAATCTACTAGCTTTGAAGCATAGTTTAAAGCTCCATTAATTATTTTCGGTAATTTAGCTATTATTTTGTTTTGAACATGATCTACAGCGATATCTTCGGGTACAAAATGACATTTAGTAAAACCTATACTTGCATTAGTTACAACTTTTAATATCTTACCACTATTTTTTATTTCCCCCCATAAACTTTTATCAATAACTAATGCTTCGTCATATGTACCTTTAGCTTTACCTTTTTTGATTAACTCTTTGTAAATAGCTATTTTTTCTTCTTTAGTACCAGAGATCATGTTTTTAGTAATGTCTACTCTTTGAGTAAGAACTATTATATCTTGGGTTTTTCCTTTTATAGCTTTTATAAGTGCAGTCTCACCTTCATCAGTAATCTTATTCCCTTCTAAGTGTAATTTTTTCAAGTTAGGCATTTCCCCTTTTGAGAGGGAATTAGCGAGTACCTTAGCTCCATTATCGTCTATTTGCTTATTACTTACATCAATGGTCGATACTTGAGAAAGATAAGGTAGTTTTAAAAAATAATCAAAATTGTTCATCTGATAAGATGATTTAACTCGAAAAGTATTATCGCTATATTCTATAGCTTTTTCAAAATCTGTTTTTTCTTTTAATATAAACTTTTTAAAATTAGATGCTTCAAGGTCTTTTGGGTTAATTTTAATGGCTATATCACAGCTTTTCAAAGCACTTTCATAATCTCCCAACTTTTTTGAGGCTATAGCTTTAGTGTTATAAATATAAATGAACTGACTTAATTTTTCTTTTGAAGCCACCATATCTTTATAATATTTATTATATTCAACTAAAAAATAATTAGATTTTTTTACTTCCTCAAGGTATGGAGGTAAATTTGTATATAACCTCCCCTTAATTAGTTTTACATTCTCAGGCGATTTATCTGAAACTTTTAAAGTATCCCTAAAAAACGAGTAAAAATCACGTGTCGGGTTAGCCTTATACCAATCAAACCCATTAACCCCATTTATTACACCTTGACTATAAAAATAATCTCTTTTTACTGCCGCTTCTATATGTTGCTTTTTTCTTTCAAGGTATAATTTGTTTAATTCTTCTACTTTTTCAATCCCGTAATTGTTAATATTTCCCATATATAAAATACTTTTATCACAGTTCTTTAATGCGTTTTCATAATCCTCCAGCATTCTTAAAGCCATAACTTTGTTATGATAAGCATTAAGGTTTTTAGCATCACTTTTAATAATGATATCACAAGCTTTTATTGCTTGTTCGTATTCTTTTTGAATTATTAATGCTGAAACTTTTAAATAAAACCCCTGTAATATATTATTTTTTTCATTTTGAGCATCAGAGTATCCTGGATTGATTTTAAGAGCTTCATCACAGCTTTTTAATGCTTTTTCATAATCTTCTAACTTTCTTAAAGCTATAGCTTTATTATTATAGGCATAAAAGTATTTTGAATCGATTATAATAGCTATATCACAGTACTCTATAGCTGTCTTATACTCTGCTTTATCTATAAATATCGCTGCTTTTTCATTCCATCCATCGAGATATTTAGGATCGGCTTTAAGAGCTTCATTGCAGCTTTTTAATGCGTTCTCATAATCCTTTGATTTTCTAAAAGCTACAGATTTATCAATGTTTTTTTTGTTTACAATTACAGGATCGGTCTTTTTCGTTACTTCAGACTGATTAGGTACAACATAGGGAGTATGAGGTTGTATAAAAGGTTGCGATGGTGGTGTATAAAATACAAAATCTGGTCTAACGTAAGCGGTAGATTCTGGAATTGTTGTAAGGGATTTTTGTAAATTTATTATCGCAGGTCCATACTTAGAGTCATTAGCAGTCCAAGTTGTATAATTAACGCTAGATGCTGTATTTCTTATTGAATTACAAGGAGGATTCATAAACATATCGTTTTTACCACAACTTATTGTTATGGTTGGTATCTCACGTTTCATAAATAATTACCTTATTAATTAAAAAATATTCTAAATATAAATTATTAAATTTTTATTAACTTTTTGTACTGTTCTTCCGATATTACGAATACAGTATTATCTTTGTATTGAATGGCTTGTGCCTTACTTAAGGCGTTAGATACTATGATATTAAGAAATAATCTAGCATCATTGATGGGGATTTCATGGAGAGTATGTAACTCAAAATCGTATCTATAATTATTCATAATCAACCTCTTAGCTTTATTTGTGAAAATGGTGCTAGGGGCTTGTGAAAATTATTACAAGTAACAATCCGTGTTATACTTCACACCAGAGGCGTTTATAGAATAACACACCCCTAGCATAAAGCTTAAAAGGTTTTAATGCGATGTTTTGATTGCTAAATGATATTCACAAGTATCACTAACATTTATAATTTTATTAAATAAAATGATAGAAATAAAGAATATTCAAGAAATCATTAAATTAATTTTAGATTATATGCGTGAATGCGGTTACTTTTATCTTCTCTGATTTTATAACTAATTTTAGTTTTAGCTTGAATATTTTCAAGGTTGATTTTCTTTTGTTTGATCGTCTGGTTTAATAAAACCATCTAGAACAGCTTTATTTAAGCATAGAAGAGTAAAAATAGGTTTTTAAGGTTATTATCTTAATTATAGAAATTCGTAGTAAGAAAGGAATTATGGAGGTTTAAAGTGTTAAATTTCTTTTATGTAAAACAATTTTATTGTATAATATACCCAAAGAGGTGCAATCTCTTTGGATATATAAATATAAAAATCAAAAGTATAGCTACGGAAACGGCAGTACCTCATGATTAATTCCCATTGTATCATATATTCAAATATTCATCAATAATTAATATTTTATTAAGATTTTAATTAAATTTGCACCTCTTAATTACCAATTAATGAGGAATAAAATATGTCTAATAACTATAAAATCGATTACTTTGCCGAAGCCCATCAAATATTAAAAAGTCAGGGATACAGAAATTATACCCAGCAACTACTTCCCGGCGGTAAAGTTCAAAACAATGAATATATCGTAAAGAACCCGACTAGAATTGACAATAAAGCCGGTTCTTTTTGTATCAATACGACTACTGGTAAATGGAGCGATTTTGCTACAAATGACGCTGGTAATGACCTAATAAGCTTAACTTCTTATATAAAAGGAATATCTAGGCTTGATGCTTGTTTTTATATAGGCGTTCCTCGTCCTGATAAGAGTAGTGCTAATGATATTGCTAAAAGTGATTTAAACACTCATGGCAAAGCAGAAGAAGAGATAGAAGAGTATAAGGATATAGAGCAGGAACAAGCGGAAGAAGAGCAACAAGCTTCTACAACTACTATTGATATTGAATTACAACCTGATGTCATTTTACCTAATTCTGTTATTCCAGAATTTTCCGAAGAATTTATAACTAAAAACCAGAAAGGAGAATTTAAGGACGCAATAAGAACTATTTATCGTTACTATAGTAGTAAAGGCGTGCCAATCGGCTCTGTTGTTAGGTACGATATGGAGAAAGGAGGAGAGGAATACAAAACGTTTCATCAATATTCTTACAACCCAATAAAAAGAAGATGGACAAGTGGATGGAGCGGAGAGGGAAAACCCTTATATAACCTACAGGAAATAGTATCAAGACCTGATGTTCCTGTAATGGTAGTTGAGGGGGAAAAGACCGTAGAGGCCGCTAAAAAACTTTTTCCCGAATATGTCGTTACTACTTCCAGCGGCGGCGCACAAGCTCCTCGTTTTAGTAACTGGAGTTATTTAAGCGATAGAGATGTAATTATTGCTAGAGACAACGATATAACTGGCTCTAGGTACGCAAAGACTTTAAACGATATACTAACGAAACAAGGGGCCAAAAGTATTAGCGGGTTAAGCCCTTTAAGGCTAGGTAGTTATGTTATTGTAGATGGGAAACCTACAAAAAGAGGGGAAGAAACTGCTAAAAAATACGACTTGGCAGATAGTGTAGCGGATGGTTGGACAGCGGAGTTAATTAATGAATGGAAGAACCATAAAGACTTTAGCCCGTTTTTTGAGGCAACGGAAGATGTTATCGCTCTTGGTGAGGAATTAAAGGACGGCGATGAAGTTATTTATCTTAAAGGAAGACCTTACAAGTTAAACGCTAAAAACAATATACTATATTACGAAAAAGAAGAAAAAAACGAAAGCGGAGATACTATAAAAAGTTGGAAAGAACTTTGCGGATACATAAAACCTACTCATTGCACGGAAGATGCAAGTGGAGACCACGGGTTACTCGTTCAAATAGTTACTAGAAGGGATAAATCGGTAGAGTGTTTTTTTTCTAGGGAAGAAATAGCAACGGAGAAAGATACTATAAAGTTATTATTAAAGAAAGGGTTATCCATACCGCATTTAAGAGACGGGCTTTGCTACGCTATAAATTACTACTTAAATAATTACGAACCTGAATTTAAGGCAGTAGGTGTTGATATGGTCGGTTGGCAAGGAGATAATAAGGTTTATATACTACCCTTTGTTAATGAACCTCGTAATTGTTACAGCGTAAACCAAGCAGGAGAAAAGCCAGTTGAATATATACTACAACAAAAAAGCTCTACTTCTAGGATTTTAAAAAAGAAAGGTACTTTAGAAGAATGGAATAGAACAATCGGTGCGGTATGTAGAGGTAACAATTTACATACTTTTGCTATTCTAGCTTCATTAACTGCTCCCTCTTTAAAATTACTAAATGAAGAGGGCGGGTTCTTTCATTATGTCGGTAGCACGTCCATAGGCAAAAGTACTATCCTACATGTAGCAAAATCAGTATGGGGTTTTAAAGACCTTGGCTCGTTCAGGTCTACAGATAATAGCCTAGAAAGTATATGCAAGAACTCTAATGACGGGGCAATGTTTCTTGATGAATTAGGTGAAGTTAATGCCGAAGACTTGTTTAAAATAATATATATGATGGCTAACGGCGTAACAAAGGGTAGAGCTGATAGAAACGGCAACGCTAAAGAAACCTCATATTTTAAGGTGCTAGTTCAAAGTACGGGAGAAATAGGAGTTGAAGCGAAACTCGCAGAGAAAAAATTACAAGTTAAAGGCGGACAGTTAATTAGAATGGCGGAAATTGATGCCGATAGAGGTAAAGGCTTAAATACCTTTGATGTTCTTAATATTAACCCTGATACTAAAGCACCTTTTACTTCGGGGAGAGAACAGGCAGATTTCTTAAAAACTCACGCTGATCAAAATTACGGGATAGTTATTGATGAATTTATGCAAAAAATAGTAGCAGATATTGACGAATATAAATTAGCTCTAAAAGAAGCGAAAACAAAATGGCTAACCCGTAAGCTTACGGGTGATGAGGGGGTGGAAGTAGCGAGAATGGCTAAAAGATTCTCTAGTATCTTCGCAACTGGAGCTATAGCCGTTGAGTTCGGTATTATTCCTCATTCTTTTGATGAAATAGAAAGTTGTATTGATGAGATATTTACAAATTGGTTAGACAGGTTCGGCGGTGATTGTTCCCATGAATTTAGAATGATAATAGCAGATTTGAGAAAATTATGTGTAGAACAACAATATTCAAGGTTCTTAAATTCTGACCCGAGCGAAGAGAAAATAAACTTACCTCATAACAAAGCTGGTTACTGGAAAATGAAAGACGGAGCTTTGTATGAATTTTGGATATATCCAGCGGTTTTTAAAAGGGAAGTGTTAAAGGGAAGAGACGGGAAAGTGTTTTATCCTCTGTTGGTTGAGAATGGATACATAAAGAAAGAAGTAGAAAATAGGTGTCAATGCAAAAGGCAACCTCACAAAGAAAGTCAACAAAGGTTCATCGTGGTTTCTGCTTCTGTATTTACTGGTGAGAATGAATAATGGCTATTATCTTAAAAAACTTTAATCAGTATTGGCAAACGAAGAGTGCTACCGATAAGAAGTTAATTCAGCAAAAACCTAAGCAACAAGCGGTTATTTTAAACTATCCAAACAGAGTAAAAGAGGTTCAAACAGCAATTATTGAGCCTCCTGAACCCGAAGAAGTAATAGAGGAAAGAGCTTGTATACTAGCTAGCGATATAGGCTTACCTTTTGAGTGGGCGGAAACCATCGTTAAGCTTCGTAATATGGAGAGACCAAAGAGTATTCCCACTTCCTCTTGGGAAGAAGTGGAGACTGCTTGTTTTATGCTTTACGATAATAACTTTGCTTTATTAAAAGCGATAATAGCTTATAAGTGGTCGCTTCATGATATATACGGATGTAGCCCTAGTAACCCATGTACCAGCTTTAATGTTAAGGGCTTAGTACTTCTATTAAAACCAACGGATGCAATAATTGAGGTAAGAAAGGAGTGTATCAAGATCCGTTCTTACAGTGGCAACGTAAATTCTTTTTACAGAAGATTAGAGGAGAATGTAAAATGCGTTTTGCTCTGCGATATTAATTAACTTAAATTAAGGAAAACATTATGGAATTAGTCAATCAACCAATACTAAAATTAACTACTCCCAAAGGTAAGGAACAATCAAAAGAAAAATCACTGATAAAGACGGGTATTATTTCTTGGTACAAAAAAGATAAAGGCTATGGGTTTATTAAGCCTGATGATAACTCGGAAGCAGTATTTTTACACTTCAAAGAACTAAAGAAAATCAATCTAGATACTATTGAAAGCGAAACAAGAGTTAGTTTTGAAACAAAAGAAGAAAATAACAAAACACAAGCTTGTAATATTCTAATTCTAGGAATATCAAGTAAAAAGGTGGAACAGGTTAAAAAAAGGGGTATAGCCCTTAGAGTTTTAAATATTTTAATTGCTAAGTATCCTAAAACCTTCGGTTACAAACCAAAGCCTCTAGCAATTGGTATTAGTCATGAACTCTTTGTCATAACAGAAGAACTTGGACTTTCTAAAAATGAATTAAGAAATTTCTTTAGCTTTTATTGCAGGAGTAAAGACTATAGGGCTAATTTAATACTTAACGCTGAAAGAGTTAATCTAAAAGGAGAAGTTACTGGAGTAGTAACAGAGCAAGAAGCAATCGAACTAAAAACAAACTAATCCAACCAACAACCCAATCAAGCATATTAAAATCCGCTAGAAATCTCCGTTAGGGGTAGATAATGCCCTTAACGCCTTAATTTCTATATCATATAGAGGAAGAATAACCGACAGAAAAAAAAGAGGTTAAGGGTAGCTCTATTTTTATCAAAAACGCCTTCTATCCCTTATACTTATTGGTTGGCCACTGGTACCGCTATTTCTTAATTTTAAGTACGAACTTTTAAAATCATATATATAGGAAATGCTTTTGTAGTCCTTACTCTTCTACACTCGTTTAAACTCCTCTAACACTAAAATTTATATCTATTTTAAACTACATATTACTATATACAAACATTTTTATCAATTTATATATATATAAACTTATTAAACTTTTTATCATAATTTCGTATATTGCATTCATATTTTTAAGATAATTTTTGAAGCAAAAAACATAAAAAAAATAAAAAAAACACGTTTAATTTTTTAGACTAAAAAAAAGCCCAGCGGAGAAACGCCATTTTTGCTAGACATTGTGGTTTTTTAGTGGCCTTTGTGGCCTAATGGCCTAATAGCCTTAAAACCCGCATAAAACAAAGGTAGTTTTTAGGCCACTAACTAAAAAAATCTAGGCCACTACTTTTTTCAGTGGCCTTTTTTTTAAAACATAGATTTTGTTTTTATATATAACTATCAACTATAAATAGAAAAATATTAATTTTTAATTAATTTATTATTTTTTATTAAGAAATAGAGTTTTAGCACGATTTTGTGTAAATTTTGTCTTTAGAGCAAGCTGTATAAAAATGGTTTACTGCAAGCCACAGAAGAAAAAATATAATAGCTTGTGGGGCTAAACCTTGTGTTTAGGGGTTGGTTTTAATTTGCATATATAGGGTTATACATACATTACTCAAGTAAGAGAGTTTTAATTACAACAACCACCTTAAAAAAAAGTGCAAGTCATATACAAATTATTCTACATATATACAATTATTTTAATTTATATACAAAATAATACCACATACAAACAAACAATTCAACATATATACAAAATACTTCGCACACAGATAACTAACTTCACGTAGTAACAACAAATACAACACATATACAAACTTACTCACCTATATACATAAAATTCCATCCATATACAAATATCTCACTACATACACCAACCAATCTATATACAAATTCCACCCACTCTCCTTACTTCCGTATCCCC
>Ga0209229_10000339_pt1 | contig 18718 bp, 10 predicted proteins | sample SanBayMetagenome_FD_187466 | JGI IMG/M metagenome (GOLD analysis project Ga0209229, IMG submission 187466) | Freshwater and sediment microbial communities from dead zone in Sandusky Bay, Ohio, USA (SPAdes) (version 2) | ecosystem: Environmental > Aquatic > Freshwater > Lentic > Sediment... | reverse complement strand
TACCTATATTCAGCAAAGGAAAAGTGATCGGTATCATTGACAGTGAGCACCCCCAAAAGCGTTTTTTCACTAACAAACATCTGTCTATAATGACCACACTGGCTGCGGTGGTGGGCATCAAGATCACGCAGATACGGGAAAGGCAGGTGCGGCAAACAGAGATCGAAAAGCAGCGGTTGTTCTATGAGCAAATTCTCAACAACATTCCGGCCGACATCGCGGTTTTCAACAAGGACCATCGATATCTTTTTGTCAATCCGCAGGGCATTCAAAATCCGGAGCTTCGAGCCTGGATCATCAACAAAAATGACGAAGAATATTGCGACTACCGAGGCCGACCCTATTCGATCTTTCAAGAGCGTCGTGCGGCCTTTAACCGAGCCATCGAAACACAATTGCAGGCTGAATGGGAGGAAGAGCTGATCAATCCCGCCGGTGAAACGGAAAATCATTACCGAAAAATGTTTCCGGTGGTGAATGAGCAGGGGCAGGTAGATCTGGTGATCGGCTACGGTATGAACATTACCGCCATCAAGCAGGCACAAGCGGTTTTGCAGCGTGCCAAGCAGGAAGCAGAGGCAAATGCGCAGGCGAAAGAGGCTTTTTTAGCCAGGGTGAGTCATGAATTGCGCACGCCCATGAACGGGATATTGGGATTGGCGGATCTGTTGCAGCGGACGGTGTTGGATGAAAAACAGGAGCAATATGCGCAGTTGCTTCGTCAGTCGGCACAGTCGCTGGTGGCGATCGTGAATGAAGTGTTGGACATCGAAAAGATCGGCTCGGGAAAAATGGAATTACATCCGGAGGTATTCGATCTGCGCGAGCGGATGCAAGGGTTACTGGATCTCTGTCGGGAGCCGGCCCAACGAAAAGGGCTTTTGCTAACCTTGCAGGTGGAAGAAGCATTGCCTACATACTTTAATGGGGATGTGAATCGCATCAGTCAGATACTGGGAAATATCTTGTCGAATGCCTTGAAATTTACGGATAGCGGGTCTGTTCAACTGGTTGTGGAGGCCCATGCGTCGGGTATCTGTTTTCGGGTCGCAGACACGGGTATCGGTATTGAAGCGGATTCGCTGGAAAAAATATTTGAGCCTTTTGTTCAAGCGCGTAGTCGCGTACAAACCGATAGGCCCGGTACCGGTCTGGGGTTGACGATCTGCAAGGAGCTTTCCGAATTGATGGGCGGACGAATCGAAGTGGAAAGTAATCTTGGAGCGGGCTCGACCTTCCGGCTTTATCTGCCCCTGCAAGCTGTTATGGAAGCGGCCTCTGTTGCAGCCGCTCAGTCTAATGGTCCGCTGATCGAGCGGTTGAAAGGCAAGCGGATCTTATTGGTGGAGGACGTGCCGCTGAACCGATTTCTAGTGGAGGAGATGACCCTCGAGTGGGGCATTGAATTGGAGATGGCGCTCGACGGAGTGGAGGGGTTGAAGAAAGCCAGTGATTCTACATATGATCTGATCCTGATGGATATTCAGATGCCGGTGATGGATGGGATCCAATGCACGCGTTCGATACGGCAATTGCCTGACTCGGAGCGGGCTGCTGTTCCGATCATTGCCTTGTCGGCTAATGCATTTGAATCGGATCGTAGAAATTATTTACAGGCGGGTATGAACGATGCCTTATCGAAGCCTTTTGAGTCGACTCAGTTGCTGCAAGTATTAATGAAGTCACTGAAGCCTGACGTAGTTGCTTCCGAGGCGGAGTCTGCTGCCGGTCAACAGCCAGATACAGGGGGAATCGCCATTGATATAGCTTATTTGAATCGGGTGGGCAACGGTAATCCGGCTTTCATAAAAACCATGCTTAAATCTTTTATTGAGTCGGTTGACGAGATCACCATCGAGATGGAGCAAATGGTGGCAAAGGGCGACCGAAAGAGCATCGGAGAGGCAGCCCATAAGCTCAAGTTTGCCCTGGGGGTGGTGGGCGTGACGGCCCTAAAGAAGGGTGTTGCCTTTCTGGAGGATCAGGGAAAAGGGTATTCAGAAGCCGCTGTTGATCAAGAATATACGAGGGTAGCGAGTGGGTTCATCCGGGATTTGCGCCGGTTAAAGGAAGAGGCCGCGAGTAAAGTTTATAGAGTTTAGATAGTTGAGGAAGTTTAGTCAATCCTCAACTATCTAAACCATCTCAAGTCCCTCAACCAATAAGGTAAACTCAGTAGTTTAACGACTCTTTTAGTCATTTTACAAATGCAGTTACGTATCCAGACATACGTAACAAGCAACATTTTCGGAAAACTCCTCGTATTTATTCGATACCGATTAGGTCCCTAATCTTACAATCGATTTCGACCCTATCCAATTTCCCTGAAGGCCTGCCGGCAGGCAGGGATAAAAGGTGAAGGATGAATTATTGTCAATATCCGTCCCCCAACATATTGTATTTTCGCAGACCAGACCAATCAACATGAAACTCTACAATCTCCTCATTAAATACCGTCTGCCGCTGGGTGTCGTACTGCTGCTTTTGGGCGGATACGTGAACTATTCCACCTCTTTCTGGCCCTCCTTTCTGCTGTATCTGATCGGCGTGATCCTGATCGGCGGACATTTCTTTTTCGGTCCCCTCCGCCTCATCCAGGAATACATGGAAAGCGGCGATATGGAAGGCGCCGAAAAGATTCTCGCCTCCATCAAATACCCCAACCTACTATATAAGCCCATCCGTTCGGTTTATTATACTCTCAAGGGCAACCTGGCCATGATGAAGCAGGACTATGACGGTGCCGAAAAGATGATGAAAAAAGGCCTCGACCTGGGAATGCCCATGAAAGAAGCCGAAGGCGCCAGTTTATTGCAAATGGGTATGCTCTCGATGCAGAAAAATGATCTGAAACAGGCTGAAAGTTATATCCGCTCTGCCCTACGCAAAGGATTACCCGATAAAGAGAATCAAGCAGCGGCTTATCTACAGATGTGCAGCTTGATGATGAACAAGCGCGAGTTCCGCGCGGCAAAAGATTTCTTCCGTAAAGCCAAAGCTCTGAAACCCACCACGCCCCAAATCGTCGATCAGGTGAAACAGATCGAGAAGTATATTTCGCGGATTCCCGGCTAGCAGGCGGACCCTGCGTGGAAAGTAGAAGGTTTAAAGTAGAATGAAGAAATTAAACATTCTGCCTTTTACTTTCTACACGTTCTTGAAACCCGTACTTCTCCGACTTCTCATTGAACGTGTCCACCATCGCTTCTTGAAGATCAATATCCAGCAACGAAGCAAGTAAATCCAAATAGATGGCAATGCCGCCGATCTCTTCTTTCAGCATCTCTTTATCGATGTCTTTGGCCGTATAACTGCTGCCGCCATCGATGCCGCCGCGTTGAACGCGTTCCATTTTCTTGATCATGTTGCAGAGTTCGCCTACCTCTCCAGCCAAGGCGGTGGTCCAGTAGGTGAGCGGCTGGTTGTCGTAACATTTGAATCCGTTGCGGGCGCGGCTGATATTCAATTTCCGAAAGGCTTGGAGGTCGAATGGCATGGTAAGGCTTTTGATAAAGGTAATCGGCTTCGCCCTTTCTGAAACACAGGCAGATAAAGTGCGGGATAGCGAGCTAGCCAATAATATGGAGATCGCTGTTATGGAAAAGGGTGACCGAATACTTTTCACGGATGCATTGGATGGTGACGGATTGGAGCCGGAGAAAATACGGCTCAGCGTCGAAATGCGGTCCATTGAAAATCGGGTCGCTCACCATAGAGGGGTCTTTGAATACCAGTACAGAGCCGGAACGGGCTCATTTTTATCTATTGGGCTCCCCTTAACATAAAATTGAATTTCTTTCTTAATGAATTTTAGGTTAGATTGTATCCTACATCTCATCATAAAAGAAACAAAAATGAAAAAACAATCCTGTTCTCAGCATCACTGCTGCTATTGAGCCTTGTTACCCATGCACAGGGTAAATCACCTGAACTCAAGAAAGAAGTAATCGAATCAAAGGCAGAGTCTGCACCTGACGCGGAGGTAGCTGCACTGAGTCGCCCGACAAACGATAATAAAGGCCCTAAATCCAATGCAGCGAAAAAAGGCGCGAAGGAAAGTGGCGAGGTCTACGGGATGGAATACAGTGATGTGGTGATCGACAACTGGACCGATCACAACATCGATATCTACATCAATGGCAATTATCGCGGGTCTATTGCACCTTGGGACAAGCGTGTTACCTGGGCCATTCCCGGAAATAATAAGCTATACGCCAAAGCCGTTTTCAAGGATGGCAGTTATTCATATTGGGGACCCAGAAATACCACCACCGGCTACACATATACCTGGAAACTGAATCCCTGACCAGCCCATTCGTAGAAATTTCTAACGATATTTTCTGCTTCATGAAATTAAAATCCCGCCACCTGGCGGGATTTTTTTATTTGATTCATCGCGTACTAGATACCATGAATGCAGACATCAAGGATTGGTCAATTTAAATCGAGCGCCCATATAAACTTCTCTTCCGCGCGTCGGTCCCCAAACAGAAGAGGTGTCGAAATAGGGACTGAATGGATTCTCCCAACTGATGATCGGTTGCAGTTGTCTAAAATCAAAAATGTTTTCACAGCCTATATACACCTCGAACTTCTTAAAATTGTAGGTGAATTGAGTGTTCAAGGTAGAGTAAGACCTGGAGAAATCAGGTCGTTGTAGCCCCGTCGGATTTGAACGGGTATCGGGCAAGCGCTGCTTTCCATACCAATGCAAGTTCATATCGAACTGAAATCGATTGGTCAGCGGCTTATAATTCACGCTGGTCAGGAATTTATGACGCGCATTGAAGGGCAGTAATTCTTTTTCCCCATCGATCATCCGATACACATCCAGAAAATTGTACCCCGCTTTCCATTCCACCCGCTGATAAATTTTCAGATTGAGATCTGCCTGAAATCCATTACTGCGGCTGGTGCCGCGGAAGTTCTTGATGATGGCCAGGGTCGGATCGGTGTCGTAATCCGGAAAGATCTGATTTTGAAAAGCTGTTCTGTAGTAGTCGATGCTGATAAAGCCTGTCAGATTTTTATCTTTCGTTTCAAACTTTTGTGTGAAGTTGATCCCCATGTTCAATGCTCTTTCCGGATCGAGCGGCTCTGCGAACTGAATATTTCTGGAGCTGGCCAATAAACCGATGTTCTCAGAAAATAAATTCACCGTGCGCCAGCCGGTACCGATATTGGCTCGAAGGATCGTTTTGGGGTTGATATCATACTTGAAAGTTGTTCGGGGTGTGAATTGAAATCCGAATTGATTGTGCTGATCACCTCTGATACCGATGATCCAGGTGATCTTGTCATTCAGTAGACGTAGCGTGTTTTCGGCAAAAACGCCCGGAATGCTTTCAAGACGTTTATAATTCCCATCATAGGTTCTTCCCAAGAACGCATCCGTGAAATCAATGTTTTCGTTCAGCCTGAGTGATCGATAGCTGATCCCGGTTTTCAGATCATGCGGTCCGTAGGTGAATTCGTACTGGAGGTTGGTGTAGAGGTTGGTTTGACGGGCATCATATTTCACGGATCCGAAGTAGGAGTTCTGTTGCTGGCGAAACATGGATATGAACAAGGTGATGTTGTGCTTATCGTTGAAGCGATAGGCCGATTTGGTCCACCACTCCCCCTGATCGATCTGTACATTTTGGCCGTAAACATCGGTACTGCCTTTATCTTGTTTCGGATTGAAATCGGTTTGACCACCTACGCGTTTTTCGTTCAATATCCGCAGTCCGATTCGACTGCTCCATCCCCAATCTTCTTCATTGCCATATTTCCATTTATTGGAGAGCAGGTATCGGGTGAGTTGAGGCACATCAAGAAAGTTGTCCTTATCGCGGTCGATCTTTTTTGCAGGCTGTACGGTATGAAAAGCGGTCAGGTTGCTCCATTTACCTTTTTGAAAGGCGTAATTGGCGTTGACGTGTTTTTCCTGAAAATTATTCATGTAGGTATTCAGCAATAGTTTGTCGGTCTGATCCGGATCTTTTGTTTCTATATTGATCTGTCCGCTCATGCTTTCAAAACCCTGCAGCACACTGTTGGCACCTTTGGCGACATAAATATTATCGACCACGGTGCCTGGGATGCTGCTGATGCCATAGGTATAGGTCAACCCCTGAATGAGGGGAAACCCGTCGATCAGGATCTGGTTGTAAACCCCGGAGAGACCCAGTATGCGCAGTTCTTTGGAGTTGGTGATGACGTTGGTTGTCTGTGGCTGTACTGTCGTTTGCGTCTCAAAGCAACCGGCCAGATCGCAGCAGGCAGCTTTTCGAAGTTCGGTTTGGGTGATCTGTTCGGTCTTGATGGTGAGCTTATCAGAAATGATAACACCTGCCGGTTGGGAGCGGACGATCACTTCGCTCATAGTTTTGGGTTGCTTCAGCTGAAACTGCACAAAGGTCTTGTCAGTTATTTCGACGGTGTCGGGCAGATAACCGACATGACTGGCGATGAGTTTTTTTATTGGCTGATTGATCAAGTCGATCTCAAATTCACCCGTCTCTCCGGCTCTTGTTCCATTCGCGCTGCCCAGCCAGCTGATGGTTGCTCCGGCTAGTGGTTCGTTCGCAGCATTCACTACCTTTCCTCTGATCACCTGTGCCTTTGTGACTGCGGATAGTAGCAATAATGCAAATAGTATCGTTTGATGCATGAGAAGAGTTTGTTTATGAGGATTGCAGTCCGATCAGGTAATCAAAGAGATTGTCTCCGCTGGATAAATTCAATTTCTTTCGCAGTCGGTACCGACTGATCTCGACGCCTCTTACTGAAATATTGAGTAATTGTGCGATTTCTTTCGAGCTCAGGTTCATGCGCAGGAAGGAGCATAGTTTTACTTCGCTGGCGCTGATGTCGGGGTGTTTCGTTTTGAGGTGAACCACAAAATCGCTGTGAACTTTGTCAAAGTGTTTGGCGAATTGATCCCACTCCTGATCGATCTGCTCATCGTCTTCCAGTTGTTTGATCATTTTCTTCACCTCTGTCTGTGCGGCCGGAACATCCACTCGACGCATCAGTTGATTCAATTCAGCTTTCAGACGAGTGATGAGTTCACCTTTTTTTACGAGGTGCATGGCAGATGCGGCCAGCTCAGCGTTTTTGAACTGTATCTCTGTTTCGAGGTTCTGACTTCGGGCTGTTATGAGTGCGCCCTCTGCTTTACTTTTCTCCAGTTCGAGGATGTATTGCATCTTCTTTTGTTCCTCTTCAAAGAGTTGCTGTTGTTTTTTGAATTTATTCTGTTGATACCGATACCGCCAGACGATCAGCCCGCTGGCCAACAGCAGGTATATGATCCATGCTAATGGTGTTCGGTACCAGGGGGGTAATAATTCGAAAACGAAACTAGCTATTTCCGATTCGGCCCCCAAGTTGTTACGGACTTTTACCTCGAAACGATATTGGCCGGGTGGAAGATTCGTGAACTCTTTCTCGGTACGTTTTGTCCATTCCGACCATCGGTTTTCGAATCCTTCCAATCGATAGCTGTATTCCAATGACTCCGGGTCTGTGTTGGGTGGGGAGCTGAATTCGAATCGAATGTTATTTTCATTGGGGTTTATGGCATAGGGGTTGCTTTTTTCCAATGAGCCAAATCCGCCAAAGATCAAACTATCCCCTTGTAGTCCGGTTCGAACGCTCCGGATGCTTACTTCAATTTTTTCCTGTTGTTGTCGGTATTTCAACAGGTTCACATGATAGAGTCCCGCTTCCCCTGCTAAAAACACATTCTGTTCATTGTACGGATAGATCAGTTCAAATCCGCTCAGTAGTTTTTTCTTGAGTTCTGGGAGGTACATGACTACGGGTTTCGGTTTTGAACGGTCGACCCATCCCACCGTTTTCTCATGGATGAACCATACATTTCCCTGCGCATCTTCTTGCAGATAACGGATGCTTTGATCACCCAACCACTCTGCATAAGAGGGGTCAGGTTCAAATCGATCTGTTTTGGGATCGTATCGATACACACCTTTTTCAGTTCCGACCAATAGTTGTTCGCGGATCTTGAAGATGTGATTATTTAGTCGGGATGGAAGTCCGTTTTTGTCTGTGTATGTTTTCCAGGACTGATTGTTGGATGTTCCTTGCTTCAATAGTCTGAAAACGCCGTGATAGGGATGAGACACCCATATGTTTTTCTCTCCATCGATCACCACATAACGCGAGGATTCTTCAAAGGGAAGTAGTGTTTCTCCGGGGATGAATCGGTTCCCATCGAAATTGAAGAATTGAAGCCCTTTATAATTTCCGGCAAGGATCTTATCGGTCGGATAAGTTGTATTCAGTGGTTTGAAATTCCAAAACCCCAATCCGGTTTGGATAGGGGATGCTGTATGGGCGGTAATTCGGAACATGCCCTCGTGGTGTCCTAATAATACCTGGTTGTTGATTTCAGAAAGGGACCATGCTTGGCCGTTCGTATTTTCAATTCGTTGAAAAGGCTGTTGGCTAAAACTCAGATCCGTTACCGATTCCAAATTCGTCATCCACGTACCGTTAGAGGTGCCGATGTATAGAGTTCCGTTTTGAATCAGTGTCGTGTAGGCAGTGGCATTGCCCTCGGTGGGGTCGATGCGTTTGATGGCGCTGTTGTAGGCGATAAAGTCGATTCCGTTATCCAGGCCCAGCCACAAGTTATTGTTCCTGTCGGCCTGAATACTTAGTACATTGTTGTTCTGCAAGCCTTCCTTTCGGCCGAAATGTTGGATGCGTTTTCCGGTTCGGTCGATGATGTATAAGCCATCTGTATTCGTGGCCAATGCGAATCGTCCGTCTGGCAGACTGCTTGTTGCATAGATCCTGGACAGGCGAATGGCTTGAAGGTCTTCATGCATCATTGGTTTCAGGCCTTCGCCATTTGTAATGAACAATCCCGACTTCAGACAAGCCACCATCCACTGTCCGCCCTCTAACGCATGTACACCTGTGATCAGATCTCCAACCGGTATAGGGTCCTCAGAAAAAACGGATCTCCACGCGCCGTTTTCAAAAGTCATCAAGCCCTTCTCAAAGTCCTGCGCAAACAATTTCCCACCTGCGGATCCCATGAAGCTCCATTCCGAGGCGGCAGGATAAGAAGCTATGGCCGACCCGCTATATTTAAAAATCCGCCGGGCTGATCGGAACCAGACGTCTTGATTGACCTGTACGATATCCCACACATCACCAAATGACCTATCCGCCTCGGCGATCTTATTAAGCAGCGACTCGTATTTGAGTCGCCCGGAGCCGTCTGGGTAGTGAAACCCAAGCTCATCTTGACCGCCAACGAAGATCTTATGCTCCCTGCCCGCCATTACCGACCGGGCGATGGTCCGGTTAGGCAGCGGGTGCAGGTTCCAGAAACGTCCGTCAAAGCTTAACAGACCCTCATTGTTGGCTACATATATAATACCACTGGAATCCTGGCTGATGTCCCAGTTCTGAAGTCCGCCCCCATAGGTTTTCTTAGGGTAATTCACCACATCTGGCAAGCCGATCGTATTCTGTCCGAATACGGGAAGTCCAACCAGCAGCAGCAACCACCTCAACAAAGTAATTTTCATGGTGAAAAGGTAGGAAAACTTATTGTTGAGTGAAATAATGCTTTTTGAAGTAGTCTTGATGTAGTATATAATAATTGAAAATCAATAAGTTAGTATAATCGATGTAGTATTGTTGGAGTCAGTATTTTTTTCACCTGATTTAGGTTTACTATTCTTGTTCAGGTTTTTTCCATTTCAAAACCGAATTGCTAAACAACTGCTGTATGAAAAGAAAGATCTTTTTTTTAGGTCTGTTCATGGCTGCCCTTTTGCAGGTCATGGCGCAGACGATCTCAGTCACCGGTAAGGTGCTGAATGCTTCAAATGCCGAGCCTCTGGTAGGGGCAACGGTTAAGGTCAAGGGTGGTAGTCAGTCTGCGCAGACCGATGCCCAGGGCCGATTTACGTTGACCGGTGTTGCTACCGGATCGACACTTACTGTTAGCTATACTGGTATGGAGACCGTGGAGGTGAAAGCTACTTCCACTCCTATGAGTATTGAGCTAAGTCTGGCCGGTTCTTCCACCTTATCTGATCTGGTGGTGGTAGGTTATGGTACGCAGAAGGTCACGAAGGTGTCCGGCGCCATATCTACCGTAAAGGGAGCCGACATCGACAAGCTTCGCCCGGTTCGGACCGAGGAGGCGCTTCAGGGTCGTGCGGCCGGTGTGAATGTGATCCAAAGCGGTTCGCCCGGTTCCAAGCCTACTGTATTGATCCGGGGTATTCCTTCTTATTCTGGTACAGATCCGGTGGTCGTGATCGATGGGGTTCCTCAAACCCTGACCGATCTGAATTCCATCAACGCAGCGGAGATCGAGTCGATCAACGTGCTGAAAGACGCCGCTACCTCAGCCATATATGGTGTGAAGGGTGGTAACGGGGTTATCGTGGTAACGACCCGTTCCGGCCGTAAGGGGCAAAAAGCTGAAATCAACGTCAACAGTAACTATGGTGTGCAGGAAGTAGCCAATACGGTAGGGTTGTTGAATGCGACTGAATATGCAGCCATGGTGAATGAGGGTAGTACAGTAGCCGGCGGTCCGGTTATTTTCCCTAACCTCAGCGGCATCGGCGTAGGTACCAACTGGCAAGATCAGGTTTTCCAGCGCGCTTCCCTTCAGACACATAATATATCTGCCCGTGGCGGATCCGATCAGGTTACGTATTTCCTTTCCGGCGGGTTGCTGCAGCAAGGAGGTATCGTGGGTGGTGATGATAAATCACTTTTCAAACGTGGCAACCTGACAGCAAACTTCAATGTTGATCTCAATAAGCGTCTTCGTTTCATTTTGAATACGTCTGCCGTAATGCTGAACGGACGCGGGGTGCAGGAAAATTCATTCAACTCCATTTTGGGATCGGCCCTGAACTATGATCCTACTGTTCCTGTAAATAATAATGTAGCCAATACGGTCGGACAGTACGGATTCAGTACCCGGATCCTGTCGGAGATTTTCAATCCGCTGACGAAGCTGGAGAATACCTATAATAAGAATACAGGGTTCAAACTGTATGGAAAAGCGGAGTTGCAGTATAAAGTCCGCCCCGGACTCATGCTGACTTCCCGTTTCGGTTATACCAAGTATGATGGTAACGCGCGCAACTTTACGCCGCTTGTTTTCTGGGGTATAAATAACGTTGATAACTCCATGAACCCGGATGGTTCGACTGTGGCCGGACGATTCAATACCGTAGCGCACGAGAAGACCAGCAACTTCAATTACACCTGGGAGTCTTACGCGAACTACGATTTCACCTGGAAGGAAGATCATCATTTTGAGACCGTTCTCGGTTTCTCATTGGCAAAGGTTTCCGGTAATGCTGCCGGTGCCACTCGTCAGGATGTTCCATTCAACAGTTGGGAATTCGCTGATTTCACCGCTGCTACCGGTATCAACAATGCCGCAAATTCCAATGCACTCGCCGGATACTATTACCAGTATTTCCGCCGTAACCTTTCCAAGTTCCTTCGTGCGAACTACGATTATCAGGAAAAATACCTGGCGTCAATTACAGTACGCCGCGACGGATCTTATGCATTCGGTGCAGACAACAAGAATGCAAACTTTGTTTCCGGCTCTGCTGGTTGGTTGATCAGCAAAGAGAAGTTTTTCAAGGCTGACTGGGTCGATCAACTGAAACTCCGCGGAAGCTATGGTACCGTGGGTAACGAGAACGTTAATCCGCAGTATGTGGGTATTGTTACAGGCGGACCAAGTTATGGCCCGACTGCCAACAGCAACGGTTACAACTTCGGTGATGTATTTTATCCCGGCGCTACCGTAGGTTCTGCAGCGAACAATGCCTTGCGTTGGGAAAAGCAGATCCAGGCGAACGTCGGTTTTGATGCCTTGCTCTTCAAGCGCAAGATCTCATTGACAGCGGATTGGTTCACCCGCGAAGTGGATGGCTTGCTGTTCACACCTTCTGCTTCTCTTTACTTGGGTACTGTTCCCATCCCAACAGCTAACATCGGTGCTACCAAAACATCGGGTTACGAGATCACATTGGGCTACAACGATAAGATCGGAAAGGATCTGATGATCAACACCACTGCAACGTTCACAACTGCTGTAAATGAAGTGACGGCGACCAACACAGACGGAACAGCTAAGATTTTCGGTGGATATTATTTCAACGGACAGAACCAGAGCGTGACCGTCTTCGAAAAAGGACAAACACCCGGATATTTCTTCGGTCATCAGGCGATCGGCATTTTCCAAAATGCTGCTGAGATCGCTTCTGCACCTGCTCAAGCCGGCGCGGTACCAGGTGATATTCGCTTTGCAGATATCGATGGTAATGGTGTGATCGATGCGCGCGACAAGACCAAGATCGGCGATCCGTTCCCTGACTTTACGATCGGATGGAATCTTAATTTGTCTTACAAAGGAATCGATCTGACTGCATTCACCTACGCTTCTGTAGGAAATGATGTCTACAGCGCTTGGGAGCGTAATGGAAACTACACAAACAAGTATCGTGGTGTATTGGCACGCTGGACAGGCGAAGGGTCTACGAATGATCCGCGCAATCCTCGCTACAGTTTCACGGATGCGAACAGTAATATCCGTGTATCCAGCCGCTATGTAGAAGATGGATCTTTCATCAGATTGAAGAATATCCAATTGGGCTATACCCTTCCGACGAAGATGCTCGGCAAGGCTTTCAGCAGTGTGCGTGTGTATGCACAGGCTCGTAACCTGATCACGCTGACCAAGTACAGTGGATTCGATCCGGAGATCGCCGGTGGTATCCTGGATACAGGCGTGGATCGTGGAGCGTATCCGCAGGCACGTACATTCTCTGTAGGACTGGACATCAAACTTTAAACTGACAAACGAACTTCATATGAAAAATAAATTTCTTCCTCTTCTTGCCGGTGCGCTTGTAGTGGCATCGCTGTCCTCCTGTAAGAAATGGATCGAGTACGATCCCAAAGAGGATTTTCAGATCACGGAAAAGAATTATCTAAGCTCCGAGTCGGACTACCGCACAATGACGGTTAGCGTGTATACGCCCATGCAGTGGCTATGTCGCGCTCCGCTTATCGGTGATATTGCTACCAACGATGCAGCGAGTGGCGGTGAAAATGCTTCTGATGTGTTGGCCCTTCAGCAAATCGATGATTTTACGCATACACCCGTAAATAATATTCTTACGGAATTGTGGCAGGAAGCCTATGAGGGTATCAACCGCGCCAATTATATGCATCAGTACAAACAAGCTAATCCGGCCGGTAAAACAATCGATTTCGCCGGTAAGGATGCCTTGTATGGTGAAGTATACTTCCTGCGCGCCTATTATTATTTCCACTTGGTACGTTTCTTTGGCGATGTTCCATTGTTCGTCGACAAGCGTTTAAGCCTGAGCGAATCTCGCAGTTTGCAGCGCGCACCTAAGGCCGATGTATATGCACAGATCGAGCGGGATCTTACTGCCGCGATCGGGGTGCTTCCTGCTGTTCAGGTCCAAAAAGGGCGTATCACAAAATATGCCGCACAGGCCTTACTTGGTAAAGTCTATCTCTACCAGAATAAGTTCGACAATGCCGCGCAAACGTTGGAGAGCGTGATCACGTCTAATGCCTTTTTGCTGGTGACCAATTTTGGTTCACAGTTTATGGCGAGCGGTGAGAACGGAACGGAGTCCGTATTTGAGATTCAGCACTCGAACAACTCTCCCTATTACAACTGGGGCGGACCGAACCGTGGACAAGGAAACTTCATGGTTCAGATGGTTGGCGTGCGCGGATTGAATGGTAGCGCTTTGATGCCCTATGCCTCCGGCTGGAGCTTCAACCTGCCAACGGCTTCGCTGTCTAATGCCTTTGCTGCCGGGGATCTTCGGAAATCGGCGACCATTCTCGACATAGAGGCATACAAGAACGCCAATCCCGGACTCAATATCACCTATCAGGTGGCGCCTTACAAGAATACGGGTATGTACAACCAGAAGTACCATCCTCGTAAAGGAGAGACTTCTGGTCAGATCGAGTTGAACTATAAGAACAACATACGGGCAATCCGTTATGCCGATGTATTACTGATGGCAGCCGAGGCCTTCAATCGTTCTGCAACACCGAACGATACAAAAGCTCAGCAATATCTGAATCTGGTGCGTGCACGCGCTTTTGGAAACACGAATAATAACATCAGCGCTACCGGCACTACGCTTCGTACGGCGATCTGGGATGAGCGCCGCTTGGAGCTAGCCATGGAAGGAGAGCGATTCTTCGATCTGGTACGCACCGGTCAGGCTGCCTCTAAGATCACCGGTTTCCAAACAGGTAAGCATGAGGTGTTCCCGATCCCACAGTTGGAGATCGATATTTCTGTGCTGACTCAAAACAGCGGTTATTAATCTTTAAAAACTTTCGTTATGCGCTATATGAAATACATAACCCTTTTCTTCCTGATGGCGGTGATCGCGATCGGGTGTAAGAAAGAAAAATACGAAGACACATCCTTCGTAGAAGCTGCCAACGGACCGGATTCACTGTCTGTTCTGTTTGAGATCACACAGGATAATTCCGGCTTGGTGACGATTACGCCAAACGGCGTTGGGGCTGTCAAGTATGATGTTTACTACGGACATGGTCCGGCTACCGCTGCAACCATCGACGCCGGTAAGAATACCACTCATATTTATCCAGAGGGCGTATTCAACGTTCGCATCGTTGCTTATGCTGTGAATGGAAAAACAAAAGAACTGACCCGTCAGTTGACAGTTTCGTTCCGTGCACCGGCGAATTTGCAGGTGAACGTAACAGCCGATCCGGCTAATAACTATCGTGTAAATGTTTCCGCCTCGGCGCTTTATGAAACGAATTTCCGGGTATACTTCGGCCATGTACCCAATGAAGTACCGGTGAGTTTTCTGGAAGGGCAGACCGTATCTCATCTGTATTCTGCTACCGGCACCTACAACGTTCGTGTAGTGGCACTGAGTGGCGGCGCCGCTACTACCGAGCAGACGGTTCCATTCACGATCGTTGATCCACTGTTATTACCGCTCACGTTTCAATCCACCACGCTGAACTATAACTGGTCCAATTTCGACGGTGGCAATATGACCACCGTGAATAACCCGAATCCGGGTGGTATCAATACCAGTACCAAGGTGGCGAAGATGGTAAAGAGCCCAGGGCAACCCTGGGGCGGAAGCTTGATCGCCTTAAGTAGTGCCATCGATTTCAGCACGAATAAGATCTTCCGGGTGAAGGTTTTCTCTCCCCGAGTAGGTGCTAAGATGTTGTTGAAAGTGGAGAATGCAACCAATGCGGGTATCAACTTTGAAAGAGAGGCTACCACAACCGTAGCGAATCAATGGGAGTATCTCTACTTCGATTACTCCACCATCAATACCGCTCAATCCTATCATAAGATCATCGTGATCTGGGAGCTGGGTACGCCCGGTGATGGTTCGGCGAATTTTACGTTCCACATGGATGATTTCGAGTTGGTAGCTAGTCTGCCTCCCGCGCCGTTGAGCTTGCCCCTGACATTCGAATCTACTACCACTACGTTTGGTTGGTTCGATTTCGATGGCGGACAAGTAACGGTGATCAATAACCCGCAATCAAGCGGTATCAACACGAGTTCCCGTGTTTGCCGCATGGTCAAGAACCCCGGTCAGCCTTGGGGAGGAAGTTTCCTGACACTGAGCTCCGCGATGGACTTCTCTACCAACAAGGTTTTCCGCATGAAAGTGTTCTCACCTCGTGCTGGCGCCAAAGTGTTGTTGAAAGTGGAGAATTCAGCCAATGCCGGTCAGAACTTTGAGAAAGAAGTAGTGACCACTATGGCGAATAACTGGGAAGATCTGGTATTCGATTACAGCGGTATCAACGCAGCAAATACATACGATAGAGTTGTATTGATCTTTGACCTGGGCACTCCGGGTGATGGTTCAGCGAATTTCACGTTCCTTTTCGATGATATCCGTCTGACCAACAGTTTCCCTGTAGCCATCCCCTTGAATTTTGAATATCCTGTTACATACGGATGGTTCGATTTCGATGGTGGTAACATGACGGTGATCAACAACCCACAATCGGGTGGCATCAATACCAGCGCCAAAGTGGCTCGGATGGTCAAGAATCCTGGTCAGCCTTGGGGTGGTAGTTTCCTCACGTTGAGTGAGCCTTTGCCATTCTCTCTGTCGCGTACCTTCCGCATGAAGGTATTTTCACCACGTGCCAACGCGAAAGTGTTGCTGAAGGTGGAGAACTCAGCTAACTCGGGAATCAATTTTGAAAGGGAAGTGACGATCGGAACCGCCAACGCTTGGGTGGATCTGACTATCGACTATACCGGTATAAACACAGCGAACACCTATGACCGGATCGTCTTGATCTTCGATCTGGGTACACCGGGTGATGGTTCAGCCAATTATACTTTCCTGGTCGACGACATCCGTCTTCAATAATCATTAAAACACTGCGAAATGCGTAATATGAAAAATATAACCTGGATGCTGGCTGGCGTACTTCTCCTGCTCAGCGCCTGTAAAAAGCCCTCTTACTCATTCGGTGAATTGGCAGCGCCCACCAACCTGTCCATGACGGCAACCGTTGTGGGAGTGGATGCAACGAACCCGAACGGAAACGGAAGCGGCAATGTAGCCATCACGGTTAGTTCCACCGGAGCCCTTACCTATGACATTGATTTCGGTGACGGGATCAAGCGTGTAGTGCCAAGCGGTACGCTTACCTATAAGTATGCGAATCCGGGTACAAACGATTACACCATCACGGTGAATGCAGTTGGAACCGGTGGTAGTCTTTCTACGATCAGCAAGCGTATCCGTGTATTTGTTGCCTTTGTGATTCCGGCTCCTATTCTGAGTGCACTGACCGGTACTTCTTCCAAGGTATGGATCACCGACCGCACTGCACCCGGACATTTCGGGGTTGGCCCAAATGATGTGTTTTCACCGATCTGGTACTCTGCCGGACCTGATACGCGCGAAGCTTGTGCCTATGACGACGAGATCACTTTTTCAAAGAATGCCAATGATCAGGTATTCATGAACGTGAATAATTTCGGAGCATCCTTCTCCATCGGCGCTTCCAGTACATTCTACGGATTCGGTGGTGGCGATAATTGCTTTTCGATCAGTCCCGGTGGTAACAAGCAGCTGATCTTCCAAGACGCAACCTCCACTTCTACTCCGGCACAGTCTACTCGTATCCAGTTCACAGTACCCGGTAACGGTATCATAAACTTTGGTACCGGCGGAACGGTATATGAGATTTTGGAGATTACGCCAACGACAATGCATCTTCGCAATATTGGAATCGATGGAAACTCCTGGTACCAGAAATTGAAAGTGAAACCTTGATGAAAAATGTTTTGTTGGTTTTCGGGTTGGCCGCCATCTGTTTTGGGTGTGGTGATAAAAACACCCCTCCCAATCCGGTGGCGCCCACCAACCTGAGTGTGACGGCATCAGTGGCCACTGATAATAGTGGCAATGTGCAGTTCAACGCGACCGCTAACAATGCAGTGAGTTACGATTTTGACTTAGGGAATGGAGTGTTCCAAAATTCAGTCAGTGGAACCTTGTCCTATCGTTATCCGGCCTCCGGTAATTATTCGGTGAATGTGGTGGCAAAAGGGCCCTTAGGGCTCACACTGAGCAAAGCCATTTCGGTTTCTGTGACAGTTGTTCAATCAATGGTTTGGTCGGAGGAATTCGATCTACCCGGTGCACCCAATTCAGCTAATTGGGGATATGATATCGGCGCCGGCGGATGGGGCAACAGCGAGTCGCAGTATTATACCAACCGACTCGACAATGCCGTTGTATCCAACGGAACGTTGAAGATCATTGCCAAGGCTGAATCATTCAGCGGCAGCAGTTATACCTCTGCCCGCCTATTATCACGCAACAAATTTTCTTTCAAGTACGGGAAGATCGAAGTGTCTGCCAAACTCCCGACTGGTGTTGGTACCTGGCCGGCGATCTGGATGCTTGGCGATAATTTCACCACGGCCGGTTGGCCTGCTTGCGGGGAGATCGATATCATGGAGCACAAAGGATCTGACTTGAATCGCATTCACTCCTCTTTGCATTATCCGGGTCGCTCAGGCGGTAATCCAGTCACGGCCACCACCCTGATCCAAAATGCAACGACAGCCTTCCATCTCTATTCTTGTGAGTGGTCGCCTCAGTCGATCAAGTTCTATGTGGACGGCAATCTGTACCACACCATCGCCAATACTACAAGCCTTCCTTTCAATCAACCATTTTTTATCATTCTGAATCAGGCGCTCGGTGGCACGTTCGGCGGAGCCATCGCCCCGAATTTTTCTTCTGCCACCTTTGAGATCGATTACGTGCGGGTTTATCAATGATAGCCTGATCGAAAACTTTATAGATGACCATGTTACGTGTTGTTGTATATATGAGGAGAATGTTGCTGATAAGCTTATTGTTGATGTTGTCGTTCATTTCGTACGGGCAGTATCGATACAATAAATTGGTTTGGTCAGATGAGTTCAGTCGAGCCGGCTTACCCGATACATCCAAATGGAGTTACGATAAGGGAAGAGGATGCCCGCTGTTGTGCGGATGGGGTAATAATGAGCCGCAGTTTTACACCTGGGATCGAAAAGAGAATGCCCGTGTGGTCAATGGCGAGTTGATCATTGAAGCGCACAAAGAGAGCTATGAGGGTG